>Ga0209409_1000309_pt1 | contig 51119 bp, 42 predicted proteins | sample AD_JPNMR1_MetaG_FD_184424 | JGI IMG/M metagenome (GOLD analysis project Ga0209409, IMG submission 184424) | Active sludge microbial communities of municipal wastewater-treating anaerobic digesters from Japan - AD_JPNMR1_MetaG (SPAdes) (version 2) | ecosystem: Engineered > Bioreactor > Anaerobic... | reverse complement strand
GCCTACATACAAGTCCTCGGTATTCTCCCTAACAATAACAAAATCCAAACCACCATACAAACCACCAACACCAGGCAAAGACTTAACAGGCCTCAAATTAACAAACAAATCCAACTCACGTCTTAGTTTGACTATGACGTCGGCTGCTGTTTCTCCAGCAGCGCCGAAAAGGCATGCGTCTGAGTTTTTTATGATTTTAAGGGTTTCGTCTGGGAGTGCTTCACCAGTTTTTTCTGCGCATTTGTCTCCTGCTTCTGCAAATTCGTATTCAAAATCTAAGTTGAGGCCGTCTAGTATGTGGAGGGCGGCGTTCATCACTTCTTTCCCAACCCCGTCTCCGGGTATGACCGCTATCTTGTACATGTGAATTCACCGGTTATTTTTGATGTAGGGGATTAAACCTCCTTTTTCAAGGATTTCAAGCATGAATTCTGGCAATTTTTTGAATTTGAATTCTTTTTCATCCTTTTTTATTATCCCTTTTTCTAGGTCTACTTCTATCTTGTCTCCTGTTTTTAGGTGTTTGGATATGCCTGGGGCTTCAAGTAAAGGTATTCCAAGGTTTATTGCGTTCCGGTAGAATATTCTTGCAAATGATTCTGCGATCACTGCAGATATCCCAGCACCTTTTAAGGCCAGTGGAGCGTGTTCTCTTGACGAACCGCACCCAAAATTTTTCCCCGCGACTATGAAATCTCCCACTTTAACTTTTTTTGAAAATTCTGGATCTGCACCTTCCATTAGGTGTTCTGCAAGTTTTGAGGGGTCTCTTATGACAAGGTATCTGCCGGGTATTATCTGGTCAGTGTCAACATCATCTGGGAATTTCCAAACTCTTCCTTTCATGAAATTCACACCTTAAATTCTTTTTGGATGCGTTATTTCTCCTTTTATTGCGGAGGCTGCGGCTACTGCTGCAGATGATAGGTATACTTCTGATTCGGGGCTCCCCTGTCTACCTTTGAAGTTTCGGTTAGAGGTTGAGAGGCTGACTTCTCCTGGTCCGAGCAGTCCTATGTGGCCGCCTAGACAGGGACCGCAACATGGATTGCAGACGAGGGCGCCGGCTTCTATGAAAATCTTTATTAGGCCTTCATCTAATGCTTTCAGGTAGACTTCCCTTGAAGCGGGTATTACTAGCATCCTGAGTTTATCTGATATTTTCCTGCCCTTTAGTATTTTCGCGGCGTCTCTTAGGTCTTCTATGCGCCCGTTTGTGCATGATCCTATAAATATTTGGTCTATTTCCGTCCCTTCCACTTCACTTATTGGTTTCACATTGTCTACGTTGTGTGGACATGCTATTTGCGGTTCAAGATCTTCTATGTTTATTTCTATGGTTTCGAGTGAAGGCGCGTCAAGGTCTGTTTTCATGATATTGTATGGTTTATTTGATCTTTTTTTCACGTATTCTATGGTTTTCTGGTCTGGTTCTATGATACCTGTTTTACCACCCATTTCAATTGCCATGTTGCAGAGCACGAGCCTCTCTGAAATCTTCATGTCTTTTACTGTGCTTCCTGCGAATTCACAAGCTTTGTATGTGGCGCCGTCTATCCCCATTTTCCCTATAATATATAATATGATGTCCTTTGCATATACATGGTCTTTTGGTAGGCCTTCTATTTCAAAGCGGATCGTTTCAGGGACTTTGAACCATAATTTTCCTGTGGCGAAGACCATGGCCATGTCTGTTGATCCTATACCAGTGGCGAATGCCCCTAGGGCTCCATGGGTGCATGTATGAGAGTCTGTACCAACTATAACATCTCCTGGGGCCACATAACCCTTTTCTGGTAGTATTTGGTGGCATATACCTTCTCTGATGTCATAGAAGTTTTCTATCCCTTGTTCTTCCACGAATTTTCTCATGATTATATGGTTTTCAGCGGCTTCGATTGAATCTGCAGGTACTTGATGGTCAAAGAGCACAACAATCTTGGAGGGATCCCATACTTTCTTTGATCCTATTTCTTTAAATGCTTCAATAGCAAGAGGACCTGTTAAATCATGGGTCATGGCCACATCTATATTGGCCATTATTATTTCACCGGCTTCGACTTCTTTTTCACCAGCGGCTTTTGCGAGTATTTTCTCAGAAATAGTCATTGACACATTTAATCCTCCTGAATCATATGGGTGGGCTATGGAGCGATCAATAGAATAAGCGCTCTTTCCCTTTTAGTTATATTTGTACCAAAATATAAAGTTAGCGAAAATCTCATTGCTTTTCTGATTATTTTTGAGTAGAAGGGGAGGTTAAGTTTCTATGTTGGGGGGATGATATCATAAGGTTTATGCTTTCATTGGTTGGATAAAATTTTTTTCGGAAGTTTTTTTCCGATTTTCATGAAAAGCATATTAATTAATCACAACCCGCTTATAAAGGGATTATTAACCCATTTTAAACCCATATACAATTATATATAGGCTCTGATATAATAATTTCTGATAATTTTTTCCACCTCCAAAAAAAATATATAATTCGCACTTGAAAAGTGGTGATTTTGTGATTAAAGATTCACACGTTTTAGCCGCGCTTCCTTCAAAAGCGGATATCGGCGTGTTGAAAAACAATGGAATAAGAGAAAAATTCAGCCACGAAAAACTCGTTAAATCGCTTTTAATGGTAGGCTCACCCCTCTGGGCAGCTGAAAAAATAGCCTCAAAAGTAGCTAAATCAGCCTATGATGGAATATCAACCAAAGAAATAAAAATGCTAGTATACACCTCACTAAAAGATATCGACGAAAAAACAGCAGACAAATACCTAGCCGCCAGAAAACTAAAAGTCAGAACATCAAGAGACACAATAGAACCATTCGACCAGAAAAAAATAGAAAACAGCCTAATCAAAGAAGCAGGGGCCACTCCACATCTAGCAGAAAAAATAGCAACAGAAGTCTGGAAAGAACTCAAAAAACTCAACGTAGAATACCTCACAGCACCAATGATAAGGGAAATGGTCAACACCAAACTCATCGAACACGGCCTAGAAACCCTAAGAAAAAAATACACCAGACTCGGAATACCAGTATACAACATAACAGAACTCATAACCCAAGGCTCCAGAGACAACGCAAACATGATACACAACCCAGAAACAGTCCACAAATATGTAGCCGACGAAGCACTCAAACAATACACCCTACTCCACATACTACCACACCGCCTAGCAGACGCACACATGTCAGGAGACATCCACATACACGACCTAGAATTCTTCGCGGCCCGACCACTAAACTGCCTGCAACATGATCTAAGATTATTCATAAAACACGGCCTCAAAGTCGACGGCACAGGAGACCACACATCAGTCGCCGGACCGCCAAAACACCTTGAAACCCTCATGAACCATGCCGGGGAGATAATGTTAGCAGCCCAACAGAACATGTCAGGCGGCCAGGCCATGAGCCTCTGGAACGTATTCGTAGCACCATTCGCCGCCAACCTATCCTATGATGAGATAAAACAAGCAGTGCAAATGTTCATATTCAACCTAAACATGGCATACGCCGCAAGAGGGAGCCAAGTCCCATTCACAAGCATAAACCTAGAATTCGCAGTACCAGACTTCCTACTAGATGTACCGGCCTACGGACCCAGAGGCGAACACGTAGGAGTCTACGGAGACTTTTATGAAGAGGCTAGGCAAGTTACAAGGGCATTTACTGAAGTGCTCCTTGAAGGAGACGCTGATGGCAAACCCCACTTATTCCCGAACACAATCTATGTTATTCGCAGGGAAACCCTCAAGGACGAATTTGAAGATGACCTACACCTTGTACATGAATTAGCTGCTAAGTATGGGACAGCATACTTTGTTAACATGCTAGCAGATTACAGGGGCGAAATGTCCAATTACATGGGGTGCAGAACACTCTTATCAGATAATTGGACAGGAGACTGGGAAAAAGATTGTCTCAGAACAGGAAACCTTGCATATGTAACATTAAACCTTCCAAGAATAGCCTACCAGGCAAAAGACGACGATGAAATATTCGATTATCTAGACGAATACCTAGATCTTGCAATAGACGTGTTAAAATTGAGAAGAGAACAGGCCCTTGAATGTCTAAACGACTATAATTTATTACCATTCCTCACACAAGAGATTGAAGGCGAAAACTATTATAGGATAGAAAATGCAACCCTAAGCTTTGGATATGTCGGCTTAAACGAAATGTTAGAATATCATACAGGAAACAGCATCACAGATCCTGATGCCAACAAATTCGGACTCAAGGTAATAAAATATTTATATGAACGCGCCCAGGAACTCAAAAAAGAAACAGGACTGCGATGGAGCGTCCTCCAGACGCCAGCAGAGAGCACAGCCCACAGATTCGCAATGCTAGACAGTGAATTACACAGTGAAAAGGCCATACTCCAAGGAAAGGAAGACTCATACTATTATACCAATTCAAGTCACGTCCCAGTAGACTCCGAAGTAGATATTGTGAAAAAGATAAGAATAGAGGAAAAATATCATCCAATAACACCAGGAGGACACATATTCCATGCATGGCTTGGAGAAGCACAACCAGACGCCCAAGCCCTCCAAAAATTCACAAAAAACATCTGCAAAAATACAGACATAGGATTCTGGGCCTACAGCAACACCCTAAGCTTCTGTCTCAGATGTAAAACCCTAATGAGGGGATTACAGGAAACCTGCGCCAACTGCGGCGAAAAAGATGAAGTAGAATGGTACGACCGCATAACAGGATACGTGCAACAGGTCGGAAGAGCCAAATCATCAAGCGGAGGATGGAACAAAGGCAAAAGACAAGAACTACTCGACAGAAAACGCTACAACCTATAAATTAAAGGGTTAACTCAGAACGCAATGATACTTATACAAGCAATTGGAAAAATTGAAGGAAAAATCCTAGAAATCCTGAAAAACTCTATAAGTAAAACTCTTAACACTAAAACTATAATCTCTAGCCAATTTTTAGATATTCCAGAACATGCCTATAATCCACTAAGAGGTCAATATAATTCAACAAAAATACTATTATTTTTAAAGAGTGTCATAAAAGAAGACTTTGATCGCATATTAGGGATAACCGACGCAGATTTATATGCACCAGGTCTAAATTTCGTATTTGGAGAAGCAGAATCCCCTGGAAAATTTGCCATAATATCCCTGTACAGATTAAAACATCCAGATAAGAAAATATTCATAGAAAGAATGCTGAAAGAAGCCATACATGAACTCGGCCACACCTTTGGATTAGCCCATTGCAGCAATCCATTTTGTGTAATGTATTTCAGCAACAGCATCATAGATACGGACAAAAAAACTTACATGTTCTGTAAAAAGTGTCTAAAGAAATTAAAACTAGCCAATTAAAATTTTTTATGGATTCTGAGCTGAAATTAAATCATTCTTTTAAACAGCAGAGGGGGCTTTCATGGATTCATGGCCAAATTTTTCTTCGCAGAATAAAGGCCATTGAATAAAATGTAGATTTAAATAGGATGATATTTTGACAGTCCGAGTGGTTGAAAATGATTTAGAAAAGTGGATAAAATATAATCCAATAATTCTTGGGCAAGATATATTAATCATTTTGAGCAAGTCCGTACTAAATCAGGTGATTAGATCTTCTAGGTACTGGTAATTTGATAATAATTGAATTGATGGTTTATTTCGAGAATTTATAGCAAAGGCATTTGATGAACCACTTGAAAAGGTGATAGAGTGGCTTTCAAATAACTTTGAGGTAAGTTTAAATGCTATTACCTGAAGTGCGTCCCAAATTAGAGATTTCATAAATGCATATGTCTACTTCCCCCAAGGTAAACATGACGACATGTTAGACACCATGGAATTAGCATTGCAGCTTAATAAATATCCTTCAATATGAGCCTATATTTAATTTTAGATGGCTAAATTGTATATTAAAATATAATTTAACCCTAAATTTAACTCTATTGACCATTTCTCATTAATAATTTTACTTCGTAATAGATACACAAATATAGTTAACATCCTTAACTGATAAAATCACTTGGTTTTTTTCTTGTTAAAAAAGGATCAGAGGGCAAATTAAACAATCACATTGCTGTCATCACTTTTTTCAATGAATTACGGCCATAATTTTCTTTTTGGGTGGTTTAATTGAAAGTTTATCATAGAATGGCCAAGTCATAAAAGCATTTTTTAGGGGGATCATTTGCTGTTATCTGTTTTTCTTACAAAAGAATAAACTGTTGTTTTTTTTGTGAAGATTATCTTTTCAAGTAATTTTCTATGGAGGTTGCATAGGGCCCATTTTTTAATTTTAAAGGTTTGGTAATGGATTTTGAAGATTCTCCGAATCCAGGCGCTACAAGTGTGTGTCTACCTATCCCACCAGCAACCACTATCACTATATCATCCCTTGAGCGTGTTATCCGCACCATATTATCCTCAGCAAGCTTTTTATCGAATGAACGACCACCCCTATCAGCCAAATCCAATGGAACCATGGCATTTTCATGTATATAATCTTTCACGTCTTCCTTTTCCCAACCTTCATCTGCAATGGAATTTGCATGCTCTGGACCCATTATAACTAATATTTCACCCGGCACGTGACTATTATTTGAACCAGCAGTTGAAATAGTATGTATTATTGTGTCTAGTATATCCTCTGGCTTAATACTTCTATGGTCGTTTACATTGTATGGAGCTTCTGCACCCATGACCGTCACTGTAGTTGAATTTTCTGGGAAGCCTCTTTCAACATGTAATGGCTCCCAAGGATTTTCATCTTCATTTTCTGCAAAACAGTAAGTGTATTTTGCAGGAGACCCCATGGTAGCATGATCCCCCACCCCTGGCATGGCCCCTGCAATATTGATTAAGCAGAGTCTTAGGGCTCTTCCAAGTGTTGCGTTTGCAAGGTTTCCAGGGCCGAGGCATCCTGTTGAATAATTGAATCCTATCTCGTCTTTCATTGGCCCGTTGATTATTATGGCAACTGCTATTGGATGTGTCGTTGCATTTAATGCTGCTAAGTTGAATTTTTCTTCTGTGATGGCCATTATGGCATGTTCAAGGAATGGCATTAACTGTGGAGGGCATCCTGCCATGACCGCGTTTACCGCGATCTTTTCTATGGTTGCTTTACCATTTCGTGGTGGTAAAACTGCTATAACATCCTCTGGATCCTTTAGGGAATATCTGTAGAATTTTTCCACTCTTTCTGGTGTGGGTGGTATGATGGGTAAGCCGTCAGTGAAGCCTTTCTGGTAGAATTCCATGTTTATTTTTTCGAGAGAATCAGGTTGGGGGTTGATGTAGCATCCGCATCCCTTCATTGTCTTTCACCGTATGTGTTTTTTGATGTCTTTTATTGTCTGTTTTGTTTTTTTGATAACTTTTTGTTTTTCTAGGCCGGCTATTGGGTGTTTTATTTCGACTATCCTGAGCTTTGGTGCTCCGTGTGCTGTGGCTAGTTCTTTTGCGAATTTGCTGAATTTGTCTGAGCAGATGGTTATGGTTGGGGTTTCTGTTTTTTCGAGGCGTAGGGCGTCTAGTATGAGCCATGTTGTGCAGGATCCGCAGTCTCCAAGTGCTAGTATGCAGAGGTCTGATTGTGCTGCTTCTTGTATTTTTTTGTCTGTTGCGGGTGCTCCTGCGGGTTTTGTGGATCTTAAGATTTTTATATTACCTTTTAGGTTTTTTGGGATTTCTTCGAGTATTATGTCTGCGTTGGGTTTTGTATTGTTGAATAGGGTGATTTTCTCTATTTTCCCTATCTTGTTTATACTGGTTTCTTTTTTTTCTGTTTCTGCGAGTGGACTTAGGATCATCATTTTTCCAGTTTTAGTCTTTTTATGACGAATTCTTTGTCAAGGGATAGGAGGAATGATGCTGCTCTTGGACCCATCTTTTTCCCTATAAGGACTTTGTAGATTGCCTGGAATCCTTCTCTTGGTTTTAGGTTGTGTTTTCTCAGTGTCTTGTAGATTTCGTCGTGTAGTTCTGTTGCAGTTAATTTTCTTTCTTCTATGATGTCAGCGACTTCGCTGAGGAACATTTTTTGTTCTTTTGATAGTTCTACTGGGGGTAGTTTTTCTTGGACTTGGAATTTCACCATTTCTGGGGCGTATTTTCCCAGCCAGTTTTTCACGTGTTCTATTCTTTCAATGAGTTGTTCTCTTTGAAAATTCTTCAGATCATTTAAGTTTTTATCATCGAATTCTGGGGGTAATTGTGAATTTTTCTTGAGGATTTTATAGATTCTCTGAAGGTTTTCGCCGGCTATCTGATAGGCCACTACCATGAACCTATAGGATGGACGTAATGGCAGGTCCTCAAATTCTTGTATCATAGATGTCTTGTAGATCCTCTTCAATTTTTCTTCTTCTTTTTTTGACGTGGCTGATTCCATGCCATAGTATATTCTTTCTGTGCGGTCGAATTGGTCCATAAAGTCTAGGAATGGCATTTCAGGGTTGAAGTCCTTGTGTTTCATTGGTTTGCTCCTGAATATGAAATAATTCAAACTTTCTGGAGGTCCTATTTCTAGCCATTGTCCTGGTGTGAAGAATATGCCCTTTGATTTTGACATGGCCTCTCCTTTGAAGGTTATCCATTCATATGGTACAGGGTAGGGTGGTGGATAATCAAATATTTCCCTGGATATTTCGCTGCTGACATCATAGGATCCTCCGCTTGCCGCATGATCTTTACCGAATGGTTCGCAGGTGACATTTAACATTTTCCATCGCGCAGCCCATTCCACCCTCCAAGTAAGTTTACCATTTCCCATTTTGATATCTGTTTCACCATTAAATCCACAGTTACAATTATAAGAGATTTTATCACCATGGAAATCATATGCATAGGTTGTGTTTATTCTACCACATTTATCACAGATGGGATTATATGGTAGCCAGTCTTTTGGGAGGGGATTTTCACGATACTTGTTGAATATTCTCCTTATCTTATCTGCCTTTTCAAGGGAGATGCGGATGTATTCGTTGTATGATCCATCCTTGTACATTTGGGCTCCAGAATATGCTTCAAGTTTTATATTAAACTCTTTGAGACTTTCAAGGAATGGTTTTTGGAAATGTTCGACGAATCCCCCGCAACAGTCTTCTGGGCATGGTATCCTAGAGTATGGTATTCCAAGATATTCCTTGTAACTTTCAGGGAGCGGATAAGGTACCTTACGTAGAGGATCATGGTCGTCAGCTACCCAGATCGTCTTGGCGTTTAAATCATCTTCTAGCAAGCTTTTTGTTATGGCGTTGGCTATGAAAACGTCGCATGAATTCCCAATATGTATGGCTCCTGATATGGAGGTTCCACTGGCAATGACATGTTCTTCTATGTCCATTTTTTTAAGTTTATCGGCTATCCTTTCAATCCAATGTTTCAATCCCATCACCGCTGCCCCAAAAAGTAATATTATGGTTTAATATGTGAAGATATCTTCCTCTGCGCTTTCAAGCCATTCGTTCACTATTTTAACTGCGCAATAATTTCCACACATCGTGCAAGTGTCAGGATCCTCCGGCGGCCTCTCATCTCTTATTCTCCTAGCATCTGCAGGGCACATTGCAACATCAAACTGTGATTCCCAGTCCAATTTTTTACGTGCATTAGCCATCATGAGATCTTTTTCGCCGTTGTGTATCCCCTTGGACATGTCACCTACATATGCACCTATCCTTGTGGCTATAACACCCTCTTTAACATCTTCTGGGTATGGGAGTGCTAGATGTTCTGCTGGTGTTACATAACAGATGAAATCCGCGCCAGCGGCCGCGGATGCTGCGGCCCCTATCGCAGCTACAATATGATCATAGCCGGCTGCTATGTCAGTTACTATAGGCCCTAACATGTAGAATGGTGCTCCTTTGCATAACTTTTTTTGTAGTATGACGTTTGCTTTTATTTCATCTAATGGTATGTGTCCTGGACCTTCTACCATGGCTTGGACTCCGGCTTCTCGACTCCTGTCGATTAATTCTCCGAGTATTATGAGTTCTTGGACTTGCGCGCGGTCTGTTGCGTCTGCGATCGCCCCTGCGCGCATACCATTTGCGAGTGATAATACGAAGTCGTATTCTTTTGCTATTTCTAGGATGTAGTCGAAGTCTTTGTAAAGCGGATTTTCTGTTTCATTTTCAACTATCCAAGCTGAGATGAATGCCCCGCCCCTGCTTACGAGGCCTCCTTCGCGGCCTTGTCTTTTTAATCTTTTGAGGGTTTCCATGTTTATGCTGCAGTGTATGGCCATGAAGTCTATGCCGTCTTTTGCTTGTTTTTCTATGGTTTTGAACATTATGTCTTCGTCCATGTAGATTGCGGCGCCTTTTTTTCTTATGGTTTCGATTGCTGCCTGGTATACTGGTACGCTGCCTACTGGTATCTGGGAGATTTCTAGGATTCTTTTTCTGATTTTGTCTAGGTCGCCTCCGACCGAGAGTTCCATGAGTGTGTCTGCCTTGTTTTCGATTGCGATTTTTGCTTTTTCTTCCTCCATTTTGAGATCTATTATGTCTGTGGAGGTTCCTATGGTTGCGTTTACTTTTGTTCTGAGGCCTTGGCCTATGCCGACTGGTTTGACTTCTCGGTTGATGTTGCTTGGTATGATTATTTTCCCTTCTGCCACGCCTCTTCTTATGAATTCTTCTGTGACGTTTTCGTTTTTGGCGATGGCTTTCATTTCTTCTGTTATGATACCTTTTTTGGCTTCATCCATTTGTGTCATGAAGGTTCACCTTTTTTTTAGAAGTTTAGTTTTTCGTTCCAGTAAGTTTCATATCGGCTTTTTGCTAGTTTGTGGTCTGGTATGTTGGTTTGTGTGCCTTCTGCTTCCACTATGAATGATGCTACTGTGGATGCGAATTTTCCACACTTTTCGAGGTCTGCTCCTTCAAGGTAGGCTCGTAGGAACCCTGCACGGTATGAGTCTCCGGCGCCTGTGGGGTCTACTGTTTTGCATGGTACTGCATCTATTTTTATTTTTTCTTCTGCGTATATTATGCTGCCTTTTCTTCCATAGGTTTGTACTATGATGTTTGGCCCCATTTCTTGTAGTTCTTTTATGGTTATTGAAAGTCTCTTTTGGATCCTGTCTATTTCGAAGTGGTTGCCGAATAGTATGTTGGTTACTTTAATTACTTTTTCTAGTTGTTTTTTTGTGTAGAGGTGGAGGTCTTGTCCTGGGTCGAATGATATGAGTTTGTCTTCTTTTCGGGCGATTTCTCCACATTTGCCGTTGAAGGATGGGTCGCCTGTGGCAAGGTGGACTGCATGGGCTTCTTGTATTGTCTGGTATGGTATTTCGGCGTTTTTGAAGTTTTTGGCCGCTCCCCAGTAGAAGTAGCTTATTTGGTCGTTGTTTTTGTTTGTCATTATGAATGCTGTGGGTGTGCTTTCATTTTTTATGATGATCATTGAATTTGTGTTTATCTTGAATTTTTTTAGTTTTTCATGGTATCCTGATCCTATGAAGTCTCCTCCTACTGCTGATACCAGTGAGGTTTTGAGGCCGAGGGCTGATCCGACTAGTGCGACGTTTGCTGCGGCGCCTCCGTGCATTTTTTTCATGTTTTTTATGGTTACTGATGAGTTTGGGGGTGGGAATTCGTCTATTTGGATTATATAGTCAATGGCTGTGTGTCCGATGGATAGGAGGTCTCTTTCACTCAAGAAAATCACCTTGTAAACGATTGGGAGAACAGAGTTTTTTTTGTGTGTGGAGGGTATATGGGTATTATTGCTTATTAGTTTATATTAATGTTTCTTCCAATAGAGGAATTTTTTGATTTTAGAGTCTTTCAAATCCTTCTTTTTTGATTATGGTTTGTCCTTCGCTGAATATGAACTCTATGAAATCTTTGACGCGCTCATGGAATGGTATTATGCTTATTACGTGTCTTGTTTCTTCTTTTAGTATGTTGTTTCCTGGGAATTTGCTTGCATTGAGGAAAGTGTAGAGATTTGGTGTTTCTTTTATTATCTGGAATGCTTGGAATGGCGATTTAACCCTTTGGACGATCTTAAATTTTATGCCATTTTCCCTTAATATTCTCCATGCTAGTCTTTGTGAGGAGTTTTCCACTGCGACAAACTTTGCATTGTCAAGTTCATGGATACCCTCTATCTTGGCATCTGGTATGAGTGCGAGGTGGTCATAGGCGATTGGTATGAAATCAAGGTTGTTCCTGAAGGCTATTAATGGATCATCAAGTGTTATGAGGTCTAATCTACATTTCTTTGAAAGGTGGAATGCTTCATAGTCGCTACAAGTGTATAATGCAGCGTCTAACCCATAACTTTCAAGAAGCGCTCCTATAAGCTGCGAGGATATGTAACCAGCAGCTATCAAAATCTTATCGCCTTTTTCCAGGAGGTTTTGGTATTCATGGTATCTTCTAAGGATTTCGGCACCTTCTGGTGTGAGCTCAGAGCCGCTTTTACCACTTTTGATCAGTTTAAATCCTAGTTTATCCTCAAATTTTAGTATGCGCCTATTAAATACCTGGGGTGTTATACCAATCTTTTTGGCTGCCCTCCTCTGGGAGCATGTCCTGGAGACCAATTCTAACATTTCAAGCAATTTATGGTCTAATTCAATACCATCTATTAAAATCCCAACAAGTGGCTTTTCTTTCATACTGATCCAGAGTACAATGCTTTTATAAAGATAAATTCAAAAAACTTATACATGTATAGAGTTGTCATCATATAAAAAGGGGGACAAGGTGCATCAGCTGTGATAATAAAAGATACCATCAATACAATAATCAAGAATATGCAGGAAGTTGCAGAGAGCATAGATGAAAAGACCATAAAAGAATTGATTGAGAAGTTAACATCTTCCGCAAGCATATTTGTGATCGGTCTTGGGCGTTCAGGGCTCGTTGCGAAGGCCTTTGCAATGAGACTCATGCACTTGGGCATGAAAGTATTTGTAGTTGGGGAGACCATAACACCCGCTATAAAAAAGAAGGATTGTCTTATAGCAATCTCAGGGTCTGGAGAGACAAGTTACATTTTAAAAGCGGCCAGAATAGCTAAGAAAAGGGGTTCAGATGTGGTTGCAATAACATCACATCCAAAATCATCCCTCTCAAAAATCGCAGACCTTACCGTAACAATAAAAGGAAAAACTAAGATAGATGGTGAACAAAATTATATAAAAAGGCAAATGAAGGGAAACCATCACTCAAAAACGCCTCTAGGCACACTATTTGAGATATCGGCTCTAATATTCTTGGACGGGTTAATAGCAGAGCTTATGGAAAAATTAAACAAAAAGGAAAAAGATATGATGGAAATGCATAACGTTTTTGAATGAACACCCCCTTATTGAAGATTTTCCCTTGATCATCCGCTTGAAAATCTTAAAATTTTTACAAATAATTAGACTTTTATTCTTTCTGGGTTGGTGTAAATATTAAATCTTCCATCCCTTACGAATCCTAGCATGGTGAGACCCGCATCCGTTGCAACTTTATAACCAGAATATGTTGGGGCGGCATTTGATGCTATGATTGGTATACCAGCCCTTGCAACTTTTATAAGCATGTCAGCGGGCATGCGCCCACTATAAACTATAAAACTCCTCGCGAAATCAACTTTATCTAGTGCACCAGCCCCTATTATCTTGTCAACTGCAACATGTCGACTCACATCCTCCGCAAGCACGAATTTACCCTCACATACTAATGCAGCTACATGGGCCCCGCCTGTCATCCTCCATAACCTGGCGCCCTTGACTAGTTTGTTGAATGCCTTGAAAACTTCATCTTTTGTTATGCTGAAGGTGGAATCAACATGTTCTACAGATTCTATCTTATATCTCCAACCCCCCATACTATCGGATCCTATAACAGATTCCCTTGATAGACTTGCATCTTCTAAGTTTATTTCCACATTTATGGTCTTTCTATTTATATCTAAAAGTTTTATATCAGATACTTTTTTGATTAAACCTTCACCCAAGAGGTATCCTACTGTAAACTCCTTCAATTTACTTGGAGTAACATAGAAACGTCTTGAAATGGTCCCATTTATTATGATGTGGATCTCAGAATCTTTAACAACTCTTTCTTTGATCTTAGCAAGCTTTCCATTAACCCTAAATGCAGAGACTTCCCTATATAATTTCATATAAAACCTCCCCTTTTCAAAGGAATTATATTGTAAAACATAGAAGATAAATTGATACTAAAAATCACATAATCCTTCCTAGGGAGGTTATCAATGCAAAGTTTAAAGAAAATATTCGCAGCCTATAAGGGTAAAAGGGAAGATATAATCCCACTACTCCAAGAAATCCAAGAAAAGTATGGATATTTACCAGAGAAAGCATTAAAAGAGCTTTCAAAATTCACAGGGGTTAGTGAAAGTCAAATTTATGGTATTGCAACATTCTATGCGCACTTCAGATTCAAACCAATTGGTAGAAAACATGTAATCGTATGTACTGGCACAGCATGCCATGTTAAAGGATCAGATCAGATAATAGACACCATCCAAAGACACCTACAGATAAAAGAAGGTGAAACAACCCCAGACCTGGAATATTCACTCGAAGCCGTTGGATGCATCGGATGCTGTTCCCTCGCACCATGCGCCATGATAAACGAAAAAGTAGTATCAAGGATAAAACCGCGACAAATAAAACGATTACTCCCCAAAAATTCATAGAGTGTCCATATGAACTTCAAAAAAATTGTCCAAAACGCAAAAAAAGAATACTATTCCATCTTCCAAGGAAAAACCCCATCAATCCTTGTAGGATCAGCCACATGTGGCCTATCGGCAGGAGCGAATGAAATCATAAAAATCATGGAGGACGAAATAAAAAAAGAAGACATCGATGCAAGGATAATACCTGTCGGGTGCATAGGCTCATGTTATGCAGAACCCCTCATAGGAATATTCAAAAATAAAAAGGGAACATTTTATGGCCCAGTGAATAAAAACTTGGCGAAAAAAATCGTCAAAACAAATATCATAGAAGATGAAATAGTCAAAGAAAACATCCTGGGCACCCTAAAAGTAAAAAAAGAGGATATATGGGGGAGTTTCTTCGAATCTGATTTCATGAGGCCTCAATCTAGATATATACTCCGAAGATGTGGTTTGATAAACCCAGAAGACATTAAACATTACCTTGCAACAGGAGGTTACGCTGGTTTTTTAAAGGCGCTTGAAATTGGAGCTGACAAAATCATAGAGACTATTAAAGAGTCCGGTTTACGTGGAAGGGGTGGTGCAGGGTTCCCAACATGGCTTAAATGGGATCTATGCAGGAAATCAGATTCCGAGAAAAAATATATTATATGTAATGCAGATGAGGGAGATCCCGGCGCCTTCATGAACCGTTCTCTTCTTGAAGGCGACCCACATTCTGTTATTGAAGGCATACTCATAGGAGCTCATGCAATTGGGGCCGAAAAAGCATATATTTATTGCAGAGCCGAATATCCTATGGCTCTGAAAAGGTTAGAGAAGGCTATAAAAGATTTGTGGAATTTGGGTATTCCAAGTATTGATATTGAAATAAAAAAGGGTGCTGGTGCATTCGTATGTGGTGAGGAGACAGCTCTCATAGCCTCAATTGAAGGCCGAAGAGGCATGCCAAGGACAAGACCGCCATTCCCGACAACAAGTGGATTATGGGGGAACCCCACTGTAATAAACAATGTGGAGACCTTCGCGGCGGTTTCATTAATATTCCAGGGAGGATCTGAAAAATTTAGTTTGATGGGCACAAAATCCAGTAAGGGCACAAAAACATTTTCGCTTGTAGGAGACGTTAAAAGAACAGGCCTTATTGAAGTGCCTCTTGGCACAACACTTAAAAGGGTTATATTTGATATAGGTGGAGGCATACGTGATGGTGGAAAATTAAAGGCTGTTCAGATTGGTGGGCCGTCTGGTGGTTGTCTTCCAGCTTCAATGATGGACACGGAAATCGATTATGATTCGCTTACTTCTGCTGGGGCTATCATGGGCTCTGGGGGTCTTGTTGTATTATCTGATGATTCTTGCATGGTCGAGATCGCACGTTATTTTCTTGAGTTCACACAACGTGAATCTTGCGGTAAGTGCGTGCCTTGTCGTGTTGGAACCCAGCAAATGCTCCTTATCCTTGAGGATATAGTCCAAGGGAAGGGAAGTCTAGAAGATATTGAGACACTCCATAAGATTGCCGAGACAGTTAAGGAGGCTTCACTTTGTGGACTTGGCCAGACATCCCCGAATCCTGTTCTCACCACCATTAAGTATTTCAGGGATGAGTATATTGAGCATATAAAGTATAGGAGGTGTCCTGCGGCATATTGTAGGGATTTAATGCATTATTTTATTGATGAGGAGAAATGTACAGGTTGTATGGTTTGTTTGAAGGCTTGTCCTAATAATGCTATTAAAGGGGTTAAAGATGAGGTACATACTATAGATCAGGGAAAATGTTTGAAATGTGGTTCTTGTATTGATGTCTGTAAAGAGGGCGCTATATTAAAGGTGCCAGGTGAATGGGGGAGATAATATTTATATATTATTTTAATACTAGTTTTTATTATAATAGTTCTCACATGCTCTCACCAATTTTATTAGGGTTAGAGGATTAATATTTTATTTGAGGGACGGCAATGAAGAAGGAAATATTAGAGGAATATGAGAAGGTGAAGGATAAGATTTCAAAGGAAGAATTCTTAAAGCGGTTTGAGGAAATAAAAGAGGAATATGATGTGGGTTTCATGGATGATATTGACATAGCCCGCATGATAGTAGGGGAATATTTAAACCAGAAAAATGAACCATTATCAGAAGAAAAAGATTATAAGATCGCTGAGATAGCTGAAATGGAAGGAGCTGACAGAAACCTTAAAATTATAGGTAGAGTATTCCGCATATCCAACACAAGAAGTTTCGTTAACCGTGCCGGGAAAGAAGGGAAAGTAGCGAATGTCCTATTAGCCGATGACACCAGGAAGATAAGAGCAGTATTCTGGACACCTAACATAAAATTACTCAAAAAATTCAAAGAAGGCGACATAATCCAAATAAAAGGCTTCCAAGTAAGGGGAGGATTCGCAGGCAGAAAAGAAATACACCTACAACCCCGCGCCACAGTAAAAGTATTAAACCCAGAAGACCATCCACACATCCCAGAATACAAGGAAGAGATCATACCCATAGCAGAGATCAAAGAAGAAGACCAAGAAGTCAACATCATAGCAAGGATAACACGCATATCCAGGATAAGAACATTCGAAAGAAATGGTAAAGAAGGCAAAGTAGCATCCCTGGAACTAAAAGATGAAACAGGAAAAATAACCTACACACTCTGGAACAGGGACACAGAACTAATAAAAGACCTCCCCCTAAAAGAAGGAGACGCCATAAAAATATTAGGCGCCCAAACAAGAAAAAGAGAAGGAGAAATATACCTAACACACCATGGCCTTACAAGGATCATAAAAGGCGACTTCAAAGTCCCACAGGTGGAAGAGAAAATATTAAAAATAGGAGACCTCCACGAGAAAAGAGACGTGACCGTAATCGGCCTAGTTACAAAAGTCCATGATAAAATAAACTTTGAAAGAGCCGACGGGACAACAGGCTCCCTAAGATCCCTCGAAATAATGGATGACACAGGAACTACTAGAGTAACACTATGGCACGATGACGCAGACCTAGACATAAAAAAAGGCGACATAATAAAAATAGAAGGCGGAAACGTTGAATTTGACAATTACACCTCATCCCATCGCATAAACACCAACTGGAACACCAGGATAATAATAAACCCAGAAGAAGACACAAGCCTCCTAAAAGTCCTCAGAGAATACAAGGAACATTTAAAACCCATGAAAATATCCTCAATACTAGAAATGGAGGATGAAGGCGAAGAAGTTGACGTTGTCGGCCGCATATTATCACTTGAAGACCCCAGAGAATTCCAGAGAGAAGATAGTGTCGGTATACTGAGAAACATGGAATTAGCAGACGACACCGGAGTTATAAGGGTAACACTATGGGATGAGAAGGCAACCAAATCATTAAACGTGGGAGATGCTATAAAAATAGAGAATGCTAGAGTCCGCCTAGGCTTATATGACATCGAATTAAGTGTGGGTAAAACCTCTAGGATAATGAAACCCCTACCAGAAGATATAGAGGAACTTCCAAGCATACAAGAACTTGAAGATTTCATCTACACAAAGAAAAAAATTGATGAGATAGAAGAAGATGACAGAAAAATAAAAGTTATTGGTAGAGTCATAGACCTTTATGAGCCCAGAGAATTCCAAAGGGATGATGTTGTTGGTATACTACGGATTATGGAGCTGGCAGACGACACCGGGGTTATAAGGGTAACACTATGGGATGAGAAGGCAGACATACCCCTCAACATAGGAGATGCTGTGAAAATAGAGAATCCCAGGGTCAGATATAGAAACGAGAACCTTGAACTTAGTATAGGTCGGAATTCACAAATTGAAGTCATCAAAGAAGAAGAAATCGAAGATTTACCAGGCTTCGAGGAAATAGAGGACATGGTCTACCCATCCAAGAGTATAGGAGATCTTGATGAGGAATCAAAGAATGTGAAAATTTCTGGGGAGCTAACAGATCTTTATGGTGACAGGATAATCTCCTACAGGTGTCCCAGGTGTAATACACGCCTAGAAGTCAGCGAGGAAAACATATGCAATTTCTGTGGCGAATCAATAGACGAACCACGCTACCTACTCATAATACCCGGCAGGATCAGTGATGACACAGGGGAAATAGGAATAACATTCTTTGGAAGGGAAGCTGAAAAACTACTCGGAATGAAAACCAAAGAAGTAGTAGATATCATTAACAAGACAGGAGACGAAGGAGCTTTACACGACAAAGTTGAAGATCTTAATGGAGCACATATAACTGTCATTGGAAATACTAATTTCGACGAATATAATGAAGAACTAAGATTCAATCCCAAAAAGATTGTTAATATCCAATTTTAAACTTAAAAGAAAGGGAGAATAAAAATGGTTGAACTCGAAGATCTACCAAATGTAGGAGCCAAGACCGCGCAGAAACTTAGAGAAGCCGGATTTGGGGATATGATGCGCCTTGCAACAGCCACGGCCAAGGAACTGTCAGTTAAAGCCGATATAGGTGAGGGGGTGGCTGAGAAGATCATAGAAGCCGCTAGAAAAGCATTTTCGTATTGACGGTCTGGTTTACATTAGGTCTTCTTAATGTGATTTATTTGATTTACAGTTATGTGACTAGAGATAAGGTGCTTGTGAGGGTTGAAGGTGAGGATCCGCCTTTAACTCTCTAAATCCCTATTTTTTAGTTCTCACATGCTCTCACCAATTTTATTAGGGTTAGAGGATTAATATTTTATTTGAGGGACGGCAATGAAGAAGGAAATATTAGAGGAATATGAGAAGGTGAAGGATAAGATTTCAAAGGAAGAATTCTTAAAGCGGTTTGAGGAAATAAAAGAGGAATATGATGTGGGTTTCATGGATGATATTGACATAGCCCGCATGATAGTAGGGGAATATTTAAACCAGAAAAATGAACCATTATCAGAAGAAAAAGATTATAAGATCGCTGAGATAGCTGAAATGGAAGGAGCTGACAGAAACCTTAAAATTATAGGTAGAGTATTCCGCATATCCAACACAAGAAGTTTCGTTAACCGTGCCGGGAAAGAAGGGAAAGTAGCGAATGTCCTATTAGCCGATGACACCAGGAAGATAAGAGCAGTATTCTGGACACCTAACATAAAATTACTCAAAAAATTCAAAGAAGGCGACATAATCCAAATAAAAGGCTTCCAAGTAAGGGGAGGATTCGCAGGCAGAAAAGAAATACACCTACAACCCCGCGCCACAGTAAAAGTATTAAACCCAGAAGACCATCCACACATCCCAGAATACAAGGAAGAGATCATACCCATAGCAGAGATCAAAGAAGAAGACCAAGAAGTCAACATCATAGCAAGGATAACACGCATATCCAGGATAAGAACATTCGAAAGAAATGGTAAAGAAGGCAAAGTAGCATCCCTGGAACTAAAAGATGAAACAGGAAAAATAACCTACACACTCTGGAACAGGGACACAGAACTAATAAAAGACCTCCCCCTAAAAGAAGGAGACGCCATAAAAATATTAGGCGCCCAAACAAGAAAAAGAGAAGGAGAAATATACCTAACACACCATGGCCTTACAAGGATCATAAAAGGCGACTTCAAAGTCCCACAGGTGGAAGAGAAAATATTAAAAATAGGAGACCTCCACGAGAAAAGAGACGTGACCGTAATCGGCCTAGTTACAAAAGTCCATGATAAAATAAACTTTGAAAGAGCCGACGGGACAACAGGCTCCCTAAGATCCCTCGAAATAATGGATGACACAGGAACTACTAGAGTAACACTATGGCACGATGACGCAGACCTAGACATAAAAAAAGGCGACATAATAAAAATAGAAGGCGGAAACGTTGAATTTGACAATTACACCTCATCCCATCGCATAAACACCAACTGGAACACCAGGATAATAATAAACCCAGAAGAAGACACAAGCCTCCTAAAAGTCCTCAGAGAATACAAGGAACATTTAAAACCCATGAAAATATCCTCAATACTAGAAATGGAGGATGAAGGCGAAGAAGTTGACGTTGTCGGCCGCATATTATCACTTGAAGACCCCAGAGAATTCCAGAGAGAAGATAGTGTCGGTATACTGAGAAACATGGAATTAGCAGACGACACCGGAGTTATAAGGGTAACACTATGGGATGAGAAGGCAACCAAATCATTAAACGTGGGAGATGCTATAAAAATAGAGAATGCTAGAGTCCGCCTAGGCTTATATGACATCGAATTAAGTGTGGGTAAAACCTCTAGGATAATGAAACCCCTACCAGAAGATATAGAGGAACTTCCAAGCATACAAGAACTTGAAGATTTCATCTACACAAAGAAAAAAATTGATGAGATAGAAGAAGATGACAGAAAAATAAAAGTTATTGGTAGAGTCATAGACCTTTATGAGCCCAGAGAATTCCAAAGGGATGATGTTGTTGGTATACTACGGATTATGGAGCTGGCAGACGACACCGGGGTTATAAGGGTAACACTATGGGATGAGAAGGCAGACATACCCCTCAACATAGGAGATGCTGTGAAAATAGAGAATCCCAGGGTCAGATATAGAAACGAGAACCTTGAACTTAGTATAGGTCGGAATTCACAAATTGAAGTCATCAAAGAAGAAGAAATCGAAGATTTACCAGGCTTCGAGGAAATAGAGGACATGGTCTACCCATCCAAGAGTATAGGAGATCTTGATGAGGAATCAAAGAATGTGAAAATTTCTGGGGAGCTAACAGATCTTTATGGTGACAGGATAATCTCCTACAGGTGTCCCAGGTGTAATACACGCCTAGAAGTCAGCGAGGAAAACATATGCAATTTCTGTGGCGAATCAATAGACGAACCACGCTACCTACTCATAATACCCGGCAGGATCAGTGATGACACAGGGGAAATAGGAATAACATTCTTTGGAAGGGAAGCTGAAAAACTACTCGGAATGAAAACCAAAGAAGTAGTAGATATCATTAACAAGACAGGAGACGAAGGAGCTTTACACGACAAAGTTGAAGATCTTAATGGAGCACATATAACTGTCATTGGAAATACTAATTTCGACGAATATAATGAAGAACTAAGATTCAATCCCAAAAAGATTGTTAATATCCAATTTTAAACTTAAAAGAAAGGGAGAATAAAAATGGTTGAACTCGAAGATCTACCAAATGTAGGAGCCAAGACCGCGCAGAAACTTAGAGAAGCCGGATTTGGGGATATGATGCGCCTTGCAACAGCCACGGCCAAGGAACTGTCAGTTAAAGCCGATATAGGTGAGGGGGTGGCTGAGAAGATCATAGAAGCCGCTAGAAAAGCCGAGAAGATAGATTTTGAAACAGCCCTAGATGTTATGGAAAGACGGAAAGATGTTGGGAGGATAACAACAGGGAGCAAGGCACTAGATGAACTCATAGGCGGCGGAATAGAAACCCAAGCCATAACAGAAGTTTTCGGAGAATACGGATCCGGTAAAAGTCAATTAGCCCATGAACTCGTCGTCACAGTGCAACTACCAGAAGATAGGGGAGGACTCAATGGAGAAGCCGTGTTCATAGACACAGAGAACACCTTCAGACCAGAAAGGGTTGAACAGATAGCTAACGCATTCGAACTCAACATCGAAGAAGTTATGGAGAAAATATACATTGCAAGGGCCTTCAACTCAAGTCACCAGATACTAATGGCAGAAAAAGTAAATGAACTCATACAAGAAGGTAAAGATATAAGATTGGTTGTAGTGGATTCACTCACATCCCATTTCAGGGCAGAATATGTGGGAAGGGAATCCCTTGCAACAAGACAACAAAAATTAAACCAACACTTACATACACTACAAAGTATTGCTAACACATATAATACAGCTATCTTTGTAACTAACCAGGTCCAGGCACGGCCTGATGCATTCTTCGGAAGTCCGACAAAGGCCATAGGCGGCCATGTGCTTGGACATGCAGCAACCTATAGGATATGGCTGAAAAAAGGTTTGGCTGGTAAAAGGATAGCAAGACTAGTTGACAGCCCACACCTACCAGAGGGTGAATGTGTCTTCAAAATAACAAATGATGGTATAGTGGACTAAAACTTCCCCCATTCACTTATTTTTTTTGAGAGATATAATATGCATATGAATTCCTTTGAGACCATCTTCTCCATAATTCTGATGATTTTACTTGGTTATCTTCTGAAGATTTTAGGCGTTCTCAGGGAAAAGGACGCCTATTCTCTTAATAAGGTGGTTGTGAATATTGCCATACCCTCCTTGATCTTTAATTCAATTTATAATTCAGAAATTTCAACCATATCAGCCCTTTTGAAAATGCCGCTTGTCTCTGTGACCATAAGCTTCTTGGTTGGGATAATGGCATTCATATGGACTAAGATGGCATATTATGATAAGAGACGGGCCTGGAGTGTAATATTACCAGCTGCCATGGTCAATTCGGGTTTTATGGGTTATCCTGTGGTTTTGGGGGTTTTTGGGGATGCTGGTCTTTTAAGAGCTATCTTATATGATATGGGGTCTGTTTTCGTTTTCTTAATCATGGGTATTATATTAGCATTTATTTTTGGCAAGGATTATAAGAGGATTTTAAAGAGGACGCTTTTTTTCCCGCCGTTGTGGGCTCTTTTTTTAGGGGTGATCTTTAATGCTCTTAGTTTACCCCTTGGGATCATCTCAAATGTTATAGGTTATCTTTCAGGGGCGGCTATTCCACTTATAATGATCTCCTTGGGCTTATCATTAAATTTTAAGGTTATAAGGTCTTCATTGAAAGATGCAGCGATTGTGAGCATCTTTAAACTTTTAATCTCCCCACTTCTAGCCACCCTACTTATAATATTGTTTCTTTTTTCAAACTTGGAAAAATCTGTTGCAATTATAGAAGCTGCAATGCCATCTGCAATGCTCAGCATGGTTTTATCCATTGAAAATAACCTTGATATTAATCTAACCGCCGCCTGTGTATTCATGAGCACAGCACTCAGTCTAATAACCCTACCATTGATAATAGCTTTCATAGGTTAAACTTGAGACCACAGACATAAAATTATCATATATAAAGTTTACTTAAATGCTCTGATAGAAACTTTTATTTATTCTTGTGATAGATCTTACATCACATTATAGTCACATCCAAACCTTAAAAAGGTGGTTTAATTGGCAGAAGAAAAAAAGGAAGAAATGGAAGAACCACGAATAGGCGTCTATGTTTGCCACTGTGGAGTGAACATAGCCGGCGTACTAGACATTGACGAAGTAAGAGACTATGCAGCATCACTCCCCAACGTAGTCGTTGCAAAAGACTACAAATACTACTGCTCAGACCCAGGACAACTAGAAATCCAAGAAGACATAAAAGAACTAGGACTAAACAGGGTCATAGTCGCCGCATGCTCACCCCGACTCCACGAACCCACATTCAGAAGATGCGTTGAAGAAGCAGGCCTAAACCAGTTCCTATTCGAATTCGCAAACATAAGAGAACAAGACTCATGGGTCCACATGCACGAACCAGAAGCCGCAACAGAAAAAGCCAAAGACCTCATAAGAATGGCAGTTGCAAAATCAAGACTACTAGAACCACTAGAAGCATCAACAGTCAGCGTCGAAGACAAAGCACTAGTCATAGGAGGAGGAGTTGCAGGCATACAAGCATCCCTAGACCTTGCCGACATGGGCTTTAAAACATACCTCGTCGAGAGAAGGCCAAGTATCGGAGGCCGAATGGCCCAACTAGACAAAACATTCCCAACCTTGGACTGTTCAATGTGTATCCTCTCACCAAAAATGGTAGACGTGGGTAAACATGAAAACATAGAACTTATAACCTATGCTGAAGTCAAACAAGTAGACGGTTACATTGGAAACTTCAAGGTAAAAGTCGAAAAGAAACCAAGATACATTATTGAAGAGGAATGTGTAGGCTGCGGTACTTGCGTAGAGGTATGCCCAATTGAAATGCCCAACTACTTCGATGAAGGCATTGGAATGACCAAAGCCGTATACATACCATTCCCACAGGCAGTGCCATTATGCGCCACCATAAACAAGGACTACTGTATAGAATGTAACCTATGTGATGAAGTCTGTGAAAGGGGAGCTGTAAACCACGACCAAGAACCCGAAGAAATCGAATTAGAAGTCGGCACAATTGTAGTGGCAACAGGATACGACCCATATGACCCAACAGAAAAGATAGAATACGGCTACGGCCAATACACCAATGTAATAACTGGTCTAGAACTTGAAAGGATGATCAACGCATCAGGACCAACAGAAGGTAAAGTGCTCAAACCATCAGATGGTAAAAAACCAAAGAGGATAGCCTTCTTACATTGTGTCGGTTCAAGGGACGAACAAGTCGGAAAACCATACTGTTCAAGAGTCTGCTGCATGTATATCATGAAGAACGCGCAACTCATAAAAGACAAAGTGCCAGAAACCGAGATAGCATGTTACTACATGGACATCAGAGCATTCGGTAAAGGATTCGAAGAATTCTATAAACGATCACAAGAACAATATGGTATAAAATTCATCAGAGGAAGAGCAGCTGAAATAATAGAAAACCCAGACCTCACATTAACAGTAAGAGCAGAGGACACCCTCATAGGCAAGACAACAGAATACACCTATGACATGGTAGTTCTTGGAGTGGGATTAACACCACCAGAAGGAATCGAAGACCTAAGAAAGACCATAGGATTATCCAAGTCTGCCGACGGCTTCCTAATGGAAGCACACCCAAAACTCAGACCTGTTGACACACTAACAGACGGAGTATACCTCGCAGGTGTTTCACAAGGTCCAAAGGACATACCAGACTCCGTCGCACAATCATCTGGTGCAGCGGCCAGAGCAGCCATACCAATGGTCAAGGGAGAAGTGGAAATTGAACCTATAATTGCTGTCACAGACCTAGACGTATGTGGCGGATGCCAGGTATGCGTAGAGTTATGTCCATTCGGAGCCATTGAAATAAAAGACGACCAAGCAAACGTAAACGTGGCCCTATGTAAAGGTTGCGGAACATGTGTAGCCGCATGCCCATCAGGTGCAATGGACCAACAACACTTCAGAACCAAACAGATAATGGCACAAATCGAAGCAGCATTCAGAGAACCGGCAAAATAACCCCCCCTCCTAAATTCCTTTTTTTATGGGGGCTTTTATTTTGAATAAAAAGGTTGCTGAAAAACTTAAAAGTTTATTGAATTTGGAAAAAGAACCAGTAGCGATCACATGGGCAGTGAAAGAACCAAAGAATATGCCCAGAGAAAAAGAAAAATCCAGATTTTGCAGAAAAGTAGATAAGGCTATAGAAGGGGAAGTATTTTATTCAACGGCAGAAGAGGAAGAATGCTTTGGAGGCGCGAGATATTCTGGTATGAAAGACCCCAAAGAATTCCCAAAGAACATGAGAACAGGAGCATTCCTCGTTAACATGGGAGTACATGACAGTATACAATCAGTCCAAAGGTCATGGCGCGAAAACATAGCAATAGAACCAGAAATTTTCTCAAGCATACTATTCGCACCATTATCCAAGGCAGAATTCACACCAGATGTAATAGTCATCATATGCAATGGTAAACAGGCAATGGAACTACTACACGCCCATGCATATGACAGCATTTCAGAGGCCATGGGAGCTGGTGTCGGCCCAATATGCAGTACAATGGCAGCACGCCCATACCTCACAGGACAGATAACCTACAGCTTTGCAGATGTTGGCTCAAGAAGGCACATGAAAAACCTCAAAGACGAAGAAGTAATGATCAGCATACCATATCAACATCTTGAAAGGATCATACACAATCTAGAAGAATTGAAAAAAACAGCCTTAAAAGACTAAAAAAAATCTTGTCTTTTTTTAATCCAATTTTTTTGGCTTCCTGCGCTAAAAATATTACCTTTTTATTCTCACAAAAAAGATCATAACCCCGACTAGAATACTATAAATTTAATTGAAACTATAAACTATGAAAAATAGATTCCCCCAACATATAAGTTTTGGGGAGTTATGATGGGGAGATAAACAATGATGAATAATCGAATTTACGCCGAGAAAATCCGAAATTTCATGAAAGACCATAACAAGTGGATGGAAGAAAGCATTAACTTGATTGCAAGTGAAAATATTACAAGTTCGCGAGTCAAAGAAGCCCTCACCTCAGATCTCTCACACAGATATGCAGAGGGCCTTCCAGGTAAACGATTCTATGAAGGCTGCTATTACATAGACAAAATCGAAGAATTGACAATAGACCTATGCAAAAAACTTTTCAATGCAGAACATGCCAATGTACAACCCACCTCAGGCGTCGTGGCGAACCTGGCATCATTTTTCGCCCTTACAAACGTAGGTGATAGCATCATGGCCCTGGAAATCCCCTATGGGGGTCATTTATCCCATGCAAGTGTGAGCGCGGCTGGAGTGAGGGGATTAAAGATCCACTCCCACCCATTCGACGCAGATAAGATGAATATTGACGCTGAAAAAATGAAAAAGAAGATAATGGAATTAAAACCCAAACTAGTACTCCTTGGGGGTAGCCTTTTCTTGTTCCCACATCCTGTGGAAGAAGCAAAGGAAGCTGCTGATGAAGTAGGTGCCAGTATAATGTATGACGGAGCCCATGTACTGGGTTTGATTGCAGGTAAATGTTTCCAGGATCCACTAGGGGAAGGTGCTGATGTTCTGGTAGGCAGCACCCATAAAACCTTCCCAGGGCCACAAGGTGGCATAATCTTGTGTGGCGGTGAACTGGCAGATAAAATAGATGAAGCTGTATTCCCAGGCCTTGTAAGTAATCACCATCTTCATCATGTGGCTGGATTAGGGATCACGGCAGCTGAAATGTTAGAATTTGGGGAAGCCTATGCAAAGGACACAATAAGAAATGCTAAGAAACTCGCTGAAAACCTCTATGAGTTGGGGTTCAATGTTTTATGTGAAGATCTTGGATTTACTGAGTCTCATCAGCTTGTGATGGATGTTTCAGATATTGGAAGAGCTGTTGAAATCGCGAAAAAACTTGAGGAAAACAATATTATATTGAATAAAAATCTGCTACCATGGGATGATGTTAACAGGTCAAACGACCCATCAGGTATACGCATAGGCACCCAGGAGGTTACAAGGCGTGGAATGAAAGAGTCAGAGATGGCCCAGATAGCAGAGTACATCAAAATGGTGCTCATAGATAAAAAGGATGTTAAAGGGGAAGTTTCAGAGTTCATGGCGGATTATACGAAAGTCCATTATGCATTTGAAGAATCAGAAGCTTATAAATACTTGGACATCATCTAGGGAAGGATCTAGGATGAGGATAGCTTGGGCATTTACAGGAGCCGGACACTTACTCCTTGAAAGTGTCGAGGAACTTGAAAAACTTGCAAAAGAACACAAAGTCACAATAATGATCTCAAGGGCGGCTGAAGAAGTATTAAAAATGTATGGCCTTTTTGAACGTGTTAAAAAATTGGAAGGAGGCTACTACAGAGAACTAGTACTAGAAAAGGATGAAGGTTTCAGTTTCCCGATAACTGGAAGATTATCCCTGGGCCGTTATGACTTGCTTATAGTATCTCCTGCCACCGCAAATACCGTGGCTAAGATAGTTCATGGGATAGCAGACACTCTTGTCACAAATGCAGTTGCACAAGCCGGTAAAGGTAAAGTTAGAACAATAATATTACCTGTGGACCTAGAGGAGGGTGAAGTCGAAACTGTGATACCTTCTAAGTTAGAATTGAGTATTTGCAGGAAATGTGAAACATGTGAAGCCGCGGCAGCTTGCCCCCAGGATGCGATAATACCCGGGGTAGAGATACAACTTTTAAAGTGTATAGGTTGTGGTAGTTGTCAGAAGGCTTGTCCATATGGTGCGGTATCAGGTGGAAGTACCATAACCCTCAGGATGAGGAGCATAGACGTGGAGAATACAAGGCGCCTCGAAAAGATAGAGGGCATCCAGATCATTAAAACCCCTATGGAATTTTGGGATTACCTGTAAAATTCTATAATGTCGCCTATTTTCGTCCCCGAATCTTTTATACTCCCAATTGGAAGTTCTATCACGTACTTGGCCGGTTTACTAGGTGTGTATATCTGCCATGGTTTGAGTGTGGCCAGGTCCACGACCTTTTTTTCATCATCTAGGAATATGAGGTCTAGGGGTATCCTCATGAAAAACATGTGAATGCTTGAACCTCCACGCCCCCTCCCTTTTGGTATTTCTAGGAGCAGGCCTTCTTTTATGTTTTTTTTGAGCATTAGTCCTTTAAATCTTGAAATGAATGTATTTGCAACTTTCACATTTCCAAGACATTTGTTCCTTGTCTTGTTTAAAATTTTCATCTGGTCACCCTTTTAGAGGGATGAATTTATTTATATTATCAGTTCAAAAAATCATATATCTATCATGATTATTTTCATAGACTCCGGGAGGTTACTATTGTGAGAAACATAATTATAGAACCACTTAGACAACCGTCAATCGAGGAACAAAAGATAGAGATAGTTGAAAGGAAGGGTATAGGTCATCCTGATAGTATAAGTGATGGTATAGCAGAGTCTGTTAGCAGAGCCCTCTGTAATGCTTATCTTGAACATTTTGGGACTATAATGCATCATAATACCGATGAAGTCCAGATAACAGCAGGTGAATCCACCCCAAAATTCGGCGGCGGCGAAGTACTAAAACCCATAAACATACTCCTAACAGGTAGGGGTATCTCAGAAGTGGACAGGAAGAAAATAGGACTTGACCGTATCGCTATAGGAGCCGCTAAAGAATATTTGAAGGAGAATATCCGAAACCTTGACGTTGAAACATGCACTATAGTGGAATGCAAGATAGGTCATGGTTCAGGAGAATTAAGAGACGTTTTCACAAGAAGGGATAGCGCACCCTTATCCAATGACACCTCCTTCGGAGTGGGATTCGCCCCATTCTCAGAAACAGAAAACATAGTACTTGAAACCGAAAAGCTGCTAAATTCCCAGAAATTCAAAAGAAAATATCCGGCAGTAGGGGAAGACATAAAAGTCATGGGTCTAAGAGAAGAAGATGAAATAACCCTCACAGTCGCAGTTGCTATGGTTGATAAATATGTAGCAGATCTTGAAGAATACATTGAAATCAAAAGCATTCTCGAAGAGAACATCCTAGATCTCGCCAGAAAGTACACTGACAGAGACATTAATATATTCATAAACACAGCCGACAAATACGATGAAGAAAAACCGTCAGTTTATATAACAGTCACGGGAACTTCAGCCGAAATGGGAGACGACGGCTCCGTGGGACGCGGTAACAGGGCGAACGGGCTTATAACACCTAACAGGCCCATGTCAATGGAGGCAACCTCTGGTAAGAACCCTATAAACCATGTAGGTAAAATATACAACCTATTAGCTAATCAGATGGCATCAGACATAGTCAAAAACGTTGATGGCATCAAACAAATCCATATAATGATCCTAAGCCAGATAGGGAAACCAATCAATCAACCCAAAGCAGCCACTTCACAGATACTACTCGAAGAAGGCTACAAGATAGAAGAAGTCCAAGAAGACATTTCAAGGATAATGGATGAATGGTTCGACAATATAGGGGATATAACAGAGATGCTGATAAAAGGAAAACTTAAAACATTCTAGTTTCCCACACCTTTTTTTGTAGAAGGGAGAGTTAACAATGCCAATCCAAGAGGCTGAAAGAACATACCAACCCCAGCGTATCGAAGAAAAAGTCCAAGACTTCTGGGAAGAAAGGGACATCTACGAGAGAATTAAAAGAATAAAAAAGGACAAGCCACGATATTCATTTTTAGACGGTCCACCATATTGCAGCGGCCGCATACACCTTGGAACAGCATGGAACAAGATCATAAAGGATGCTTACCTCCGATTTAAGAGCATGAACGGATTTAATGTTAGAAGACAAGCAGGCTGGGACGCCCACGGCCTCCCAATTGAACATAAAGTAGAAGGGCTTCTTGGCATAAAAAGCAAAAAAGAAATAGAAAAGATAGGGATAGACAAATTTGTGGAAAAATGCAGGGAATTCGCCACAAAAAACAAGGAGATAATGACAGGACAATTCAAAAAACTAGGGGTTTGGATGGACTGGGACAAACCCTATATAACCTTTGATCCCAATTATATGGAATCTTGTTGGTGGACCCTCAAACAAGCACATAAAAAGAACCTACTCATAAATGACCTACGAGTCATAACATGGTGCCCGCGTTGTGAAACAGCCCTCGCACTTGCGGAAATAGATTATCATGAAAAGGAAGACCCCTCAATATATGTAAAATTCCCACTAGAAAAAGAGAATCATTTCATTCTAGTATGGACTACAACACCATGGACACTCCCAGCCAACATGGCAGTAACAGTACACCCTGATTTTGATTATGTATATGCAAAAGTAGGTGATGAAACATACCTCCTGGCAGAGGCGCTAGCAGACACAATACTAGAAGACTACAAAATAATAAAAAGGGTTAAAGGCCACGAACTTGAAAAATTAGAATATGAACATCCACTCAAAGAAGAAGTACCATACCACAAAGACATTAAACACCATATAATCCTAGGAGAACATGTAAGCCTCACAGAAGGAACTGGATGCGTTCACACAGCCCCAGGACATGGACCAGAAGACTTCGAAATCGGTAAAAAGTATGGTCTACCAATATTCTGTCCAGTAGACGAAGCAGGCATATTCAAAGAAGAAGCAGGCAAATACAAAGACAAATTCGTAAAAGATGCCGATCCATACATCACAAAAGACCTTGAATCAAAAAACTTGCTATTCAAGGCCGATACCATCAGACACCGTTACGGATTCTGTTGGAGATGCAAAACCCCAATAATATACCTCGCAACCCAACAATGGTTCCTAAAGATCACAGAAATAAAAGACAAAATGTTAAAGGAGATCGAAAGGGTTGAATGGATCCCATCATGGGCTGGTGAAAGCAGATTCCGCAACTGGATCGAAAACGCCAAGGATTGGACAATATCAAGACAAAGATATTGGGGCATACCCCTACCCATATGGATATGTGAAAAATGTGGCCAAATCAAAGTCATAGGATCCATAGATGAACTAAAAGAAAACATAAGCCAAGAAGAACTCAAAGGAGACTTCATACACAGACCCTACGTTGACAAAATAATCCTAAAATGTGAATGCGGCTCAAAAATGAGGAGAACACCAGATGTACTAGATGTCTGGATCGACTCAGGGGTTGCTGGATGGGCATCACTCTACTACCCCAAAGAAAAAAAACTGTTCAATAAATGGTTCCCATATGACTTCATAACAGAAGGCCATGACCAAACAAGAGGTTGGTTCTATTCACAACTTGGCTGCGGAATCATCGCCCTAGACCAAGTACCTTACCAGAAGGTTCTCATGCATGGATTCACTCTCGATGAAGAAGGTCGTAAAATGAGCAAATCCCTCGGGAATGTAGTCGAACCCGAGGAAGTCATAGAAAAATATGGCGTTGACGTCCTCAGATTCTACCTCCTATGGGCCAATAAACCATGGGAAGATCTTAAATTTGTATGGGAAGAACTTAAAAACATTAATAAAATGTTCAACATCCTCTGGAACGTGTACGTCTTCGCAACCACCTATATGGTTCTAGACGATTTCAACCCTCATGAACACAAAGAATTTAAATTTAGACCAGAAGACCAGTGGATACTATCAAGGATAAATTCAGTAGCAGAAAATGTCACAAATGCCCTTGAAAAACTATTATTCCACAAGGCCACTCGAGAACTTCATGATTTTATAGTGGAAGATCTTAGCAGATGGTATGTTAGACTCATACGCAGCAGGACATGGATCGAAAAGGACGATCCAGATAAGATAGCAGCATACTACGCCCTCTACAACGTCCTTGAAACCCTAATCCTTATAATGTCACCTATAACACCGCATTTGACAGAGGACATATACCAGAATTTAGTAAGGGGCGCTGACCCCAACGTACCAGAAAGCATACACATGCTAGAATGGAAATACCATCCGGGATTCATAGATAAGGATCTTGAAGATAAAATGGATATTATAAGAGATGTTATCGAAGCATGTGCACGTGCAAGGGACAAGGCAAAATACAAGCTCAGATGGCCAGTGAAAAACATAACAGTAGTATCAGAAGACAAAAAAATATTAGAGGCTGTGAAATCACTCAAAAGCGTTGTTATTGACCAAGCAAACACAAAAAAACTAGATGTGACCTTAGAATTTGAGAGGATGAAAATAAATGCTAAACCCAATCCAAAAACTCTAGGACCACGACTCAGAGGCGACATGCCCCTAGCAATGAAAAAACTGCAAGAAACAGATGGATTGGAAATAAAATCCATCTTGGAACAGGAAGGATCATACAAACTCAAAATCAAAGACAAAGAAATCCAATTGGGAAAGGAGGATATCATATTCGAGACAGAGTTGCCAGAGGATATTGTAACAGCCAAATTCGATGGTGGAAGCGTCTTTGTAGATACAGAACTGACCCATGAGATATTAAGTGAAGCTATGGCAAGGGAACTCATCCGCCGCATCCAGGATATGCGAAAAGACCTCGATCTTGACGTTGAAGCACACATTAACGTAGATATTAAATGCAGTAACAAATTCAAAAGACTTGTAGAACCCCATGAAGAATTCATTAAAAATGAAGTAAGGGCAAAAACGCTCTCATTCAAGGGAGAAAAGATAGGCTACGTCAAAAAGTGGAAAATCTCCGACGAAAAACTCACAATATCCATCCTAGAATCATAATCTTGGTGTTTAGATGGTTTTAACAGATGAAGAAATCAAATTCATAAAAAAAGAACTTGGAAGAGAACCTAACCCCCTTGAATATGGGATGCTCGACGTCATGTTCTCAGAACACTGCTCATATAAAAGCAGCAGACCCATCCTCAAATTATTCCCCACAGAAGGCAAAAAAGTCATAATAGGACCGGGAGACGACGCAGGAGTCGTTGAAATAACCCCAGAATTCGCCCTTGCCATAGGAATAGAAAGCCATAATCATCCATCAGCCATAGAACCCTATGGAGGAGCGGGCACAGGCATAGGTGGGATACTCCGCGACATACTTTCAATGGGAGCCATGCCAATAGCACTCCTAGATTCATTACACTTCGGACACCTAGAAGACCAAAAATCAAGATACCTCTTCGAAAATGTAGTGAAAGGAATATCAGATTATGGAAACAGGGTAGGAGTCCCAACAGTAGCAGGAGAAGTTGAATTCGATGAAAACTTCCAATACAACCCACTCGTAAATGTCATGTGCGTCGGCCTAGTCAAAAAAGAAAAGATAAAAAGAGCAGCAGCCCCCAACCCAGGCGAAATATTCTTGCTCATGGGTGGTAGAACAGGGAGAGACGGAATACACGGAGTCACATTCGCATCAGAGGAGCTCACAAGCTCTTCAGAGATAGAAGACAGGCCAGCAGTACAGATAGGGGACCCATTCACAAAAAAGATGGTGCTAGAAGCCAGCCTTGAAATAATGGACAAAGTGGAAGTTTCAGGAGTCAAGGATCTTGGAGGGGGTGGACTCACATGCTGCATATCAGAAATTGTAGCGAAATACGATAACGGTGCAATAGTCGAACTCGAAAAAATACCACTACGTGAAGAAGGAATGACACCATACGAGATAATGCTATCAGAATCCCAAGAAAGAATGTTATTCGTGATAAAACCAGAGGACATAGAAAAAGCCATGAAAATATGCGAGAAATATGAACTTCCAGCAGCCATCATAGGCAAAGTCACAGATGACGGCAAAATGAAGGTAATAAAAAATGGTGAAATAATAGCAGATCTCCCAGCCAAACTCCTCGCAGACCCACCAGTTATCATAAGAGAAGCTAAAAAACCATCATATCCGCGAAAAGAAGTGAAAATAGAACATCCCCCAATGAGAGAAGCTCTCATTAAAGTTTTGTCTTCACCTAACATTGCGAGTAAAGAATGGGTTTATCGACAATATGATCATGAAGTCCAAATACGCACCGTGGTAAAACCTGGAGATGATGCAGCAGTCTTAAGAATCGACAACGAAAATGGCATAGCAATCACAGTAGACTCCAACAGTATACATACAAAACTCAACCCCTACCATGGTGGAGCCGGTTCAGTGGCAGAAGCCATAAGAAACGTTGTATCAATGGGGGCCTGGCCACTCTGCATAGTAGACTGCCTCAATTTCGGCAACCCTGAAAAACCCACAGTATTCTGGGAATTCACTGAATGCGTTAAGGGAATGGCAAAGACGGCTAAAACATTTAAAACTCCTGTTATAAGTGGTAATGTAAGTTTCTACAATGAAACAGAAGGCGTAACAGTCAATCCTTCCCCTATTGTAGGAGTTGCAGGCTCACTGAAACTTAAAAAGATAAAAACCATGGATTTCAAGGCAGAAGATGATAAAATAATCATTGTCGGGTTCACAAGAGCGGAACTGGGAGGATCTGAATATTACAAAAGGGTGCACAATCTCGTCTACGGGGAACCCCCACAAGTAATGTTCGAAGAGGAACTAAAGGCAGCCAAATCCGTTTACAGCATAATAGAAGAGTTTGGTGATGGTATCACAGCCATACACGACTGTTCTACAGGTGGATTAGCTGTGGCGTTAGCGGAGATGAGCATAAAATCAGGCCTCGGAGCTGAAATCAATATCAACAAGATCCCAAACAATTGCAAAAACAAGCACCAGCTCCTATTTTCAGAATCACACGGCCGATATATTATAACAGCAAAATATGACCTGGCTGATAATATAATAGATGAAATAGAGGTTCCATCTTCAATTATAGGCAGTGTTGGTGGTGAAAGTCTACAGATAGGCAACCTAATACTCCCAGTAGAGGAACTTCAAAAGACATACCATGGAGTGATAGAAAAGTACATGTAATCCCCCATATTCTTTTTTTTGTCGGGTGTTTTATTTGAAACATAAAAAAGAAATCCTAAGACAAGCCATACATGCTACTGGCATAATCTTTGTGATAATACAGCCATGGCTGGGAGTGCAAAACCTCATATTAATCGGTCTAGTGGCGGCAATTATAGGAGAGATAATCTATCAATACGACCGCAGACACCACATACCATTCTTCTCATGGATATTAAGAACTTGTCGAAGAGATAACAGCGAAAGAGGATTTATATATTATTTCCTCGGGTTGGCCCTAACATACTCCCTTTTCGGATTTAACATTCCAATTGCAAACGCTGCTATAATCATCTTAACAATAGGAGACGCCGCATCTACCATCATTGGCAAAATCTACGGCAAACATAGATTACCCTATAAACCTAATAAAACATTCGAAGGTTCAATAGCATTCACACTCCTAGGATTCATCGGAGCATTAACACAAGTTAATCCACCCACAGCTCTTACAGGAGCGGTTATAGGAGCATTAGCAGAGGCATACACACCCCTAGAAGATAACCTAACCATACCCATAATTGCCGGAGTCAGCATGTACATTGCATCCACTCTATTCTAAAATAGAAGTTTTGAGATTCACACGCAGAATAAATCCCACTATAACTTTCCTGCAGAAGTGGAAGAGCATAACCTCTCCATCCAAATTCCTCTGAAAGGCCCGCCAAAAAGTAAGATATACAAGAAGACGTGTGGGATCATAAAGGGATTTGAAACCCGCTCAAAATGTGGCAGAACATCCCCAGATAAGATTCCAAGAAACAATGAAACACCACAAAATAACCGGAAACAATAATAAGACTATAAGCCACCATAATGGATGAAACAGCCACTTCAAACCCTCATCTAAAAGCGACTTTACCCTAGATTTACCAGCATAAATCAAAGTTAAAATAAAAGCCATAAGTGCCGGACCAAAGCAGCAGGATTATAAGTACTCTCCAAAAAGGGCCTCTAATGAACCTTGACCGAAACCATTGGGGCTCATCATGATAGGCGCCCAGAAAAATCCATGAAAATAAAAAAGTTAAAATAAAAAATATAGAAAGCCTGTGACGACGCAAATTCCCCCCCATCATATCACAATAGTATAACTATATACTAAAACCTTGGATTTTATACCCTACATAAAATATATAACATAAGGTGTAATAATTTAATTTGAATTTTTCTTTTGTGATGGTGTCAAGCGTGCCTAGGGAAACTGACAAGAAAATGATGGAAATTCTAAGGATACTAGCAGAACATGACAAGATCCTCGGAGCGAAGACAATAGCTGAAGAACTTAAAAAGAAAGGTTACAATTTAGGTGAGAGAGCAGTCAGATATCACATGCGCATACTCGACGAAAAAGGCTTCACCAAGCGTATAGGATACTCCGGCCGCAAAATAACAAAAAAGGGATTAAAGGAGATGGAAAGGGGTCTTGTATATGATCAAGTCGATTTTATATTCTCAAAATTTGAGGAAATGATGCACTATACAAGCCTCAACCCTGAAACAGGTGAAGGGAAAATCGTGGTGAACACATCAACTATTCCACCCGAAGCATTCCCAATTATCGAAGAAGCATTCAAAAAGGGATTATGTGTAAGTCCACATATAAAATTGGAGAAAACAGACCAAGATTATAATATAATAACAGTCTGCGGGACAACAATCGATGGTTTACTCCTCAAGGAGGGCATACCAATACTCCCCACCTTCGCTGGACTAGTCGAAATAGAAGATTATACACCAAAAAGGTTCACAGAACTTATAGCCTATAAGAAAACTTCGATGATGCCACTTGAAGCCTTCACAGCCGGGGAAATGACATCAGTCCTTGACGTGATAAAAGAGGGTAATGGGAAGATACCCGCAAACTTCCGCCTCATACCAGAGACAGGAGTTGAAAGAGCCCTCAAATTATTCAACAAACTCCAAAGAATAAAAATCGGCGGAATACTTAAAATAGGTGGAAGTGGAGAAAATGTCCTTGGAATACCAGTAGAAGATAGCATGGTTGGCATAGCCATTATAGGGGGTATAACACCCATATGCGCAGCCCAAGAAGCAGGATATAAGACCGACATAAAAATGGCAGAAAATTTAATAGAATTCAACAAACTTAACCTAGTCGCTCCCAGCAAGACCCTGTTAAAAGAGCCAAAATCATCTGATAAAGAAAGGGTTAGATTTCTCCTAGCAAAGGCATGGAATCTCATCCAAAAAGTAGACTTTGAACCAGATAAGATGAGGGGAAAAATCATAGCAAACATTTCAATCTTAAAAAGAAAAAATCTTGACACAGCCATTAAAATCATAAAGGAAATATGTGAAAAGAAACCAGAATATTCACCATTACCCTATTTTAAAATCATAGACTTAAACGAGAATGAGGTGGGTATAGCGACCATATGTAGTTTAACAATTGACGGAATCCTTATAAATCATGGTATCATGTCAACACCCACCTATAGCGGATTACTCGAAATAAAAGGTGATATGCGAAGATTCGTGGAACTTACAGCATATAATGGATCATCACTCGACCCCCACCAAATATACATTTCAAAGGACATGACAAAAGTCCATGACTCCCTTAAAGGATCTGGTAGAATACTAGCAAGTTTAAGAGAGATACCATACATTGCAAGGGAAGAAACCCTAGAAGTGATTGAAAAACTCCAAGAAACCGGATTCAACATCCTAAAAACCGGGAAAACAAACGAAATCCTCTACAATGCCAAAGTAAAAAGATACAAGGCCGGAATCATCATATCAGGTGGCTTAAATCCCATCGCAGCAGTAAAAGAGAAGGGATTAGACATCAAAATCAAAGCTGTTGAATCCCTCATGGATATAAATAAGTTTTTATCAATTAATGAAATATAATAGAAGCTAAGGTGAGCATATGAAAACTGAAAAAAAATGCGCTACATGCGAAGAACTCCTCCGTTACATCAAAGAAGAAGTAAAACCAGGAGACACTGTAAGATTGTCACTAGGAAGAGTCTACATCCCAGGAAAGGTAATAACAAACAATGAAGGGGTTATACAAGTAAAAATCGAAAGCGAAATGATAAAAGGACTTACAACAATTGACGTGGAAAAACTCAAAGACTACCTTATAGAACTAGAACATGAATGTAAAGGAAACATATGCATAATAGAAGCAGTAGATGACAAAGAGGAGGCCCAAAAATGAGTCAAACAATGCAAATAATCTCCATAATACTAATCGGGTTCATAGTCGTATCACTCCTCTCTCACATTCTTAATATCCGTGACATTCATTAGCATTTTTTTTTCGAGAGATAATCTAAAACCTAATTTTTTTAGATGAATGTACAGAAAACATAATCTCAAAGATTCTAGGGTAGTCAATAGAATGGCTTTTGCCAAGAGACAAATCGAGTATGAGATTTATCACAAATTTTCATGGAAAGGTGGGATGTGCACAAAAGGGGGGAGCATTTTCACTAGGACAGAAGATCTAAGAATCCCCAAAACTCTGTGAACACATGAAGATGAAATAATGATTTAGTAACTTGGAATCAAAGCAATAAAAAAAATTCATTTTTAACTTAGTGGTGGGAAGAGCTTCAATGGCATGAATCCAAGTATATAGGTCTAATTACAAATTTTCACTTGATTCTGAGGGGGTCATGCTCTATTCAAGGGCCATTTTAATGGAAACAACATCATAGCCTATTATTACCCTTTCATCGTTTATTACAATGGTGGGTAACGACAATGAAGGATTCCATTTTTTCAATTCATGAAGGACTCCAACTCTTTCCTCTTTTTTTATGAGATCCACATAGACATAATCATAGGCGACTCCAATTTCTTCCAAGAGTTCTCGGGTTTTCTTACACCAATTACATGTGCTGAGTGCAAAGAGTATTACTTTACCTTTAATTTGCCTTCAACGTGTTCAAATTTCAAGATTATCACCAAAATAGTGGGGAATTTTATATTCACAAAAATTAGAACATTATAAAGTGTCAATTAAGGAAAAGTCTCTTAAAATTAAATAGAAAAAAATAAGGTGGTCTTCTCTCGAAGACCTACTTTGATGCCTTGTATTCTCTTACCTTCTCCATGATTTTTTCCACGATTTCTCTATCTGATAATAGGTCTGTTTCAACGACTTTTCTCATCCTTATAGGCACGCCCTCCATCCTATAAGCTGTGCCCTCTGCTTCAAGACCAACGATTGCAGGTGGGATTATAATATCGGCCAGTTCAGTTGTTGGCGTCCTATGGGGTTCAACAGCTATCACCGGAATCTCTGCCATGTGCTCAACAGCCGTTTGTGGGAAATGTGCGCCTGGATCAGATGCTATAACCATCATGGCATCTGCTTCCCTATTTTGGAGAAGGTCATTGGCACCAGTTTCCCCTGGGTTGTACCTTGGTTCGCCAGCTGAAAAATCGACACAGTAAGGGAATCCGCTCTCCCATGAAGCCACCTGATTGAACCCTGTAACATTATAGTGGCCTCTCATTGGTATTAGGTTGAATTTACCGAAGTCGTTCAAGTCTTCAGTTAACATAATGGCTGTGTCAATGTTTCTGTGTTTACCTCTGCTATGCGTTAGACCCATACCCCAAAATAGTATCCCGAATTGGGCGTTTTTCATGACTTCAACCGCTTCTTCAATGGTTTCTCTTGGTATTCCTGCCACTTCATCGTATAATATTTCATGTCCGAGTAGGTATGCTCTCATTGCATCAATAAGTTCGTAGTCCCTGTCAAATTCTACTTGTAAGTGGATGTCTGCAAGTTTTGCAGTATCTGTTTCCCTTGGGTCAACTACGATAAGTGTCCTGTCAGGTCTTCCACGTTCTCTGAAGAATCCTCTAGAAAATACATGGCGTGATATGTGTCTTGGGTGTGCATGCATTGGATTGCATCCCCAATAGACCACGACATCCGCTCTGTTTTTAACTTCACCTAATGTGCATGTGGGGTATCCTACGTCTTGTAATGCGAGTACTGAAGGGCCATGACAGACAGAAGCTGTGTTGTCAATGACGGCTCCAGTCTCTTCTGCAAGTTCTATGCCTGCTGCATGTGCTTCACATTCAGTGCAACTCCAACCATATAATAGAGGCCTTTTTGATTCTGCCAAGATCTTGGCGGCCTTTTCTATTGCTTCGTCGTAGGTTACTTCGACAAATTCTCCGTTTTTCCTTATGAGTGGTTTTGTGTAGCGTGTCGCGCCCTTTGTGTGCACGAATTTGTTGTGAGCGATCCTGCAAGCGTTTATTGTACCCACTATCTTGTTGTTTTCCACTTTACAGACGATGTCGTCACATAGGGTTCCGCAGAAGGGGCAGACAACATTTTTCACGTATTCCATGATAATTACCTCCATTTATAGGACTATATGACCGTTACCTCTAACGGCCACGTATACTGTCCCTTTCGCGCCTTTAATAGCATGATCCCCAAGGAACTTGTAGAAAGCTCCGGGTATGGTTTGTCCATCGACTTCAATATCCTTTTCAACGCCTAGGTATTCGAATCCTGGGAGGAATTCTTGGACAATGCCATTTACGACTATTGTTCCTCCTGCCATCTCGGCGCCAACTCTTGCAACAGCGTCTCCTTCGATTATGATAAGTCCGTTGTTCATGTGGATTCCTGTCATTATGTTCACGTCGCCTTTGATAATGATTTTGCCACCGTTCATGTATTCTCCTATCTCGTTACCCGCGTTTCCATGGACGATTATAGTGCCGCCTTGCATTCCTCTCCAGTCTCCACGGTATGCTGATCCTACGTAATCTCCGGCGTCTCCTAGGATTTCCAGTTCACCGCCCATCATGGTTTGCCCTGCCCATGATGCAGCGTTTCCTTCAACTGTTATTCTACCACCTTTCATCTCTGCGCCGACATACATGTTGACATCGCCTTTTATGAGGATTTCGCCGGCGCTCATCCCTTTACCTATCCTTTTTGTCCTGTCCACGTCACCTTCAACGACTATTCTGATTTCTGATGGGTTCTCTGATGATTCACCAGCTACTTCGAAGAAATCTGATAATTTAACGGGAGTGTTCCCATGGAATATTTGGATGTTTTTGATTTCATCGATGGTTTTACCGGCGAATACGTCAGGTTTTATGTTGGAGGCTTCTAATGGCACGTCTGGTTGATCTAGAGGAGTTAATATTATTTCGCTCATAATATCACCCCTTTAACTGGAGCAGATTTTGGCAGATATGCATCTTGTACAGGGTAATTTTCGAAGTTTACGGAATAGTATTGTTTGAATTTTCTTTCAACGTCAGCTAGGACTTCTTTGTATATGTCTTCTTCTACTTGGGTGTCAACCCAGTATGTTCTTCCATGTTCTCTTGCCTTGACAACGTTTCCATCTTTTACTATGATTTCTCCATCTTTTAGGACGTAACTTGCGTTTGCGAATGCATTTTCGATTTCCATGTAATCTTTGGATGGGTCAGTTGTCTCTGGATTGATATCATATATTGCTATGTCAGCATCTGCACCAGGAGCAAGGTGTCCTTTAGTATCACTTAATCCAAGTGCCTTTGCAGGTGTGGATCTTGAAACTTGGGCTATCTCATAGAATGTGTATTCTCTGTCAATTGTCGCTATGCTGCTCTTTCTCTGGGCCCAGCTGTGTAATTTTTCTTCTATATATTCCATCCTATAATTGTTGCTCATTAACCAAGCCATGATCCTTGGGTATCTAATGAATGGGCCTGCATTTGGATGGTCTGTTGTAAGACATACTTTATTGGCGTCTTTGATTAATAAGAACAATTCTAGGCCGATTCCCCATTGGACTGATGGGACTGGTGCTCTTGGCACGTATAAGAATGGGACTACTCCTGCGCCGGTTTCAAGTTCAACGTCGCAGTTGGCCCATTTGAGGCCGTTTAGTGAATGTAAGTCATATTCCATTGGACCGTCTGCTGTCATTGTTGTTGTTTCATCTAGTGTCACTTGTCCAACGTCTATGATTAGGTGGTCGTTTTTGTTCACATAATCTGCGATTGCTGGGGCTTCTGATTCGAAATCTCTCCATGTTGTTCCGCCGTAACTGTGGAATTGTACGTGTGTGGCATATAAGATCGTGTCTCTGCTTCCTACTGCTGGGTTAGGTTTTATGCCCTTGGGGACGTCGAATGACGCAAGTGTCGTCTCATAGTTACCAGGGTGTCCGAGGTCATTACAGTGTAGGTGTATTGAGTGTGGAAGCCGTAATTTTTCGTTAACTTCTGCAAGTCCTTTTATGATTTCTGCGGGTGTGATGTCGAAGTATGGTGCGGGTTCGTGTATACCATGGACATTTCCACCCCATCCCCAAGCTTCTGTACCTGCAGGGTTCACGAGTTTTATGGTGTAGCCCTTTGTGACTTTTAGGAGCCATGAAGCATATGCTACGCATTTGTCAATATCTCCTTCTTTGAGATATTCCATTACGAACCAGTTGTTACCAAATAATGGGTAAGCTGCATGGTCTATTAGGGGAGTGTCATAGAATTCCTCGTGTGTGTGTCTTGCAAGTAATGGTGGCATTGCTGCTTCCATTGCAGTAGTGTAACCCATTTTTGCGTAATTGTAGCCTGTCATGAATGTTGATGGGACTGAGAATCCGCTCCCTGCTCTGCCACCCTTAAACTTGGCAGCGGCTTTTTTACTGTCTTCTGGCCTGTAGGTTCTTCCTATGTTTACTTTGGGTCCTGCTATGTGGGCGTGTGGGTCCACACCACCTGGCATTACTATTTTGTCGGAGGCGTCGATAACATCTGCATCGTCGCTGACGCTTTCAACTATTTTACCGTCTTTGACACATATGTCCATTTTTTCTCCGTCAATGTCGTTTTGGGGGCAGTAAACAAATCCATTTTTTATTATAAGCTCCATTTTAATCCTCCCTCAGATTTGACCAAATTTGCCATAGGCCTTTTTCATTAATGTGGGCATGTCAAGTACCTTTTCATCTGTTGGTATGACCTCTACTGGGATGTTTTTGAAGCTTGGTGTTGCTGTTGAGTCTGTGCTTGGTCTTACAACGCTGTTGGCCCATGGACCCATTGGAATGAATATCATGTTTTCTGGTAGGGCTTCTTTTGTCTCCGCGACTTTTACCACTATTTCTCCATATTCTGATATGACTTTTACGTTGTCTCCTTCTCTTACTCCGAGTGCTCTCATCATCTCGGGGTTCATGTAGACTATTGCAGCGGCATCCACGTATAATTTAAGGTCTTTCCCGGCTTCTATGGCTTGTCCTTGCCATATTGTTCTACCAGTATTTAGTATTGCTCTCATTCTGATTCCTCCAATCTTATTGCGTCTACAGGACAACTTTCAACGCATGTTCCACATTTTCCGCAGAGATCTGAATTTTTTATGTTGATGGTACCATCTTCTACTACCATTATGACTTCTACTTCGTCTGTGGGTCCTTTACCTCCTGCGATTTCAGAGCTTCTTAAGGCATTTACTGGACATGCTACGACGCAGTTTCCACATCCGTGACAAAGGTCTGGATATGCTTTTAATTCGATAGCCATTTTGATAAACCCCCATTATTTTGTTAAGGATTCGAATGCATTTTGCCATGCCTTTGATTTGGTTGGTGTGTAGTTGATTTTTTTCCTTTTAACTGTTATTGCATCTACTGGACAAGATCTTTCGCATGCACCACAGTATATACAGAATGTTTCATCCTTGTGGAGTTTTTCTGGTTTGTCTCCGACTTTTTCTGGTTTGGGGAATGATAGTACGTTACATGGGCATACCATAACGCATGTTTCGCATCCTTGACATGTTTCTTCGTCAAGGATTAGTTCGCCCTCGAATGGTTTTGTGACTTTGGCTGCGTCTACCGGGCAGATTTCTTGGCACCATCCGCAGTTGACGCATAGTTCTGGGTCTATGTAGGATGTTCCTGTTATTTCTGGTTCTAGTTCAATTTCGTATTCTCCGTATGGGCAGATTCTGCATACTTGCATTATTGCGTCGACTGGGCATACTCTCTTGCAGATTCCGCAGTGGACGCATTTGTCTTCGTCTACGTTGATGTCGCTGGCTATGACTGGGTTTATTGATGTTGGCTCTTCGTAGGTTATTTCGATGGCGTCTGCTGGGCACATTTCTTCACATATTCCACAGTAGATGCATGTGTCTTTGTCTATTTCTATTTCTCCTGTTATGAGGTCTTTTCTTTTTGGTAGTTCTCTTGTTATGGTTATGGCATCTTGTGGGCATGCTATTTCACAGGCTTTACAGTTTATACATTCGTTTTCGTCGATTTCGGCCGATTTTATTAGTTGTGGGTATCCTGGGATTTCTTTTATGGATGTGCCGTCTATTTGGAGGTCTAGTGCTTGGAATGGGCATATTGAACTGCACATTCCACATAGTACACATTTTCCTTCGTCTATTGTTATTTTGCTGGTTTCTTGTTCTGTTCTGATCATGGCGCCTGTGGGGTTGGTTTCGATGGCTTCTACTGGGCAGATTTCTTCGCACAAGCCGCAGACTGCGCAGAGACCGTTGTTGAATAACAATTTTCGGGATTCTTCGCCGGCTCTTTCGACGGTGATGTTCCCTCCTTCTTCTATTACTTCTGTCGTCTCCATCAATCTTCTACCTCCTCAATTTCTATAGAGTTTGTTGGACACATTTCAACACATATGAGGCAACCACAACACCATTTTGAGTCGATTTTTGCTTTTAGTTCATCTAGTTTTATGGCTTTCATAAGGCAGCTGTCTATGCAGATACCGCATCCGATGCATGAATTTTTCACTGAGGCTTTGAATTTCTTTTTTTGGCAACTTTTGACTATTATTTTTGTTTTGTCTATGTCTTGTATGAGGGCGTAGGTTAGAAGTAGGAAGTCTCTTGGGCATAATTCTGTTATTACCTTTGCAATTTCTATGGATTTTATTGAAAGGTTTCTACCGTTTAGGTAGTGGGAGACGGTGGATCTGTTGATGCCTAGTCTTTTGGCTACCTCTTTTTGTGTGTGTCCCTGTTTTGTTAGGTTTACTGCTGCAAGGTATCTTAGTCCGGAAACTATATGCTTTGGCATCGGGTCACCATGTGTGCTAATCACACTTTCATGTTTATTTTATTTAAAATATTTCTACCAAGAAAAAATAGAAAAGTATATATAGTATTGTGTGCTATCTACACATCCTGTTGTGGGGTTAAAGCAACACAAGAAACCTTCAAACCAGGCATCCCAGAAAGAGGATCTCTCTTAGAACTTGTAAGACGATTGGCAAGAGCGAAATGGAAACTCATAAAAGTAACACCTTCCATTAAAGCTTCATTAAATCTCACCCTAACCCTAGCAGACCCTCGCCTAGATCTAACCAACACAAAATCGCCCTCACAAATTCCCAACCTCTCACCATCCCTAGGATTCATTTGGAGAAACTTCCAATCCTCAAACTCTTCAAGACCCTTAATTTTACTTGTCATAGTCCTAGTATGATACTGATATAAACTTCTACCTGTGATAAGCATAAAGGGATACTCCTCATCAGGAATCTCAACTAACTTAAATGATGGTATTATAAACTTCGCCCTACCATTTTCCCTCGCAAAACTATCCTTATAAAGATAGACCGTCCCAGGATCCTCTGTACTTCTACATGGCCATTGTATTCCCCCACTTTCTAACCTTTCATATGATATGCCACTATAAGATGGTACAAGTTCCCTTATCTCCTCAAAAATTTCCTGGGGGTTTTCAAATTCAAAACCTGAGGCTCCCATTTTTTCTGCTATCTTGCATATGATCCACCAGTCTGGTTTGGCATATCCTGGTGGTTTAACAGCAGATCTTATCATTTGGACTCTTCGTTCAGTGTTTGTGAATGTACCATCTTTTTCTGCGAATGAACAAGCCGGTAGAATAACATCTGCAAACTTTGAAGTTTCAGTTGGGAATATATCCTGCACGATTAAAAATTCAAGGCTTTTAAGGGCTTTTTCCACATTCTCTATGTCTGGTTCGCTTAAAATGGGATTTTCGCCCATTATATACAATGCTTTTACTTTACCTTTGAGTATATTTTCAAATATTTCAGGTAACGTCAGCCCATTTTCTTTGGGTAGTTTACACTTCCATTTTGTTTCAAATTTTTCCTTCGCATCTTCAAGCGGTTGGTATCCTGGATATAAATTGGGTAATGCGCCCATATCTGAGGATCCTTGGACATTATTCTGTCCTCTTAATGGATTAACACCTGTATGGGCTCTTCCAAGGTTGCTTGTTAAAAGTGCAAGATTGCTAAGTGCAAAGACATTATCAGTTCCATTGATATGTTGTGTTATACCCATGGCATAGATTATCGACGAGTTGGGAGAAGAGGCATAGAGTATAGCAGCCCTCCTAATATCCTCTCGGGGCACACCCGTTATAGATTCTATCTCATCTAATCTAAGACTACGAAGATATTCTATGAAAGATTCGGAACCTTCAGTTTTTTCTTTTATGAAATCATGGTCTATAAGATCCTCCTCTAATATGATCTTGCACATTCCCAAGATTAAAGGCACATCAGTGCCGGGTTTATTCCTAAGGTAAACATCAGCATGTCTTACAAGCTCTATCCTTGTAGGATTGGCCACTATAAGTTTTGAACCGTTTTTAACGGCTTCTATAACTTTATATGCGATTATGGGGTGTGTTTCTGTTGTGTTGGTTCCTATTGCGAAGATACAATCAGCATTTTTAAGTTCGTTGATTGAATTGGTCATGGCGCCGCTGCCGAGGGTTTTGCTGAGCGCCACGAGGGATGGGGCGTGACAGAGCCTTGCACAATGATCAATATTATTGGAGTTCATCACAACTCTAGTAAATTTTTGTAGCAGATAATTTTCTTCATTAGTACACTTCGCGGAGGCTATAGCCGCGAATTCATCCCCATCATACTTTGAAAGTTTATCTGCTATGAATGAAATGGCTTCATCCCACCCAACCTCTTTGAAACTACCATTTTGTTTTATGAGTGGTTTTTCTAGTCTTTCTTCGCTGTTCACGAAGTCTAAGGCGAACCTCCCCTTAACACAAAGTTTTCCATAATTAACCGGATTTTTAGGGTCTCCCCTTGCGCTAACTATCCTATTACCCTTGATTCCGAGATAAATCCCACAGCCCACACCACAATATGGACACACGCTTTTGACTTCCCTTGATGGCTTCTCTAACCTGCTTATAAGGGCGCCGACAGGACATGTTTCAACACATTCACCACAAGATACGCAGATGGAATCCATCAAGGGTTTGTCCATAAATGTGCCAATCTTGGTCTTAGCACCTCTAAATGTGAAATCTATCGCATTAACGCCTATAATATCACAAGATTGGATGCATAAGCCGCAGAGCACGCACTTCCCATTATCCTTTATAAAGAACGGGTTAGAATCATCAATTGAATCATCAATTTTAAGTTCCCTCAGCCCCATCAAATCCTCATCACTGATGCCAAGATAAGAGGACACCTCCTGTAATTTACATTCTCCAGAGCTAGGACATCTAAGACAATCCCCCACATGTTCACTTATCAACAATGAAGCTATAACCCTCCTAATCCCATTAAGCCTCTGAGAATCGGATATCACCCTCATACCATCTTCTACTAGAGTCTCGCATGCAGTTACAAGCCTACCATCAGCTGTTTCAACCAGACACAATCTACAGGCGCCGAAGGCATCCAAACCCGGCCTGAAACAAAGATGCGGTATGTATACGCCGTTTTCGAGGGCGGCCTCCAATATACTTTTACCCTCATCAACTTCAATCCTTTGACCATCTAAGATAAACTCTACTTTCCCCTTCATAGACATCCTTAAAAAATTTATTTTATGGAGAAAATTTATCATTATCTAAAAATAAACCTTTGTCTTGGTGACCATATGAAGATACTTAGCGTGATAGGTACAAAGGACACTGGTAAAACAACACTCGTAACAAGACTAATAAAAGCATTAACAGACAAAGGCCACAAGGTTGGCACAATAAAACACAACCATAAAAGCTTCGACTTTCCAGGTAAAGACACAGAAAGACACAAGAAAGCAGGGGCGAAAATAATCACAGGAACTGGAAAAGAAACCTTCTTCCTCTCCCCAACAGAAAAAGACATAAAATGGATAATATCAACCATACCATTCATACAAGAAATAGACTTCCTAATAATAGAAGGATTCAAAAAACTGAAATTCGCCAACATATCAACCTCCATAAAAAACGAATTCACTATAAAAAAAGTAGACCCATTCTCCCTCAAAGAAGAAGAATTCGAAAAACTCCTCCAAATAATAGAAAAAAGAACCTACGGCCTCCTACTAGACCTAAACTGTGGAAAATGCGGATTTGAATCCTGCGAAGAATTTGCGAAGGCCAAAATTAAAGGAGATGCAGATGATATAAACTGCAAAAGCCAATTCAAAAAAGCAATGTTACGCATAAATGGCCATCCAATACCACTCAACCCATTCGTCCAAGAAATCCTATCAAAAACCATCACTGGAATGGTTAAATCCCTCCAAAGAAAAGAAACTAAAATCAACAAAATAGAAATCATAATAAGAGGAGAAAAATGAAAATCTACGACGATTACAACAGACCAGTCACATCATTAAGAATCTCGGTAACCACAAAATGTAACCTAAACTGTTTATATTGCCATAAAGATGGTATAATCCCCAGTTCACAGGAAATGACACCAGATGAAATAGAAAAAATATGCAAAGTCGCATCCGAATTAGGCATAACAAAAATAAGATTATCAGGCGGCGAACCACTACTCCGCAATGACATAATCAAAATAATAGAAAAAATCAACACCATAGGATTCAAAGACATAGCAATCACAACCAACGGCACCCTACTTGACAAATATAGCTTCCAACTCAAAAAAGCAGGCCTTGACAGAGTTAACATAAGCCTTGATACACTTGACCCCACCACATACAAGTTCATAACAGGTAAAAATCAGCTAGAAAATGTTAAAAATGGTATAAGGGCTGCTGTTAAAGCAGGTTTATACCCAATCAAGGTTAACATGGTGCTCATGGAGGGTATAAATTCCCATGAAATCTGGGACATGTTCAAATTCTGCAATCAACAAGGAGTCATACTACAACTCATCGAACTTTTAAGCACTGAACAATGCCCAGACAACGGCTTTGAAAAATACCATTACAACCTCGCCGAAATCGAAGAAAAACTTGCCAAAATAGCTGATAAGGTGAAAATAAGGAGATTTATGCAAGATAGAAAGAAATATTATATTAATGGTGGGGAAATCGAAATCGTGAAACCAATGGACAACACCCGCTTTTGCGCAAACTGTACAAGGATGAGAGTAACCCCAGAAGGCAAATTAAAGCCTTGCCTATTGAGAAATGACAACCTCATCGACATTAGAAAGGCGCTTCAAGAAGATAGCCTAGAAAAACTCCGCAAACTATTCATTGAAACAATAAAAAATAGACACCCATACTTCAAAAAATAAATTGGGGGGAAATTTTAATTTGGTAGACGATATGGGTTCCCATCCCAAAATGCGCTGTCAATGAGACCATACTTGAAAAGCACGTAACCAGTTGCTCCACCATTTAAGGCAGCCATTATATCAGATTCAAGCTCTGCCTTAGGAATCGGATTTGTATCAGAATCTGATTTATAGGTTTGCAAGCCTGTCCACACTTCCTTGCCACCACAGTTATCTTTCACATACCTTGTCACTGCCATTATCCAATCCGTTGTCATATTATAATTACCCTTGTAAGCCATTGGTATCAAAACATCAAGGTACCTTGCAAGCTGACCATAATCCTGACCATAATAATAAGCATTTCCTTGCATTTCTGGCATTAGCGCTGCTGATACTAGAAATGTTGGATTCACACTTTTCACGGTTTCATATATTCTCTGAACCACTCCTGTTATTATATTTGTTGCATTTGGAACGTTATAAGCGGTTCCTGGATAACGAATATAGTCAAGGTGGATGCCACTGACTCCAGGAAAATTCATAAGGTTTTGGACTCTGTTTATCAGTTTTTCAATGTTGCTTTCATTTCCTGGATCAAGCCACGTACCATTTTCCTGGAGGCAAATTACCCATGCATTCACACGGAGACCTGCATTTGAAGCGTCTTGGAGAAACTTTAAAAGTTTTGTGCTATATTCCGCTCTGGTAAAAGCCTGTTGTTCTAAAAATATGTCTGTTATACCTTTATTTTTGAGAGTGGTGAAATTAACTTTATCCATCATGGAAGCGTGAACCCATATTCCACCATGCGCCATTGGAGACTCCAAATCCACATTTGTTACTGTTACATAGTTTGGTAGTCTTCCGTTGGTGTTGTAGAAGTTTATTATCTTGGCATAGGTGTAGATCAGGCTTGGATAGCTTATTTTCCCTATTGTTGTGGTGGCATAGCTGGGCGATCTTCC
>Ga0209409_1000306_pt1 | contig 51387 bp, 40 predicted proteins | sample AD_JPNMR1_MetaG_FD_184424 | JGI IMG/M metagenome (GOLD analysis project Ga0209409, IMG submission 184424) | Active sludge microbial communities of municipal wastewater-treating anaerobic digesters from Japan - AD_JPNMR1_MetaG (SPAdes) (version 2) | ecosystem: Engineered > Bioreactor > Anaerobic... | reverse complement strand
GCTTTCAGTGATTTTTGCCAATGCAAACAACTTTGCGCCAACAACCATTCTTATTCATCAAAATAGAGATTATAAACTGCTGGCAGAAGAAATGCTTATTAATAGTTTACCTGTTGACATCACAGTTATTGATATGGAGTCATTTGGTGATTTCTGGAGAAAAAGAGACAGTTATTCTTTTATGACAGATCTTCTGGAAAATGGAAATAATAAGAAACTAAAAATAATGATTTCAAATGGTTCATTTCCAGCTGACGATTTGACGCTTTATATCAAAAATGGAAAGTTTCTTTCAGAAATTACAGCAACAGATGAAAACAGTAGGCAGATTAATTTTACAACCTCAGAAATCACCGGTACCCCTGACATATTGTTATACGGGTTCAGTCGGTTATAATAAATTGTATTGTGGCTTATTTGTCAAAGATAGGGTAAGCAAAATCCAGAGCAATCTCTCGTCAAAAAAATATTTCATCTCCGCATTGCTATTTCTATCTTCTGAAATTAGAATTTCCGTATTGAGCAATTGGTTTGGAATTAAACAATCTCCGGGATATAATAAAACCAGTCGCAATATAAAAAGGGGTTATGAAATTAAGTATAATCCCTTTATCTAATTAAATTGTTATTCGTTTTCTCAAAAGAAAGAAGATTGTTAAAAACCAAAAAGGAGTGAAAAATGGCAAAAATTGGACTTCAGCTTTATTCAGTGAGAACAGATTGCGCAAAAGATATTGTCGGCACTCTCAAAAAAGTTTCAGAAATGGGTTACCAGGGAGTGGAATTTGCAGGATATCACGGCAAAGATGCAAAAGAATTGAGAAAAATTCTTGAGGATTTGAGCCTTGTTTGCTGTGGTACCCATATTGGACTTGAAACACTTCTGGAAGACCAATTACTGAAAACAGTAGAGTTTAATGCGATACTTGGTAATAAATATTTGATTGTACCGGGATTAAAAGAAGAATATCGCAACTCCATTGCCGCGTGGGAAAAAACTGCTGAAATTTTTAATGAGATTGCTGAAAGAATCAAACCATACGGAATGAAAACCGGTTATCACAATCACTGGATAGAATTTGAAATGCTCGAAGGGAAGAAACCAATGGATGTCTTTTTTCAAAAGGCATCAAAAGATGTGATTATGCAGTTTGACACTGGAAATGCAATGCGAACAGGTGGAGATGTGATTGAGTATTTGAAAAAATTTCCTGGCAGAAGTGATACAATTCACATGAAAGAATTTTCTGCCTCAAACGACAAGGCAATTATCGGCGAAGGAGATATCAACTGGAAACAGGTCATTGAGCTGTGTGAAACAATCGGAAATACCCAGTGGTACATTATTGAACAGGAAAGTTATGCATATACGCCGCTGGAATGCGTTGAAAAGTGTCTGGTAAATTTTAAAAAAATACTTGGCATGTAATTTTTGACACAAGCATAGTAAACAGTAAAATATACTCGAAAGAAAAAATTTAACCAGGAGGTTGGTATGGCAAAACTTGCAATAGAAGGCGGAGAGAAAATCAACAATAAACCATTTCCTATGTGGCCATCGTTTTCAGAAAAAACAATTGAAAAAGCGCTGGAACCATTGAAAACAGGAAAGGTTAATTACTGGACTGGCGATTATGGAACACAGTTCGAAGAAGCATGGGCAAAATGGAATGGCGCAAAATATGCAATTACTACAACAAATGGTACAAGTGCCCTTCATACTGCTGTTGCAGCGCTTGGAATAGGACCTGGAGATGAAGTGATATGCCCTTCTTATTCATTTATTGCATCGTCTTTCTGTGTTCTTCAGGCAGGCGCGCTGCCTGTTTTTGCTGATGTTGACCAGTCCCACACTCTTGACCCAAAGGATATTGAACGACATATTAACCAACGGACGCGAGCAATCATAGTGGTTCATCTGTATGGAATTGTTGCTGATATGGACCCGATACTTGAGATTGCGAAGAAACACAATCTTTTTGTTATTGAGGACTGCGCTCAGTGTTTTGGCGGCATTTATAAAGGGAAAAAAGTAGGAACAATCGGGCATGCTGGATGTTTTAGTTTCTGTCAGAGTAAACACTTTACCACAGGAGGAGAAGGAGGAGCAGTCATAACAAATGATGAAAACTTACACTGGGAATGCAAGTCCTTCAGAGACCATGGTTATGATGTTCAGGAAAGATTGAGACTTCTTGAACTTGAGGCAAAACTTACCTATATTCACAAAAGGGTGGGCTTCAATTATCGAATGACTGAAATTCAGTCCTTAATTGGACTATGTGAACTTGAAAGGTTTGATAACTGGAACCTAAAAAACCGGAAAAGAAATGGAAGGTATCTAATCAATGCGTTAAAAGACCATCCACTTGTTCTTTATCCACCGCTTGATACAGAGGAAAGGCAGAATGCATTCTGGTGGGCTCCGTTTGTACTTGATGCCGAAAGACTGAAAGTGCCAGTGAAACAGTTTGTCGCAGCAATGGAAGCAGAAGGAGTGCCTGTATATGGTGTTCAATGGCCAGAAATGTACAAAGAACAGGCATATGTTCAGCAGAATGGTTTTGGCAGATTGAAATATCCATTCAAAGACCCGAATGCAAGACAAATTGATTATACAAAGGTGGAATGCAAAAAGGCAAAATGGCTTTCTGAAAGAACAATGAGTTTCTTCACACACCCTGTTTATGAAGAAAGCCATATGAAGCTTTATGTCGACGCGTTTGAAAAGGTTGCAAAAGCATATATGAAATAATATGGCGCCGGGCACATTCTTGCTATGACAATCAATGAATTGTGCCCGTTTTTCTTTTGGTGAAAACTTGACGAAATTTCAATTGATGGTAATTTATGCTGGAGAGGAAAAATGAAAAAAGCGATTTTTCTCATTTTGCTGCTTGTGATTACTGCAAGGGTATCCTGTGGAGAAACTCTGAAGGTTTTCGGCCAGGACTTTTTTTCAAATGTCAATCTCAGCAGTGTTGAATTCACCAGTTTTGTTCCTGAAAAATATTACCTGGGTCCTGGAGACCAGATAGAAATATCTATATGGGGAGTTACTGAATTTCGCCAGCAGATGGAACTCGATAGAGAAGGAAGCATCATAATTCCAAGAATTGGTAAAGTTTATCTATCAGGGAAAAATCTGATTCAGGCAAAAAAGTATCTTCAGGATATTTTTTCAAAAACTTACAGGGATATCAAGCTTGAGTTAACACTGGTAAAAGTCCGCCAGATGACTGTTTTTGTGATGGGAGAGGTTGTAAAACCAGGCACATACACAATCACAACTTCAACTTCAATACTTGAGATTCTTGCTCTTGCTGGAGGCATTACTGAAAGAGGAAGTATGAGGAAAATCAGTATTGTCCACAGAGATGGTACAAAACAGGAAATAGACCTTTATCCTGTATTTTTTGGATATGGCTTGCCTGACATCACAATGCAGGCAGAAGATATTGTGTATGTTCCGCTCGGAACAAAATTTGTAAGCATCACAGGTGCAGTGAGAAGACCTGCAATATATGAAATGATAGAACCTCTTTCTTTAAAAAAACTGATTGAATATGCAGGGGGCTTTCTGCCGGAGGCTGATACGAAACGAATAGCAGTGTTTCGAAACGACGCTGTTTCTGGAAGAAAAATCATAGACATCTTTCCACAGATTGAGAAACAGGATGTTCTCGAAAAGTTCTTCCTTAATGACGGCGACCAGGTTGAAGTTTCATTTATTAGCAAGGATGTTATTGATTGTATTTTTGTTGAAGGAACAATAAAAAATCCAGGTAAATACGGATGGAAGCAGGGTTTAACAGTTTCTGACATTGTGAAAGAATCTGATTTTCTTCCTGAAACAAGTCAGGAGCAAGCCGAGATTATCAGGGAAACTGCATCTGGCGCAAGAGAAATTGTTCAGTTTTCGCTGTTAGATGCTGTAAGAAAAATTAAGGATGTGGAATTAAAACCAAGGGATAGAATCGTCATAAGATCAAAGCAGCAACCAGTGAAAACAGTGACTGTTTCTGGCGAGGTAAAATTTCCTGGTCAGTATGTGATTTATCCAGGAGAAACCTTAAGTAGTATCATTCAGCGAGCAGGAGGTTTTACTCCTCAGGCATATCTGCCAGCTGCAGTATTCACGAGGGTATCTGTAAGACAGAGAGAAAAACAGGAACTTGAAAAGTTTATCATGGAAAAACAGGCAACGATTGAAAAAGAAGTAGGAAGAACAGAAAGCGAAGAGGAAAAAGCCCTGATTGAAAAAAGCAAAACACTTCTTCAGCAACTTGCTCAGACACCAGTAACAGGAAGGGTTGTTGTCAATCTTGAACCCTGGGAAAAATTTGCTGGTTCAGAGTCAGACCTGACGCTGGAAAACGGTGATGCTATACACATTCCATCAAAACCAACGATTGTCAGTGTCGTTGGAGAAGTCAATCATTCCACAAATATACTTTATAAGCCAGAAGCACCGATTAATTATTACATAGATAAAGCGGGTTCTTTCACGAAAAATGCAGACACAAAAAATATCTTTATTGTCAAGGTTAATGGCACAGCCACGAACAATTTGAAAAAGATTGATCCTGGTGATGTCATTGTTGTTGGGTTTCTGGCAAAAGACAGGCCTGGCAAAATTTTCAAGGATATTTTACAGGCACTTTATTACGTAAAGATGATCATCGACTGATGGAAAAAACAACACGAAATCAAAGGGTGATTTCAAGTTTTAAGAGACACTTGCTACTGCTTACACTGTCTCTTATCCTGGGTGTTTTGCTTGGGATACTTTATTACCTTGTCTCGCCAAAGTATTATAAAGCCACAGCAGCAATTTTAAAACCTATTGGCAGTCTGGAGGGACTGGATGTATCCACAAAAACAAAAACGACTGAGAGACAGGATACAGGGACTGAACTTTTCATGTCCATTTTAACCAGCAGAAGAATGTTTGACGATTTAATTACAAAATTCAATCTGGGTTCTGTGTATGGCATTTCCAATGTTGATAAGGTAAGGGAAATTCTCAAGGCAAGTTGCAACATTTCTGCGTCAGGCCAAAGGGTCATATCAATAAGCGTGATTGACAGAGATCCGAAGAGGGCAGCAGATATGGCGAACTTTTTCTGGTTGAATCTTGATAAACTTCTTCAGGAAATGACAATTACCACAGCAAAAAAGAACAGAATGTTTATCGAAGAACGACTGGCAAGTACTGGAAGGATATTGAATCAGCTTCAGGACCAGCTCAACCAGCTTCAACAGTCAAACAAACTTCTTGCAATCAAAGATACAGGAGAAATCAGTGCGCTTGCCACTGATTTGATGACAAAACTTTCAGAAAAGAAACTTGAACTCGAAAGACGAAAAAGGATTTATCAACCAGATCAACCAGAGATTGTCTTGCTCAACGCAGAAATAAGAGACCTGCAAAAAGAACTTGACCGGCTGACAAGTTATCAGACAAAACTTACTCAAATCCTCAGAGAATTAAAGGCACAGGAGAGCTTGTATTCATTTCTAACAGCACAACTTGAAAGCGCAAAGCTGGAAGAAACAAAAGACACCCCATTCATTCAGGTTCTTGATACTGCGGTTGTCCCACAGAAGGTCCATAGCCCTGACATCAAAAAAATTCTTATCGTAATTGTTACAATTATCGTAGGGATTGGCATTATTGTGTTATTTTTTGATGTGTTGAGATTCCTTGGAAGCATATAAAGACATGGAAAAAGAAGTTTATCAGGTTCTTGCGCGCAAGTACAGACCTCGCACATTTGCAGAAATTGCAGGGCAACAGACAATTGTAAAAAAACTTCAACAGGCAATATCAAGCAAAAGAATCCCTCATGCCTTTTTGTTTGCGGGTCCACGAGGAGTTGGAAAAACCACTATTGCCCGTATTTTTGCAAGAGCGTTAAACTGCGTGGAAGGACCTGCCACTGAACCATGCAACAGGTGCGTGTTCTGCATGGAAATTTATCAGGGCACCTCAATGGATTTTCTTGAAATAGATGGCGCATCAAACCGGGGTATTGAAGAAATCAGGTCTCTCAGAGAAGCAGTATCATTAAGACCAGCAAAGGCGCGGTTCAGAATATACCTTATAGACGAGGTTCACATGCTTACCAATGAGGCATTCAATGCCCTGCTGAAAACCCTTGAGGAACCTCCTGATTATGCAAAATTTATTTTCGCAACGACTGCGCCTGAAAAAATTCCGCCTACAATTGTTTCCAGATGCCAACGTTATGACTTCAAGAGTTTGAATGATGAAGAAATATCCATGATGGTAAAAAGGGTTGTTGAAAATGAGGGATACACCATTGAACCGGATGCAATGAAAAAATTGATAGAAGCAGGCGCAGGTTCTATGAGAGATATCCTTGGCTATCTTGACCAGATCATTGTTCTGTCAAATACTAGTAATATCACGCAGGACCTTGTTTCAGAAGTGCTCGGGATTGCCTCAGGTGAAAGTGTGTGGGAACTACTAAAAATTATTGTCAGTGGAGATGTGAAACAAGCCATCCTTTATCTTCATCGTATTGTTAGCCAGGGCAAGGATATTACAAACCTGCTTACTGCGATGGCGAGAAAAATTCAACTGGTCATCTGGAATCAATACGGCATTGTATCGTCTGACGAGGAAATAGATAAGAAAAATATCGAATTATTCAGTAATATTCCTGCTGAAAAGTTTATCAGGGCGCTTGAATCAATAATGCAGACAAAAGAAAAAATCAGGTACGAACCACTGGAGATGGTCCTTGCGGAACTGCTGTGTTTCAATCTTGTGGAAATTTTGAAAACACCAACTGTAAAATTGGAAAAACCTGTTATGGAAGTGGAAGAAAAACAGGAAAAAAAATCTACGCCAGATAAATCTTCACAGGTTTCTGACCGAACGATCCCACAGGATATTTTTGAAAAGTGGGATGAAATATTGCTTAAGATAAAAAAGAATAAACCTTTGTTGTTTGCCGCATTGAGAGAAGGAAAACCCGTGAAATGTGAAAACAACTGCATTCACATTGTATTTGCAGAGAACTTTCAATTTTTGTGCCAGAAAGTCATGGAGAATAAATCAACTGTGGAAGCAATGCTTGAAAAAATACTGGGAAGCCATTATACTATTTCCTGTTTTGTTTCTGCATCAGAAAAAAAAACTTCCCTGAAGGAAAAAGCAGAGATTAAGGAAATTATTGAATTTTTTGGTGGCGGTGAAATCGTTGAAATGGAGGAATAAATGGTTAATATGTTTGATATGTTAAAACAGGCATCTCAGATTAGAAAGCAGGCAGGAAAATTTCAAAAAATTCTTGAAAGCAAGGTGTGTGAGGTTTCTTCTCCTGATGGGAAAATCACGATGAAGGTGAATGGAAAAATGGAGATGACCTATCTTGATATTTCACCGGAATTATTGAGCCCTGAAAATAAATTGAAACTTGAAAAACTTCTGCTTCAGACCTGGCAGAGAGCGCAGAAGGAAATTGAAAAAATCATCCAGGAAGAAACGAAAAACATGCTTGGAGATTTTGGAAATTTACCATTCTGATGGAAACATACCCACCTGTAATCAGGGCAATTGTTGAACAGTTAAGAAAATTGCCCGGAATAGGACAGAAAAGCGCAGAAAGAATTGTTGAGTGTCTGATGAAAATGGAAGACACTGACGTTGTTGCTCTTGCTGAAAATCTGAAAAAACTAAAACAAAACATTAGATTGTGTAAGCATTGTTTTTCAATTACAGAAAATGAAGTGTGCGATGTTTGTAAGGATGCTTCAAGAGAGAAAAAACTGGCAGTTGTTGAAGAATACAAGGATGCAGTGGCTCTTGAAAAGGCAGGGTTTCGCGGCAAGTATCATATTCTTGGCGGCAGAATCAATCCTCTTGAAAAAATCGGTCCTGAAAATCTTTCCATCAATCATTTGCTGGAGCGACTCAAAAAAGAACAGTTTGATGAAATTATCATAGCGACAAACCCAACCCCAGAAGGCGAAAGTACTGCCATGTATCTTATTGAACTTCTCAAGAAACAATCGTATCCCGTTTCACGTCTTGCGACAGGCATTCCTGTGGGAGCAGAGATTGAATACATAGATGCTGAAACAATAAAAAAATCTCTTGAACACAGATTCAAGCCATAACATGCCAGAAGCGGATACTACGATGGAATATGTTGTTTATAGATTTTTTTGTTTTCTCGGTATGCACCTGCCTGACTGGCTTGCCTATTTCATAGGTGATGTAATCGCAGAATTAAGATATTTTTTTACTCCTGGATTGAGAAAAATTATCAGGGCAAACATAAAACAGGTTCTCACTTATAAGTCACAGATTGAACAGTTTCAGTTTGATGACCAATACCTTCGTAAAACAGTAAAACAAATATACAAAAATTTCGGAATGTACATGGTGGAATTTTTCCAGATTCCAAAATGGAACAGCCACTGGGTAGAAGAGAAGGTTGAACTGGTCAATATTCATTATCTTGACCAGGCGCTTAAGCAGTCAAAGGGCGCTATTGTGCTAACAGGACATCTTGGAAACTGGGAACTTGCAGGGATTGTTACGAGTTTACTTGGATACAATTTATCTGCTGTGGCGCTTCCATTTCGAAATGAAAAAATGGCGACAATTTTTGTCAGAAGAAGAAAATCAAAAGGCGTCAATGTAATACTTACAGGGGCAAATCCAAAAGAATACTTTAGAGCATTCAAAAAAAATAGTGTCATTGCAATTCTCGGAGACCGGCTCTTTACAGAAAAAGGGATGCTGGTAAAATTTATGGGAAAGGAAACATTTCTTCCAAGAGGCCCTGCAACACTGGCTGCAAGATGGAACGCAAGTTATCTTGCAGGTTTTTTGATAAGAAAGAAAAAAGGAAAATATATGCTGATTTTTGACAGACCCATTGAAATTGATTGTGAAGATGAAAATCAAAAGGTTCGATACCTTGTTGAAAAAGGTACAGGATATCTTGAAAAATATATTCTGAAATACTATGACCAGTGGTTGAACTTTTCTCAAATGTGGAATCATACAAGAAAGGACGAACAATGATAAAGACATTTATTCTGCTTTCTATGTTTCTGTCTTTGAGTGTGTGCTTTGCTGGTATTCATCCAGCAGCAAAATTCAGGCCTGCTGATGAACCTGTCCTTGCCTGTCCGGATGGTACGATTTTTTGCGAGGCAGAGGAGTTCAAAGTAATCAAAGGCGCATGGCAGGCAAAACCATGGGGAGAAAACTATTTTGCAGCAACATTTGCCAACACCTTTCTTTCAAGAAAAGCGTTTCTCGGAGCACCAGAGCAATGTGAAGAATCTATTGCTACCATCAATGCAAAAATTGACCGGGCAGGTGAGTATCTTGTGCTTGTCAGATATGAAGCACCTTACAGGTTTGAAACGCAGTTTCGCATAAGAATTGAGCAAAACGGAAAAATTTTAATGGACAAACTTTATGGCGCAAGAGACAACCTGAAAATATGGGCTTTTGGACAGAAACTGAAAAAAGAGGTTGCGTGGAGCTGGGGAGCAGTGGAAAATATCGTATGGGAAGGCCATGATGCTGCTGTGCAATTACAGCCAGGGATTATAAAAATTTCTCTGATTGCAGGAAATCAACCCCAGCCAGCAGCAAAGAGAAATGTTGATGTCATTATGCTGACCACAGACAGCCAGCAGGTGAATATGAGAATAGAAAAAGAAGGATATCTACCCCTTGACGGATGGCTGACACAGGCAGGTGACGTGTGGATGAAGATAAGAAATCAATCCAATGATAACATTACAGTAAAGAGTCTTTCATTTTCTGGAGGTCCATTTCAACAACATTCCCCTTACTGGGTTCATTTGCGAAACTGGAAACCTGTTAATATTTCTGTGGAGCCAGGGCAGCAAACTGACTGGATAGAGGTTGGTTCCACCATGGATACCCTTAATGATGGACAGTGGGGCTTCAGTGTCACAGGAGCATGTGTTATTGAGTTTGGCGTAAGAAATGCGGCTGGGAACATAGAAAAAATCAGGCAGTTTCATCTAACTGGCGCTCAGGAACTTCATCTTGTTGGTCTTGCTGACACAAGATATTCAAAAACAATACAAACAGAAAAAGAGGCACTTGGAGACCTTGTTGAAAATCTTAAAAAAATCAAAACCCATGGAAAAACACCTGAACAAACATTGATTTTTGCTGGAACGAAAATCAAAGAGTTTGCACAATTATTCGGGCTTGCGACAGATCCTGATATTGCAGTTGATTGGAGAGGGAAAAATCCTGCACAACTTGAAGCCATCTGTACATCCCTTACCAGTCAGCAAAGGGAAAAAATCAAGGTTGTGAGTCTGGGTGATGAAATTGGTCTTCCTGCTCCTGATGCTAAATCAGCAAAAGAAGGGTTCGTTGAATATCTGAAAAAGCACCAGGTTAATCCCAAGGACATTGACCCGCAGGGTAATTGGGAAAATATCGTGTATAACCCTGACCCAAAAATGAAAACAAACAATCCTGCATTGTATTACTGGTCAAAAAGATACCAGCATGATTATGGAATACAGGCGATCAAGCAATTGACAGATACTTTAAGGAAATACCTTCCCAATGCAGGAATTGGTGCAAATTTCTCGCCGCATCATGGAGGGTACGAGCACTCATATCTTGGCGAAGTATTTCAATGGATTAATTGTTTTAGAGAAGACGGACTTACAATGCCCTGGGCAGAGGATTATATCTGGCAGATTCCTGTTGGAAGCCCTCAAATGAACGAAATCAACCTTGACCTTTTCAGGGCAGGCCTCAGAGGAAAGCCGGAAAGAAAAATACATTACTATGTGATGCCTCACTGGCCAGGCAATACACCGAATATGTGGAAACGACAGTTTTATGCTGCTGTTTCCCATGGTGCAAAAATTATTAATCTTTTTGAGTTTCAACCTGTGTACATGGCATATACTGAAAATCATGTTTCAAGTTTTGATATGTACGCGATGGTACTGAAAAGTTTCAGAGAATATGGGTTGTTTGAAGACATCGTACAACAGGGCAGTGTAAGAGAATCTGATGCCGGGATGTGGTTCAGTGAAACTGCTGACATCTGGTCAGACAATTCGGGTTCATTTGCAGCAGCGAAACGAGCTTTATACATTGCGATAAGAAACAATCAAATTCCACTTGACTTTATTGTGGAACAGGATGCGCTTGATGGAACACTTGACAGATATAAAACCCTCTTTGTCACTGATAGACATATTTCTCTTTCTTGTTCACAAAAAATTGAACAGTGGGTAGCAAATGGTGGAACTTTATTTATGACAGCAGGCGCAGGAATGTTTGACCAGTACAACAGGAAAAACGCAATATTTAACAGAATGCTTGGTTTTGACCAGGATGTGTTAGAATCAGCCAGTATAATAGAATTTATCAAGCAGGATTTGCCATTTGCAAAACCTATCAGCGAGATTATTGAAATAAATGGGAAAGAAGTTTCTATACCAGTATTTGGCGCTATTACAAGAATTCAGCCAGTTCAGGGTTCTGTTGTGGGAAAATTTTCAAACGGTTCTCCAGCGATTGTATCAATAAAAAAAGGGAAAGGACAGATTATTTATTGCGGCTTTCTTCCTGGTTTAAGTTATTTCAAGCCAGCCATACCATTGAAACCTGTAGACAGGGGCTCAACAGACGATGCGATGGCTCATTTTATTCCAGTTGATTTTGAAAAAAATACTGGTGAACTGATAAAATCTGCGTATTCTGGAAATGCGGCTGTTTTTGTAAAAGATACAACAGGTCATCCTCTCGGATTTATCGAGACAACAGTGATTGAGTCAAAAAATGGAATTGTGATACCAGTCATTAACTGGAGTACAAAGAATGTTTCAGATGCTCTATTTGAAATCAGGTTGAATCTGAAGAATAAAAAAATATCCATTGCCAGCGGAAAACCCATTAAGTCATTAGTTATCACTCAGGAAAAAGCAGAAATAGGATTTGATGTTGAACTGGCAGATGCCATCATAATAAGGTAAAAAGGAGTTTTTATGTGGTACGACAGTAATCAGTATGAAAGCTTTGTAATGCCTGACCCAGTGAAAGATGCATCAGAGGAAGCACAAAGAATTAATGCAAATCGGCATTATTACCTTGAAACGGGCATTGAAAGAATTATTGCTGATGCACCGCATATTGAAAAACAACAACTAATCAAGCAAGTAGAAAATTTTTATAAAGAGGCAATGGCGAAAATTCCATCGTTTGTAAAGTATCCAGAAGCAAGAACATGGGTGGACTATGTGATTACGCGGGATAGAAAACTGATGGAACTGGCACATCTGACCATCCAGGAAATTGCAGTACTCCGAAGTACCAATGATTATCTGACTTTTCGTGGATACAAGGAATTTGGACTGAAGAGAACCAGTTGTGATGAAAAATGCAGGGTTGCTTTTATTCCTGACACAGATATGGGTCCCATGCATATCAAAAATGTTGATGACCCTATCACCTGGTGGAGCCCATCAAAGCGTCTTGATGAAAAAGCGCCAGTTTCACTTGCATTCTGGTATCACAGAAATTTTGTGATCGATGGCGTGGGTTCAGGACTCCATATTGATGATGAGCCAGAGGAAATTTTTCCACTGCCTGTACTGAAAATGGTAGACATGTATGCATGGGATACAGATTCAGCAGTTGAGTTTTTGAAAAAGTACTCTGTATTCTGGGGTGGTTGCAATGTTTTAATCTACGACAAAAAATATAAAAGCGTTGCCATTGAAAAGTGCAGCAGAAATTTTTGTGAGGTCTTTGAACCTGAAGAGCCCTCTTATTTTACACACATCAGCGGCATGGTGTGCAGGGATAAAAGTTCACCTCAGGCAAAATATCAAAAGGAAAAAAGGAATCTATACAGAAATTTGTTCAATCTTGCGGATGATGGTCCTGATGCCTTATTCTGGAAAGCATGCGACCATTTAGAGCACATATTAAGCCAGGGTATAAAAAAATTGGGTAAAAACCCATTATCAAAAGATGTGATTACACTTTTTATAACACCCTACCCTGCTGGCTTGAGAAAAGACGGATTGAAACTACATCCACAGCAGGGACTTATTGGTTATACTCTCATTACCAATTGTATTTTTCCTGCAAAAAAATTATACTATCGCTGGCAGAGAAGTTCTGAAAAGGATAAAGGTATTTGGCCAGAACAACCTGAAATCTGTCAGTATGAATAACCAGGAGGCAATATGTTCAGTAATGAATTTAAGAAAAGAATGGAAAATTTTTCATCAAAAGACGAAATATTAGCATTCAATCTCGCAATGGTTTCAGAAGGGCTGGAGATTGTAAAAAGCCTCAGCGATAAAAACATTGGTTGGGAGGAGGTGGAAAAGAGATTAGGAGAATACAAAAGCTGGGACCCTGACATTCTCAGGGTTGACAAAGATACAGAAAATACATATAGAAAACGGCTTGAACAATGGGAAAAACCAATAATACTGCTTTCTGAAGAAGCAGGTAGGGTTGAAATTAATACAGATCAAGCCGGCAGCCCCCTTTATGTGGTGTGCGACCCGTTTGATGGAAGTTATCTTTTCAAGCACGGTATCAAGGACTTCTGGTATAGCTCACTGGCGTTTTATGACAGTAATTTTAATCCTGTTTGTTGCTGTGTTGGAGATTGCGTCAGCGGAAAAATTGCATATGCATGGAAAGACGGAGCATATCTTGCAGACATTGATGCCGGGAAAATTATCAAGGAAGTGAAACTTGACAAAAAGTACAGGCAATCGATGGGAAGGCCTGATGTTTTAGAGATGGATGGAGCAAGCATTGAGTCATATGCGATGAAACCAAAAAAGTTTTTGGTTCCCCTTGTTGATAAATACAGAGAACTTTTGCTTCCATTTAAGTTTTTCCTTCCAAACGGCGGTCCCTATGGATTTGTTGACGTCGCTGAAGGAAAGATTGATGTTTATTTTGCAATGAAACAACCATTTGTTGATGTATTTTCAGGAATCTTCATCGCACAGCAAGCAGAGGTGATTGTAACAGATTTTTACGGAAATCCAGTCAGGTGCAGCGACAATGTAAAAACTGTCCTTGATGTGGTTGTATCAACAAATGCCAAGTTGCATGAAAAAGTACTGAAGAAAATTGCTGAGTGTGAGAATAGGTAAGTTTTAGCGGCTAATTTTTTTCAGGGATTTGTTTTTGTACATCTGTCTGTCAGCGTACTTTATTATTCTTGTCGGTGTATCGCCGTCTTCAGGATATCCGGCAATGCCAGTGCTCAGGGTAATTCTGGTATGCTTATCGATTTTTTTATTCAATTTTTCAATTGTGTCTTCAAGTCGTTTTGCGCAAATTACTGCACCTGCTTTTCCTGTTTCAGGAAGAAGCACAATAAATTCATCTCCGCCGTACCTATAAACAATATCTGCCTTCCTTAAATTTTTTCGTATTTTTTCAGCAATGGTCTTTAATAGGTTATCACCCTTTTGGTGGCCAAAGTTGTCATTGTATTTTTTGAAATTGTCCAAATCTATCACAATGATTGAAAAAGTTTTCTTATATCGTTTGCAACGTTCTACTTCTTTTTTGATGTCAAGGAAAAGGTTTCTTCTATTGAAGCAACCAGTTAACTGGTCTTTAATGGAAAGTTCTTCAAGTTTTGAGTAGAGGAAACTTCTTTCAATGATGGATGTCAGTTCTGATGAAACAAGTTTCACAAAGTCCATCTCATCTTCTGTGAATGCATCTATCTTTTTTGAATCAAGATGAATGATGCCTGCAACCTTTCCATTGTGTTTTATTGGGGCACATAGAATAGATTTCATGGAACAACCAGCAGGAATGCAACTTTTTAATTCAGAATTTTCAACATCGTTGCAAATAAAACCTTTGCCAGTTTTCATGATGTACCGGATTGATTTCATTGAAGTGGAAAACTCAGGCATTACTTTTGAAAAGCCACTGCTTGCGACAACAGAGATATGACTGTTGTCCATCATTAGTATTGCGCAACCATCGCATTTGACAAGCGATCTTACTGTTTCTGCAACCTTTTTAAATACTTGTTCTTTTTTCAGGTCTTTTGCGACCCTTCTATGAAGCGTTAAAAGCGCAGTGGTTATGTCCTTCTGTAACATATTAAAATTTATACTCTGACGTATATGTTACAACAGTTTCTCCGTCAGAGGGTATTATAACATTAAATTCAACTGTTTCAGAATCCGCTTTTTCGTATGGGTGAGACGATTGAATAATTGACCAGTCGCCAAATTGCCTTTCAACAATTTTGACGCTTACTGATTCTTTCTTGTGGTTTCTCAATCGTATTTCATAAACATCTCTGAAAATATTTGCGGCAATTTTCTTATGGTCTGTGATTTTTCTTTCACCAACAATATCAAATGCATTGCCAAGGGAAAGTATCAGTTTCTCATCTTTTGGGGTGTGACTAACTATGTCCTCTCCGATAAACTGCAATGAACCGTCAGTATCAGTTTTATAAACTCTGACTTTCCCTTTTGGGAGAGGTATACCGAGACCATTTTTTTCAGTATTTTTCAACTCAATCTTTACTGCCACCTTTTTGTTGCACTGCTGTTTCTGCCAGTTATCATAATAGTACCAGCGATAAAGTGCTCCTTCGTAAGTGTAGGTTTTTTCAATGCTAATTTTCGGTGCTGAAAATAAACTGATTTGTTTTGTCTGATTATTTTTCAGTGTTGTTTTTCTTCCGAGTGTATAAAGATGGTATTCAAAAAATTCTTTTTCTTCAAATTGAGCGCCAGCAACAGATGCTTTTGCTTCCATCATAAGAGTCCTTGGTACTGGTTGTTCTGCGATTTTTCTAACGTCTCCAGCCATCAGTTTCAATTCAGCGCTGTCGTAATCTGCACCGCTTCTATTGTCTATGGTCACCCATCCATTGAGTGAAATGTATTTATCATCCTTTGAAACTGTTGCCACATAATCTGCCTGCCAGTTTAATCCACCTGTAATGTATCCGAGTTCAACTGTATCCTGGATCGCCTTTGCACTTAACAAATTCCAGACAAGAGTGGGCTTTGTAATCAGACCTTCTGGAAGCAAGGGAAATTCAATGTCTCTGATATTTTCCCTTGTCAGCATATACACAGGCCCATTTTCCTTTTGGACGATGCAGATGTACTTTTCATCATAACTTGATAATAGTCCTGAGTAAGTATTATTGTCCTTTGTCATGACCTTAATGTTTTTATCAATGTACTTTTTCAGTAGTTTATCCGCATTCATCAGGTCGTACTCAAAATTTTGCTCAAGTATCAGGCATCTGTCAGGCGCTGTAAGGGATTTAAAAGATACACTGGCTGGTTCAATCTGTGCTGCAATATCAGAGCACTTTACTATGTTGAGTCCTTCCTTTAACTGAACTGTCCTGACATCACGGACAAGAGCAAAATTTTGATTGTACACAGTCAAAGATATCTGTTTTTTCTCCATCACCTGTGCTGAAACAATTGTTGCGAGAGTCATGGATATGACAATAAATTTTTTCATCTGTCCTCCTAGTTCCTTACTTTCTCTGTCAATCGTTGCCCCTCTGTGTTATAATAAACTTGTTGTCATTTCCTGTCAATTGAGATATAATTGTTTCATCCACAAGGAGAAAAACATGGCAGACATTATTAAATTAAATGAGGTATCTCGAGATGAAATTCCAGAAAGATTAAGAGTTGATTTTTATTTTGATTTCATAAAATATCCTTTCAGACATCAGGACCTTTTTACGCGACAGGATGTCAATTCTGTGGTTTCAGCGCTGGATGCCATACATCCCTATGCGTGCGAGTGGATAAAAAGGGCCATTGACGAAAAGAAAAAAACATGTGCTGTGAAAGAGCTGGGCCCAGAGCATTTCAAAGGAAGGTGCATTGGAGAGTTTATTGTTTATGTTGAAGATGGCGCTGTTTTTGAACCTAATTTTATCAGAGGTTCATTGAAGAATAATAAACACATGCTATTTGTTGGAAAGCAAACAGTACTGGCAGGAGCAAACATATTCCTTGACGAGGGAGATATTTATATTGGCGATAACAATTCCATTGAACCAGGCGCTGGTATTAAAGGACCCACAATTATTGGCAATAAGAACGAAGTCAGACAGGGAGCATACTTCAGGGGAGATGTTATTATTGGTGATGGAGGAACTTTCCGTGGTGAGATAAAAAATGGCGTGATGATGGACAAGGCAAACTTTCCGCATCCATCTTATGTGGGAGATAGCATTTGCGGTTATGCCACTCATTTTGGAAATCAGGGTACCACTGCAAATCTTGGGATTTATGCAGGAATTTTCGGAAAAAAGAATGTAATCATTGAACTGGGTGATAAAAAGTATGACATTGGAAGACCAAAAATAGGCATTATCCTTGGGGACTGGTCTCAACTTGGCTGTAATTCAGTGTCTGACCCAGGGGTATTTGTAGGACCCAATACAATTTTTTATCCTCTGTGCAGAATCAGTAAGGGCTTTTACGGTCCAAATGAAGTGCTGAAAAATAAGCCATTTGAACACGGAGTAATTGAAAGGTCTCCATTAAGAACCTAATTGTTTTTTGAGTTGATAAAAGTGGTAATCTCTTGGTAAGACAGAATCTTTCCTGACAAATATTGATTCATCAGTGCCAGTGTTTTTGACCTGATTCGCTGCAGCTGCTGTTCAGTAAATTCGCACATATCCTGAACATCTGGCAGGTCTTGTTGCTTCATTTTTTCAACAAGTACTTTATAATCTTGTGCGCTTTTCACCCTGAAAAATTTTACACCTGCCTTCCTTGCATATTCCAGGTCCTTTCTTGAATCCCCTATAAACAAAACATCCTGATATGACCTGTTTTTTATCTGTTTCAATATCATGGATTTATCAATATTTCCTTCTTGATTGCTGCCCATAATCCCGCAAAAAAGTTTTCTGTCAAATTTGTGATGTTGGAAGTCCTTTTCAAGAATGTCCTGAATAATGCCTGACGCCACATACAAATCATAATCCTTTGAGAGCTTTTTGATGAGAGTTTTTACTCCTTTCAGTGGCTTCCAGAACCTTTTCGCAGCGGCCTCATTAAGCCCAGAATAAAATTCATTGTACCTTTGCTGTAATTTTTGATACTCATTGACCAATGATTCATCAATGCAAAGCTCGTGCGGGTCTGCTACTGCTTCTGGTATATCTCTGACAATTGAGCTGACGATAGCCGACAATTGTTGGAAACGGGGCGCACCAGGATAATTAACCAGTCCCTTCAACATCTTTGAAATATCTAGTTCAGGATGATCAGGATGAAGAAATTTTCTAAAACCAGTATCATGGCATGCGACAAAGGCAGAAAAAAGAATATGAATGGCTTTATCCTGGCCGCTTCCAACAAGTGGTCCGTCAAAATCAAATACAATCGCCTTTTTTTTCATACCAATCATTATACTACACAAACTTAATTTTGTTCTATATAACTGGACAGTTGAAAAATTCTGGTGTATTATCAGATTTTGTTAAGAGACAAAAAGGAGGTTGCGGATATGTTAAAACTGACGAAAAAAGAGAAGAAAATTACTGTTGAAACAGGTTCTGGAAAATTGACATGGGACGCAGATAGGGGCGGTGAAATTGTGGAATTTTCTTGCAAGAATGAAAAAGAGACCCACAAATTGCTCTGCTGCCGGCACACTATTTGCGGCCTGAAGTTCGTCATAGATGGAATTTCTTATCTATTATCAGACACTTCATCAAAATTGACTGTGGAATCAGTAGAAAACGATAGAATTGTGATAAAAAACGAGGCATCCATTGCAAAAGGCCTGATAAAAATCACGCAAATATATCAGGTATTTGAAGAAGGCGCTGTTTTCTGCGAACAATCTTTCGATGTGGATGGAAATGGCGGTTTTACCCTGAGCGAAATTTCCATGAACACGTTTATTGATGTCTCAACTGTGAAATCTGCAAGATGGGGATATTTCACAAGACAACCGTGGTACAAAAGGGACTATTCCACCACTCATGTTTTTTATGGTCTCGACCTTTACAAGCAGCTAGATGAAATATCCTGTCATAAAGAACTTTGGCCACTTGTTTCAATTGACCTTGGCTGGGAAAATACAAAATTTTTCAGCAACAAAATTGAGTTTGTTCTTGATGAATGGAGCAGTTTCAATGACGCTGATACGCGATATACGATGAGTTATGGAGGAAAACAGGGCCAAAATTGGACATTTCAGTGGTATATCTTTCATGGCACTCAAATGCGGGTATCAGGACCTGTTCGTTACAGGAACAAGTGGGGGATGCTGTTTTTAACATCCCGTACTCAAAGTGGCAAAAATGTAGATCCTGCTTATAGAAACAATGTTCTTGGATGCAGAGTTGCTCATTGTATGTATCCATATGCCCAGATTGGAAAGGACTGGCCCTGGGCATTGATGCCTATCAAACAGGTTGCCTGTCAGCCGCCTCAATTATTTAAAGGAAATCCTGATATTAAAAGGGTTGATGAGGTCGCAGAGTTTGGTGCCAATGTTATGATTATTCATCAGTTCTGGATGAGAAATCCAGGCACAAATTGCGAACCGCCTGCTGATTATGTCGTGAAAGACCCTGAATGGTTCAAAGCATTTGTAGATAGGTGCCATGAGCATGGAATGCGAGTTCTTACTTACATCAGGGGTTGCGAGCAGTACCAGATGTATCAAACATGGTTTGAGGACTACATGAAAAAGGATTGGGATGGCTTTTATCCTGACTGGAACAGCCCGCATGCGATGGGTTTTACGAAAACAAGTTTGCTTCACTGGTCTGCATATGGTTATTTTATGTATCTGAAAGCCATGAGAAAAAGGGTTGGAACTTATGGCGCAATTATTGGTCATACAGGTTTTCCATTTGCATTGAGCCAGAGTTGTATTGATGTTGCGCTGTGCGGAGAACTGTCCATAAGGCACGATGAACTCCTCCAGTTGCCTGAAAGCACAGCATATTATTCTTGCCTCGACTGTTCAGGGGCGCACCTGATTGCTGGTAATCTTAAAGACAGGGCAATGTTTTCAGGGAAAAAAGCCGCAGCAATATGCACTGGTTTTGGAATGACCGGACATCCTGTTTTAGAACCAGGAGTTCCTTTTAGAAAGGCGGTTGCATACATAAAACCACTCTGGGATGCAATGACCAGTATTAAAGGAAACTATATAAAACTTCACAATCCTGCTTACTGCCCAACTGACGCAGTCCATTGTGATCAGTACTGGCTGTTTCCAAGTTTATGGCAGTCAGACCAGGGAAAGTGCCTTTTACTTGTGACAAATCTTGCTGACGATGAAAAGGTAAGTGGTAGGGTTGTTGTGGAAACTAACCAACTTGATGTTTCCGGAAAACCAAAAATACATGTATTGAACATTGCAGGAACCTGTCCACAATCGGTTGAGATAAAAGGAAATACACTCAGGATTAAAAACTTACCACCACTAAGTTTCTTTGCAGTGATTATAGAATAGTACCACATTTTTCAATTCGAGGCAAGTATCTTTCTCTAAATTTCTTAGCAATCCGTCCATCGTTTTTGACACTTATCCCCATCGTGGTAAAATAATAAAAAAAAGGTGATGGGATGAAAATTAAGGTTCTTGCGACTGATAATATTGAAAAGGAAGGTATTGAAATCCTCAAAAATGAGGGTTTTATCGTTGATGAACGCGGGAAAATGAGTGAAGAGGAACTCCTCAAAGTGATTGAGGATTACGATGTTGTTGTTGTGAGAAGCGCCACAAAAATTACATCGCCTGTGATTGAGAAAGCAAAAAAACTCAAAATTATCGGTCGAGCAGGGGTTGGTCTTGACAATGTTGATGTTGACAGTGCAACAAAGCACGGGATTATTGTAATGAATGCTCCAGAGGGAAACACCCTTTCTGCTGCTGAACATACTTTTGGTTTAATACTGGCGATGGTAAGAAAAATTCCTGCTGCGTGCAATAGTATAAAATCTGGCAATTGGGACAGAAAAGGGTTTATGGGAACTGAACTTTTTGGAAAAACACTCGGTATAATCGGGCTTGGAAGAATTGGCAGACGGGTCGCTCATTATGCAAAGGCATTTGGAATGAATGTGTTGGGATATGACCCTTATGTGGACCAGGATGAGATGCAACAGATGGGTATCAGTATCGTAACCCTTGAAGGCATATGCAAACAGGCAGACATCATTACACTCCATCTGCCACTTACCAAGGAAACAGAAAATATCTTGAATGAAGAGTACTTTTCAATGATGAAAGATGGCGTGATGATTGTGAATGTGGCAAGAGGAGGGCTATTTAACGAATCTGTTCTTGAAAAATACATAAAGAATGGTAAGGTTGCTGCTGCAGCTATTGATGTATTTGCTTGTGAACCACCGAATTGTACAGAATTGCTCAGATTAGAAAATGTGATAGCCACACCACATCTGGGTGCATCCACAAAGGAAGCGCAGATTAATGTTGCGCGCGACATATGCAGACAGGTGGTTGATGCTCTCGTTCACAAAATTATAAGAAATGCCGTAAATGTTCCATCCATTGACAAGGAGGTTATATCAAGATTTGGAGGCTATCTGACCCTTGCTGAAAAAATGGGATTATTTCTCGGTCAGATGATAGATAAACTGCCTGAGAGTTTGACTATAGAGTATGCAGGAGAAATTATTGATTATGATACAGGTCCATTAAAAGCATATTTTCTAAAAGGGTTTGCCAACTACTTCCAGTCAGCAACCTATGTCAATGCTCCTTTGATTCTTAAAGAAAAGGGAGTCGGAATTGTTGAAAAGAAAAAAATGTCAGCGCAGCAGTATACAAATCTTATTACAACAGAAGCAGTAATTGACGGTAAAACAGTTTCTCTATCAGGCACAGTAGTTGCTTCAGAACCGAAAATTGTAAGCATAGATGGTTACCCGGTTGAAGCAACCCCTGATGGAGCACTGATTGTGTGCAGAAATGACGATGTGCCTGGGATTGTGGGGCATGTTGGCACAATCCTGGGCAAAAAAGGTGTGAATATTGCGTCCATGACGATGGGACGCAGGGTAAAAGGTGGCCCAGCGATCACGGTTTTGAATTTAGACCAGGAAATTGATAAACAAACAATTAACGAAATTGGGAAATTTCCGGGAATCAGGTCAGTGCAATTGATAAGGTTATAAAATGGAAAAAACAACTGTAACCATTTGTTTTACCAGAAGAGATAGATTTATCACTGGTATGCAATTGCGCCTGTTGTCCTGAACCATCCCGGGTTTCCCAGATTCACTGTAAGGGGGTGGTTGCCATTAATATCAATTCAACGCCAATCATCATACCGTTGTTCATATTCTGGGGAGCCCTCGCGCTTCTCATAGGGTACCTGTGGAGAAAGTTTGTTGGAGAAAGAACCATAAAAGCTGCTGAAGAGCGGGCAAGAGAAATTATCCGGGAAGCTGAAAACATTGCACTTACAAAGAAGAAAGAACTTGATATTCAGACAAAGGAAACACTATACAGGCTTCGCTCTGAATTTGAAAAAGAAACCAGAAATAAAAGAAAGGAACTCCAGTTTCTTGAAAGGCGATTGAATCAGAGGGAGATTCTTCTTGAAAAAAAGGCAGAATTGATTGAAAAGAGAGAAGCCGAAATCGCAACAAAAGAAGCATCACTTAATGAAAAAGAACAACAGATACAGCAGAAAATCAGAGAACTTGAAGACAAGATTGAACAGGAAATCAAAAAACTTGAAGAAATATCAGGCATGACAAGGGAACAGGCAAAAGATACGCTTCTGAAAGCAATGGAACAGGAGGCAAGAAATAGTTCCGTGGAGATTATCCGCAGGATAGAAGAACAAGCAAAGGAAACAGGAAATAAAAAGGCAAGAGAAATTTTGCTTGCAGCCATGCAAAGGCTGGCTTCAGAAGCAGCAACAGAAAGTACTGTTTCTGTTGTAAGTTTGCCAAATGACGAAATCAAGGGAAGAATAATAGGTCGGGAAGGAAGAAACATACGCGCCTTTGAAGCAGCGACAGGGGTTGATTTGATTGTTGATGATACACCCCAGGCAATCACGATTTCTTCTTTTAACATTTACAGAAGAGAAATTGCGAGAATCGCTCTTGAAAAATTGATTGCTGATGGAAGAATACATCCTGGAAGAATTGAAGAGGTTGTTCAGAAGACAGTTCAGGAAATGGAAGAAAAACTTATTGAGGATGGTAGGAATGTCGCCTTTGACCTTGGAATTGAAAATCTTAATCCAGAGATAGTAAAATTGCTTGGCAGGTTAAGATATAGAACAAGTTTTGGTCAAAATGTTCTTCAGCACGCAAAGGAGTCAGCATATCTTGCAGGAATGATTGCTGCTGAAATTGGGCTTAACCCTAAACTGGCACGGCGAGCTGCCCTGCTGCATGATATTGGCAAAGCCCTTGATCAGGAAGTAGAAGGCAGTCATCCTGATATTGGCGCAGACATTTTGAAAAAAGCAGGAGAACCAGAAGAGGTTGTTGATGCTGCGATGAACCATCATAAAGACCTTGATATTGCCTCTCCATACACTGTCATTGTTCAGATTGCAGACGCATTGTCTGCCACCAGACCCGGAGCAAGAAGGGACACGCTTGAAAGTTATCTGCGTCGTGTTGAGGAGCTTGAAAAAATTGGTTCTTCTTTCAAAGGAGTTGACCAGGCATACGCAATATCTGCTGGAAGGGAAATCAGGGTGATTGTGAAACCAGAGGAAATTTCTGATCAGCAGGCGATGCTGCTGGCACGGGATATTGCCAGAAAGATAGAGGAGGACCTAAAGTATATTGGCCAGGTCAAGGTGACTGTAATCAGGGAAAAAAGGGAAACAGAATTTGCAAGATAATAGTGACAGATTAAAAAAGGAAGGGCATAGAGCATTGCCCAGGTAAATATGTGGAATATCATTTACGCAGGCGTGTTTGTGGTTTCTTTGTGCTTTTCCCTGCTATTTGTTCCTGTTGTCAGAAGATTTGCCCTTGCATTTAATGTTATTGACCAGCCGTCTTCAAGAAAAATCCACCTGTTTCCGACCCCGCTTTCAGGTGGTATTGCTGTTTATCTTTCCATCCTTGCAACGGTTATAGCAGGATTGATTATAAAGGAAACGCTTCCAGAAAGAATTTTCAGCCATAGTGCAGGAGTCATGCATGTTTTACCAAAATTGACTGTATTTCTTGCCACATCGGCAGTGGTTGTTGTGGTTGGATTTCTTGATGATATGTACCATCTCAGACCTTTGGTGAAGTTAAGTTTTCAGATGATCTGCGGAATCATAACATTTCTTGCAGGAATAAGAATTTCCTTCTTTGCGCCTTATTTGTGGGTACAGGTGATTTTCACCGTCGGCTGGATTGTGGTATGCATGAACAGTTTCAATCTTCTTGACCACACAAATGGTCTTGCCTCAGGAGTTGCGTGCATTTCTGGGAGCATATTTTTCTTTTCCGCTGTCTCCAATGGTCAGTTATTTATTTCAACACTCCTTACCTGTTTTATTGGTGCTGTGTTAGGTTTTATGCCATATAATTTTCCAAAGGCAAAAATTTTTCTTGGGGAATGCGGAAGCAGTTTCCTTGGATATTTCCTTGCATGTCTTGCAATGATGGGAACATACTATCGTTATGGACCTGACCAGAGCATGCTTCCTGCATTGAGTCCAGTACTGATTTTCTCTGTGCCATTTTTTGACACCCTGAGTGTAATTTATCTGAGGATGAAAAATAGAAAGCCAATTTTCCAAGCAGACAAAAACCACATCTATCATCGGCTTGTTAATCTTGGCATGAATCAGGTTCAAGCAGTAATCTACTGCTATTTACTCACATTTGCCACAGGCCTTGGAGCGCTTCTGCTGAACCACCTTAATATCATTGGTGGCATGATCGTTTTCTGTCAGGTAGTATTGGTGCTGGTATGCATAGCAATGCTTGAAAGTACAGGTAGAAAAAATGGCTGAACTGATTGTCGGACTTGATGTTAAGGAAAAAAGTATCCTAGAAAGAATTGTGGATAATCTTGGAGATTCTGTGATTTACTACAAAATCGGCGCAATTCCTTTTACTGCGTTTGGACCTGGTGTGATTGGCTGGTTAAAACATTCAGGGAAAAAGGTGTTTTTTGACCTGAAATTTTTTGATATTCCAAATACAGTTGAACTTGCAGTTGAGTGCGCCTGTGGTATGGGTGTTGACCTTTTAACCGTCCATATACTGGGCGGGAAAAATATGCTTGAATCTGCAATAAAGGCAAGAAATAAAGTGAATTTAGAAACAAAAATTGTTGGAGTGACAGTACTTACCTCATTTACAGAAACCGATCTTATTGCCGTAGGTATCAATGAAACCATTGAAAAACAGATTTTACATCTTGCTGAAATCGGTTATAGATGCGGACTTGATGGTATTGTATGCTCTCCACAGGACCTGAATCTATTGAGAAAAAAATTTCCTGACAGTTTCCTTATGGTGTGCCCTGGGATCAGACCAGAAAGTTCACACGATGACCAGAAAAGAATTGCAACACCAAGTGAAGCAGTAAAATCAGGAGCAGATTATCTTGTTATTGGAAGGCCGATTATTCAAAGTCCGAACCCGGTGGAAGTTGTTAAGCGAATAAAAAAGGAAATCAAGGAAAATGAGCGGAGTTATTAAAATAGCCCTTGAAGCAATCGCAGACAACGTGAAAGTACTGAAAAAAATCACAAGGAAAAAACTCCTTGCAGTTGTTAAGTGTAATGGTTATGGAATGGGAGCAATTCCAGTAAGCAGAAAAATTGAAAGAGATGTTGACTGGTTTGGTGTAGCGACAATAGATGAAGCAGTATCTTTAAGAAAAGCAGGCATTACAAAACCAATTCTTGTTCTGGGTCCTTCACTTCGGCCAGATGTGAAAAAGGCAATAGAGCATCGGATATCACTTACTGCCGCAAGTTCAAGTTTTATAAGGGACATCGTAAATGCAAAAGGGCTTTCAATCCACCTGAAAGTGGATACTGGCATGGGAAGAATAGGTATTATGCCTGAGGAAGTCAGCAGTGTAATGGACATAATCAAGAATTCAAAAGGAATCAAACTTGAAGGAATTTTTTCTCATCTTGCGACCTCTGAGAGCATGGACAGGAAATTTGCCATCAAACAGATTGAGATTTTCAAACAGGTACTTGCTGGAGTACCGGCAAAATTGCGCGGTATCACACACATTGCAAACTCTGGCGGAATTGTTAATCTTCCTGAAAGTATAGAAAATTTTTCAATGGTCAGAACAGGACTTTTGCTTTACGGCGTTTATCCATCGCTTTTTTTAAAAACTTTCAAAGCAATTCCTTCTTTGAAGTATGCCCTGAAGGGTATTGTAAAAATCCTGTCAGTCAGACAGGTTCCTGCTGGAACCCGCATCAGTTATGGAGGAACTTTCACCTGTAAACGGGACACAACCATTGCGATAGCAGGTATCGGCTATGGTGATGGTATGAACCGTGCTCTTTCAAATAAATTTTACATGAAATACAATGAAGAACTTTTTCCAATCAGAGGTAATATCTGCATGGACCAAACTATTCTGGAAGTGAAAAAAGATATAAAAGAGGCAAGCGAAGTGATTTTCCTTGACAATCAACTGTCTATTGAGCTGATGGCTGAAATTTGCGGCACAGTTCCGCAAGCAATTATGACTGCCTTTGGTGCATCAAGATTAAAAAAGGCGTATCATGGATGAAAAAAACATTAATCAGATGATAAAATTGGTTGATGCCTACCTTAAGAAACGTCTTGCATTTACATCCAGCCGGGCAAGAAATCTTGAACAAGCAATGTATTACGCAGTTTTTCCTGGAGGAAAAAGAATCAGACCCCTTCTTGTTCTATCAGTGGCAAAAATTCTGGATATTCCTTTTAAGAAAATTTTACCTGTTGCCTGCGGGATTGAACTAATTCACAGTTTTTCACTTGTTCACGACGACCTTCCCTGTATGGATAATGACGACTTCAGAAGGGGAAAACCAAGCTGCCATAAAAAATTTGGCGAGGCAGAGGCGCTTCTTGCAGGAGACGCCCTATTGTGTCTTGGTATAAGGGAAATTGCAAAATGTGGTAGTCCAGAAGCAGTGATCATTACATGCAATGCTCTTGGTTCAAATGGAATGGCAGGAGGGCAATCCCTTGACATGGCTTACAAAAACAAAAAAATACCTCATAAAATCAAAATCTGGATTGACGAAAAAAAAACAGGCGAACTTTTCAGATTGTGCTTTGAAATTCCGGCAATTGTTGGTAAAGCCGATAAAGATGTAGTAGGAAAACTCAGGCAGACAGGAGCACTTTTCGGAGAGGCATTTCAGATTCTCGACGATATTCACGATAAAGAAGGAAATGAAAAATCACTGAAGAAACGGTTAAAGAAGACCTATCAACAACTGCTGACACAATTAGAAAATTTTGGAAGCAGGGCAGATATTTTGACGTCTCTTATCAGAATGAGTTTTGGTAGTTTTGTATCAGATTGAATTTGTGCTAAAATAATTTTCAAATTTACTTAGCAGCGGGAGGGATTATGGCAATTATAGAGACAAAACAACTGACAAAGCACTATATTCTTGGAAAGAAAAAAATTGTCGTGGGACTTGAAAAGGTTGACCTTGAGGTTGAGCAGGGTGAAATTTTTGGAATTCTTGGTCCAAATGGCTCAGGAAAAACAACGTGTTTGAAACTGTTACTTGGAATTCTTTTCCCAACATCTGGTGAAGCCCGTATTATGGGCAAGTTTCCAGATGATATTGAAATGAAACAGCATGTGGGTTTTCTGCCTGAAAATCCATATTATTATGATTATCTAACTGGTCCAGAATTACTTCAGTTTTACGCGAGCCTGTTTTCGCTGGACGCAGGCACCACAAAAAAAAGGATTGAACAATTGCTGGAACTTGTGGAATTGAAAGATGCAAAACGACTTACTTTGAGACATTACTCAAAAGGAATGCTTGAAAGGATAGGACTTGCTGCAAGTTTAATCAATGACCCAGAAATACTGATTCTTGATGAACCCACAACAGGTCTTGACCCTATTGGATGCAGGGATACACGAAACCTTTTATTGAAATTGAAACAGCAGGGCAAAACCATACTTCTTTCCAGTCATTTTCTTTCTGAAGTTGAAAGGGTCTGCGACAGGATTGCAATATTCCACAGAGGATACCTTCTTGCCACAGGCACTCTTGATGGATTGAATAGGCAGTATCAGGCAGAAAATCTTGAGGATCTTTTTGTTAAAACAATATGTACATTTGACAACCAGGCCTCTGTTAAAACAGGAGAAACAACATGAAAAAAATGTGGCTGATCGGGCTTAACACCTTCAAGGAATCCATAAGAAAGAAAACCCTTTACATCATACTGATTTTTGCCCTTATCGTAATTGGAGCATCCAAACTGTTTTCATTTCTCACTGCTGAAGAAGAACTGAAAATGATCAAGGATGTGAGTTTTTCAGCGATTGAATTTTTTGGTGCTTTGATTGCAATTTTTGGAGCTCTTTACGCGATTTCAGGAGAGATCGAGCGCCGTACAATTTACACACTTGTGACAAAGCCAATCAGAAGGTCTGATATTGTTATTGGGAAGTTTTTTGGCGTCTCCATGATTATTTTTGTTAATTTCATCCTTGCAACAATTTTTTTTCTTGGACTGTTGATATTCAAGAAAAGTCCACCAGATGTAGAGGTATTGAAAACATTGCTATTGATATTTTTTGAACTGATTCTAATTGGCAGTATCACGCTGGCACTTGGAACATTTACCTCTGATGCCTTTAATATTATCTGCTCGTTTTTCCTCTACATTGTAGGACATCTCACTTCATATGGAAAAGAGTTGATAGAGAGAGCAGAAAATATTATCGTCAAGGGACTGGCTGATATGCTGTATACTCTTGTACCAAATTATGAAAACTTCAATATCAGAGACAAAATCGTCGTTGGGCTCAATGTAAGCTGGGGATATGTTGGATACACAATTCTTTACGGGATTCTTTACATGTGTATTGCGCTTTTTATTGCTCTTTACTTTTTTGAAAAAAGGGAAATATGAAAAGAAAAAAAGGATACAGATATTTCCTTGCAATTGTTTTTTGTTTTATATGCATACACCTTGTCCAGGTTCAGATTGATTACAGGAAGAAACTGGAAAATCTTGAAAGCGCCCTGGTTCTGATGCCGGGTCAGATGGCTGGTAGTTTAATTCTTGGTGGATTTAAAGGACTTGCCGCAGATCTGTTGTGGTTGCAGATGGAAACTTACTGGCACAGTGGACAGCACTATAAAATCCTTCCCCTCCTTCAGGCGATATCATGGTTGCAGCCAAGTTATATTCTTGTCTGGACAATAGGTGGATGGCATATGGCTTACAATATCTACGCTGAAGTCAAAACCCCTGAAGAAAAACAATTCTGGTACCAGCAGGGAATACAATTTCTGAAAAAGGGCCTTGCTTATCCATTCAACGCAAACAAATACGATATTTATTTCGAATTGGGCTGGACCTATTACCACAAAGGTAAGGACTATCCCAATGCAGTGAAATACCTTGAGAAGGCAACAAAATATCCTCATCCTGACTATGTGGACGATGTTCTTGCACACGCCTATGAAAAAAATGGGCAGATCGACAAGGCAATCAAACAATGGGAATATGTCAGAGACAATTATGTGGCTTTTTACGATATCGCTGTCCGCATGATCAATGACCTCAAAACAAAAGGCAAAGCAACGCCATAAGGCAAACCTGTTTGTGCTCTCTGCGCCATCAGGAACCGGAAAAACCACCCTTGTAAACCAGTTGAAAAACCAGTTTGACAATCTTGTTGTTTCCATATCTTATACAACAAGAAGCCCCAGAAAAGGTGAAAAGCACGGCATTGATTACTTCTTTATTGATGAAAAAGAATTCAAACAGAAAATTTCAGAAGGATTTTTTGCTGAATGGGCGCTTGTTTACGACAATTATTACGGAACCTCAAAACAGTTCATTGATAAAAACCTTGCTGAAAACAATATTGTGCTTTTGACCATTGACACTCAGGGAGCGCTTCGAATCAAGAAAAAATATCCAGATGCCATCCTGATTGGAATCCTTCCTCCCTCTATTGAAGAACAAAAAAGACGGCTTGAAAAACGAGGAGACACAGAGGAAAATATCAGGAAAAGATTAATGGAATCTTCAAAAGAAAGAAAAATCCTGATTGAAAAATACCAGTACCGTTTTATCAACCGTAATCTGGAAAAAACAGCAGAAAAAATCGCTTCAGTGATAAAAAAATATGCAGGTTATAAAAGATGATAGAATTGTATCTATTTTCAAAAACCAGAAATGAAACATAGAGCAAACTGGGTAAGCGGAAGACCAGCCATTGAAAACAGGGTTGTTCATATTGACCTGAAAGGTCCAAAAATTCCTTTTGATTCATTCAAACATTTCATCCAACTTCTTGCAAGATGGGGAATTAATGGGGTCCTTGTTGAGTATGAACACCGTTTCCCATTTCTTCCTTTGAAATATCAGTTTCCACCAGTAGACAGATACACAAAATCTCAATTGAAGGAACTGATGAAAATCGCAAAAGACCATGGCATTGAATGGATTCCTCTTTTTCAAACATTTGGCCATCTTGAATATCTTTCAAGATTGAAAGGAACAACGGATATGTTTGAAAATCCGGATTACATTCAGCAACTATGTCCCTTGAATGAAAAAGCGCGCCAATACTTACAGAACCTTATTGAAATTGCCTGTGAATTTCATCCTGAAAGCAGATACATCCATGTGGGTCAGGACGAAACATTTCAACTGGGTTTTTGCAGCCAATGCAAAAAAGAGGTTGAAAAAAATGGAAAAATGTCTCTGTATCTCAAACATGCAAGCTGGGTCTGGGAACTTGTAATAAAGTATAGGAAAAAACCGATGTTCTGGAATGATATGTTTTTTTCAGAGAATTGTTTTCATTTACTTTCCAAACTTCCGGCTGATGTCATTCCTGTGACCTGGCAATATGATGATACCTCTGATATATCCCATGATGTGATTGTTGGTGGTATGAAGGTTTCAAAAGTTGATGCAAAGCATTTATATAAAATTCCTATATATGGAAAAGTCGTTGCAAGGTTTGCGAAAAAAGGTGATTTTTTTGAAGACCTTCCAGAAAATGTCAAAAACATCATTGGCATAGACAAAAATACTGGTTATCCGAAAAGTTTTTCCCAATTAAAAATCACAGCACATTATAACAAAAACTTCTGGGCAACCTGCGCAACTTACAATTGTTCTGACATGCTTTTTTCTCCTGATTTTATCAGGGGGCTTTTTAACCCTGTATCAATGGTCAAAGCAGTGCTGGAACTTGGTGGAAAGGGAATTATCGCAAGTAACTGGGCTCGTGCGCATTCTTATGCTCCAATCAGCCCGCCCTGGACACTGAATCTTTATAATATCGCGCATTTTGCCTGTGCTTCATATACAGGGGAAACAAATCCAGAAGACCTGAAGGAAATTGGAAAACTAATAGCAGAAGAAATAAGAATGCCATGGAAGTATGGAGAATTTTCCCTTGATGACATACTCTGGATTATTTCTGCTGATGCACCAGGACCTGGGAACATAAGAAAGATTCGTCAACTTACTGAAGTTGCCAATCTTTTGAAAATGAATTCATGTGATAGTGTTTTTGGCAGGTGGTTACTGGTGAGCATAGAGGCGCAACTTTTGTATGCAAAACTTCTTTTTCTCCAGGAAGAAGCAAGGTGGTGGAATTCCACAAAAAAGGAAATACCTGGAATAATAAAAAAGGAAATGAGAAAAAGGTTTCTTCAAATTTGTCGCGAAATTACTTCACTTGAGAAAAAGGCAAAGTTTTACTACACTCAACATGTCGGAGAAAAAAAGTCGTTCAATACATGGTGGAATGGGCTATTTGAACTTGATATTTACCTGACAGAAAAGGCAATAAATTTTCTCTAAATTAGGAGATAACATGAAAGAAACATTCAAAAGCAGAAGGCATGTGTTTGTTGACCTTGATACCATGAGCGAGTGGGATACAAATGTAGTACAGAGATTTTCTAAGGCGCAAAAAGTACCCATTGAAGGGCCAGTAACCAGTGGCACTGAATGGGATGCCAGGTGTTCAGAATATCCAATAGTATTCTATAAGGATGGAATTTACAGAATGTGGTATTGTGTTCAACCAGGCGCAAAAAGTTATTCCGAAAACGCTGACCATCTTTATACTGCCTATGCCGAAAGTACAGATGGGATACGCTGGAAAAAGCCTGATTTAAAAATTACTGCCCAGGATATATGGCCTAAGAATAACCTTCTTGCACTACCAGGTGCAATTCAGGGAATTGGAAAGGGGCTACCTGGTAGCAAATACAAGTATTATGCAATTGTGATTCAGATTAGTCCTCCAGAACCCGGTATTACAGATAAAAGTGGCGCAATAGATGAAAGAGGAACAATTCTTTTTGGTTCAAATGACGGTTTTCAATGGCAAAGAATTAAAAAAATATGCGGGCATGGAGATTGTGGAAATCTGTTTACTGACTTTCCTTCAGGCAGATACCTGTTATATCAAAAGGTAGGATTGATGCACAATATGTTTGCAAGAAGGTCCTTTATTGTTCTTGAAAGCAAAAATGGTGAAAACTGGACAGGTTATGACGGTGCTTTGAAATGGAATGAATGTTTTGTGCCTGATGATTATGATGATTTGATTGCACGGCAACGTGGTTTTCTTATTACTGATTTTTATGGAGTCACTGTTCACAGGGTTGGAGACCTTTACATCGCAGTTCAAAATGTCTTCTGCATCGGATTGCCATTAAGAAACAATTTTGCCCAGAATCCATCAGGGTTTTCATATCAACGCCTCGCATATTCTCACAATGCTTATAACTGGAGGTATCCTGCTGGAAGAGTTCCATTTCTTGAATTAGGAGAGCCAGGCGAATTTGACTCTGGCTATATCTGCCCTGGAGGCAATTTACTTGAAAAAGATGACGAAGTACTTCTTTACTATTCAGGGACACCTTTTATGCATGGCTGGTGCATTGATGTGAACTTCAGGTTCAGAAAAGATATCCCACTTGAACAACAGAATAATTCCTACTTCATAGGTCTGGCAAAAATACCAAGAGATAGGTACGCAAGTTTATATGTAACTCACAGAGGACGCTTTTCTTTCGACCCATCTGCATCAGGAGTTGAACCATTGAAAGTAAATCCTGAAAAGCCGAATTTCTATGTGAATGTTAACTGCCCACAAGGATATCTGAAGGTGGCAATTATGGATGCAGATGCTCATAAGCCAGTTGAAGGATTTGATTTTGAAGATTGTATCCCTATAACAGGAAATCATCTGAAAGCACCGGTTTTATTCAAGAAAAAGAAACTTGCAGATATCCCGCCACAAAAAAATGTCTATCTTTCTTTTGAACTCTACAGGGGAGAAATTTTTGCATATGAATGGGCAGTATAAGGTATAAAAAATTGACTGAGGTTCTTTTAAATCACCCCAAAATTTGTGGCTTGTGTTATACACAACTGTATGATGTTGAACAGGAGGTCAATGGTCTTTGTACATACGAAAGAAAACCAAAGTTTGCCCCTGATATCATCAAAAAAATCAACTCAAAGAAAGCAGAAATAGAAAAAGAATAATTGGCTCTTGACAAAATTTGTGTGGGGGAAGTAGAATTTTATTAGAGGGAAAAAATGAAAAGGGAGGTGAGAAAAATGAAAAAGGGATTCACTTTGATTGAACTACTTGTAGTCATAGCAATCATTGCAATCCTTGCTGCGATGCTACTACCTGCATTGAGCAAAGCAAGGGAAAAGGCAAAAATGGCTTCTTGTTTGAATAACCTGAAACAGATCTCTCTTGCAATCAAAATGTACTCAGATGACTATGGTTGCGTAAGGATGCCTTCAGAAGAGCCATATGGGTCTTCAAATTACTGGTATAACATGTTGTACGACCTCGGTTATCTGAAAAACTGGCTGCTTTATAAGTGTCCAAAGGACTCAAGAAAAGTCGCATGGACAAGACAATCAGGTTATACAAGTTATAGTATGAACATTGCTACCATAAGGGGAACTGACTGGTGTGGTTCTACTGCTCCAATAAGTCCGGAAGACACAGTTTATATCTATTGCAACTTTAATTATGGTGGAGCAAGACCTCATGTACCACCATGGGGAGATAGAGTAAAGAAAGACCCGTATAATACAACACATGGTGGATTTGTTCCAGTAATATTTTGCGACCTACATGTAGGAACTTTACCTGCACTTCTGATGGCAAACCAATCTGGAGGGCCATGTCCACCCTACTATTATAACTACACTGGTGTTTGGACATTGCCAAACACTGACTGAAAAGGAGGTGAATTTTATGAAGGCAAAAGGTTTTACGTTAATCGAGTTACTTGTGGTTATTGCAATTATCACAATCCTTGCAGCAATGTTGCTTCCTGCTCTGACAAGAGCAAGACAGTTGGCACTCATGTCAACATGTCTTTCTAATCTGAAACAAATCGGTGTAGCTGTTCACATGTATATCAACGATTACAATGAATACTGGTACCCAAGATTCAGAGGCTTCACTGGCTGGACTCCAACAACATCATGGTGCTGGTCAAGTGTGGGTTTTCTTGATACATTAAGTCAACTTGGTTACCTGAAAGGCAGGATTTACTTTACAAGTGATCAGAACAAGTACAATGGCACATGTCCTGATGGAACCCCTGACTGGTATGTCTACACTTCCACAGGAAGTTTATTGTGCCCATGCATTGACCCGGGACAGAGGTACACAGAAGCTTACGATTATCTCACCAGCCAGGTTGATTTTGGATACAATGCAAAACTTCCAGCAACCGCAAAGAAACTTGGCAGGGTCACAAGGCCTGGGAATACTATTATGTTTTGTGAGTCAAGGTATGGTGAACTGAACTTTGGTAACACAACCCAGGCAGCAAATGAGTTTCCTCTTATTTTTAGCCCTAATCCATACTACTCGGGTTCCTTGGGAAGGCATATGATGATAAAACTTGTGAATGCTGTTTATGTTGATGGTCATGCAAAAGCAGTGCTGAAAGATGAATATATTGATGGGCTTGCATATACTCCTTGATGGCAGAAAAATAAAGGTCATCTACTGATTTTTTGTAAAAGAGTCAAAAGGGAAAAACCATCCAGAAGCTGTGGGTTGTCCTCCAAATGCTTAAAGAATGTCCCTCTTATGATTGGACAGCAAATCCCTGATAGAATTTTAGTGTTATAATATCAGGAAAAAATAGGATTGACGATGGAACATCCAAATCTTGTTTTTGTATTTGCTGACCAGATGCGAGCTCAGGCAACCGGTTATGCAGGAGATATCAATGCTATTACTCCCAACCTTGATAATCTTGCTGAACAAAGCATAGTTTTTACAAATGCTGTTGCTGGATGTCCTGTGTGTAGTCCTTACAGAGCAAGTTTAATTACAGGACAGTACCCTCATACCCATGGCGTTTTCCTTAATGACCTCTATCTCCAACACAAAGCAGTTTCGATTGCTGATGCCTTTAATGATGCGGGTTATTACACTGGATGGATTGGAAAATGGCATCTTGATGGCCATGGAAGAACAAAATTTACTCCGCCAGAAAGAAGACAGGGATTTCAATTCTGGAAAGCAGTTGAATGCACCCATGATTACAATAGATCCGTGTATTATGCTGATACTGATGAAAAACTCTACTGGGAAACTTATGACGCCATTGCCCAGGCAAAGGAATCAGCGAAATTTATAAAGGAAAGTGTGCATCCTTTTGCTCTTTTTGTATCATGGGGACCACCTCATGACCCTTATGACACAGCACCTGAAGAATTCAGGAAACTATTTGACCCTGAAAAAATTGTATTGAGAAAAAATGTGCCTGCTTATGTTGAAGAAAGAGCAAGAAATTGGCTTGCTGGTTACTACAGTCATATTACAGCAGTTGACTTTGCCATGGGGATTATTCTTGATGCTGTGAAAAAGTCAGGCATTGAAGACGAAACAATTGTAATTTTCACATCAGACCACGGTGATATGCTTGGCTCTCAGGCACAGTTTCACAAGCAACGGCCATGGGATGAATCAATTCTTGTTCCATTTTTGTTGAGATATCCGGCTCTTTTTGGAAGACAAAGGAAAATTTTTACTGCTCCCTTTAATGCGCCACACATTATGCCAACGATTTTATCCATTTGTGGAATTGAAATTCCTGATACAGTTGAAGGTATGGATTTTTCAAAAGCCATTATGGGTATTGAGCCAGCACCAGAAAATGAAGCAATTATCTCATGTTATTGTCCATTTGGACAGTGGATTAAGAAAAACGGTGGAAAGGAATACAGGGGAATTAGAACAGAAAGATACACATATGTCAGAGACCTTAAAGGACCATGGCTTCTTTATGATAATGAAAATGACCCTTACCAGATGAACAATTTGTGCAATCATCCTGATTACAAAAAACTTCAAAACCATCTTGACAATCTTTTGAAGAAAAAACTTGACCAGACAAAGGATGAATTCCAGGAAGGTGAATATTATGTAAAGAAATGGGGATACGAGGTTGACGAAAACTTAACAGTTCCATACTGGCTACTGGATGAATCATAATTCAATAAAGACATCTCAATCTTATTTTCCCTGAGAAATCTGTTTTAATGGGTACTCAAAAGGACTTGTATCTGGGCTTTCTTTGTATTGATGATAAACCTTAAGTACCCGCTCCATACGTTCCAGAAATACTCTGACTAAGGAAGGGTCTAAACTCTTACCACTTTCCTGGTTGATGATTTCAATGGTTTTTTCTAAACTGAGCGCTTCTTTATAGGTCCTTTTTGAAGCAAGGGCGTCAAAAACATCAGATACTGCAGCAATTCTGCCATAGAGCGGGATTTGCTCACCTTTAAGCCCGTACGGGTAGCCAGAGCCGTCATATCGTTCCTGGTGTGATAGCGCGATAACACGCGCAGCGCTCAGGATGGCAGAGGACGATCCCTCCAGAATCTTTGCACCCACAATAGGGTGCTTTCGCATTATTGCAAGTTCCTCGTCAGTAAGTCTGCCAGGTTTCAAAAGGATACTATCAGGCACAGCGATCTTTCCTATGTCGTGAAGTGGCATGGCACTTTTGATAAGTTTGACTTCTGGATCAGACAGGTTTATCCCCTCAGCAACAATACCAGCGTATTCGCTCACCCTGTGGACGTGTAAACCAGTTTCTCTGTCCCGACATTCTATGGACATTGCAAGCCTGAATATTGTCTCCAGTTGTGCCTGTTTGAGCGCTATATTGAGTTTTGAATTCTGAATTGCGATAATAGCCTGGAGTGCTGCTGTCTGAGCAAGTTTGACATCTTCCAGGGTAAATTGTTCACTATCAGAAAAGGCTGTCGCACTCTTGTTAAGAAAAATCCCCACAAGTCGAAAGCCTTCACCAGAAACTACAGAAAAAGCCATAAGGTTTCGGATGTCCGGAGAGAATACCCATTCGTTTTTTTTACCAGGATGGTTGACAAGGAAAGGACTTTCACTTAGTTCTAACTGTTTTCTTATCACCTCCAGATTGATTTTATTTAGAAGTGGCCCAATGGAAACAATCATTTGATGGGATCCATCTGTATTAAACAATACCAGTGCACCAGAGTTAATCCCGAGAGAGGTCAAAATTACCTTCCATGTAAGAACAGGTGTGTCAGCCAGAATAGTTTCAGACAGAAAAGGCGACATACTTGAAGATGATGACGGATGAAAAATGTCAGAAACCCTGACCAGCTGCGAAAGTTCCTGCTGCGTTTCTCCAAGCATCCTGAGGGCACTTTCTTTTTGAAGAACTTTACGGAGGGCCCTGGTAAGAGAGATTCCAGTATGACGAAGTGTCTCTGTTGTGTAAACTGAAACAATACAGAGTAGAGGATAGACCATGTTCAATGCTACGTGTGCCTTTCTGAAGAATAAAAAGGCAGCCATCACGTAAGCAATGAAAAGAAAAATCGCGAGAAAAGCTGCCTGTATCAATTTTATTCGGGGGATCGCCACTGTTAAAAGAAAGCCAAAAATTATGATAAAAAACAGATTAAGAAGGTCAACATAACCTACCTGGTATATGTAAGTACCTTCAAGACACGTAGCAATCGTAAGGGCATGAATCTTAACTCCAGGACTTACAATTTCAGTCGGTGTGATCCAGTTATCACGCATCAATCCAGGATCTGTGATACCTACCAGTACAATCTTTCCAGAAAACACAGATGGAGGTACACTGCCATCAAGAACATCAATTACTGAATAAGAAGGAAAGGAATTGAGGTCTTTTGTATAATCAACAAGTAAGGAACCATCAAGTCCCACAGGAATTTCCCAGTCGCCTATCTTCAACTGGATGATACCAACTTCTGTTACAGTAAGAGGTGTGGCAGAAGCACCTCTGTAAATTTTCAGAATTTGAAGGGGAAATGATGAAAGCCAGTCCTGACCCTGCTTCATAACCAGAAAACTCTTTCGAACCACTCCATCGGAATCCGGGAATATATTCAGGTATCCCTGGGCTTTTGACGCTGATGAAATCAGTTCTATACTGGATTCAAGACCATGACCTTTTTTTACAGTCAGCGACTTCTGATTCTGAACTCTTGCCAGAACCGGGAAAACTTCTGACTTGAGGCGGATGTTTTTATATCGTGGATCGGACTGAACAATCTCATCCGGAATTGTATCAGGTCCGTCAGTGAAGAAGTAGTACCCGAGGACAACATTGCTGGCTTTTGCGATTGCTTCTGCCAATTGTGAGTCGTAATCACATGCCTTACGAATCTTCTCAAGATTAACTTTTTGCAACTGACTTTTTGCATCAGGCAATGAAAGAATCTTTTCAAGCGGAGAAATCTGCTTTTCTGCAAAAACAATGTCGAGCCCGATTACTGCAGGTTTACCCTGACTGATGTTATTGATAAGTTGCGCGATTTTCGTTCTGTCCCATGGCCAGCGGCCAATCCTGTCTTCAGAGCGGTTATCAATTGTAACAAGGACCACATTGTTAATCAAGCGATGTTGCTTTGAAAACATAAACCGGAAATCAAGCAACTTGTACTCCAGAAAATCTATGGGTTTCAGCGGAAGAAATGTCAGAATTATCAGAATCATAATGAGGATCGGCCCAGGCGGCAAAGTGCGAATAAAACAGAACTTTTTCCTTTTCATAAGTTCAGGATATCAGTTTCTGACACAATCGAACAACTGGCACCAGAGTTGCCCTCACAGTATTTCTAAAAAACGGATGCACATGCAGGAAATCAGCAAAAGGAGGAGAAAATTTGTAGTAAAAAGCCACAAACTTTCTTCCGATCCAGTGATTCAGTAGAAACCTATCCCTGAACTTCCTGAGAATTTTCACTTCAGGAGAAGATGGACCAAAGCATGCAGTAGCGATAAAACAGCCACCTCCTGATGAACCCTTACTGGACTCAACCAGAGTCTGTCCGGGTGGTTGAGGCGGTTGCGGTTCATTTTTTATTACTCCCTTAGAAGGCACCAAAATAGGTGCTCCAACTGTTTGCGGAGGAATGGAAATTTCTAATTCATGTTCTGTTGGATTCCAGACCCAGTAGCCAGAGCCTGGTTCAAGTGCATCTGCTTCGATATATTTACCGTTTGCATATTTCCACAGAGTGTGCCTCTCAGCTGCACTGTAATTCGTCTCACCATTTCTGACCTGGGCGGCTGCCCATGGAACAGAAAAGTTAAAAGGACAGGCAATCTGATTCCATCCTGGACGCAGGGTAATAAGATAGTTTTCACTTGTTGTTATGGGAGTACCTGTCACCCGAATCTTTACAGTATTCCTTGAGATTAACCAGTAAGCCTTTCCTGGTTGAATATCGAAAAGTGGATTACCCTCTTTGTATTCCTCATAAGAGGCAGGATTAGCATCAGGGTTCCACCTGAAAAGCCGCCATTGTGCTGGGTCATAAAAACCCAAGCTTGCCAGCAGGTTTATTCCTGGATCAGGGTTTTTAGCTAAGAGGGGGAATGAGACCATTACATATGAAGAAACTGTATCACCTCCCTGGACTTCCACAGCGAAAGGAAGAATAGACAAGCTGATTTCAGAAACAGATGCAGGAATTGGATTACCGTATAAATCACTGGCATCTGAAACCTGGCAGGTATTGGTAGTAAAAGATGTTGGCTCGAGCGCCTGGAGTATTATTGTAAAAGATAATGAATCCGATGGCTGAAGAAGCGTCTCGTCAAGAAGATTATCCCAGCAAGCCTCACCAAGTTTCTGATGGTCAGGAGAGATTGAGGCTGAAACAAAAGCCATGATATTCGGGTCAAAGGTATCACGGAAAGGTAATTTCACCACAGGGAACACAGAGTTGTTTGTAATCCTCACTTGAAAGACCGCATTGTTTCCAAAAGGAATTTTTCCATCAGGATGAGAAATACAACTTTTGACAACTGTTAAAGAGCCTGTTCCTGTAATCTTGATAGGACAATCAGCATCAACATCAGGTACAGGATTACCCCCTGCATCAGTTGCATCATGCATAAGAGCCCTATTCAGGACAGGATCAGCATTTGAAATTGCATTGAAGGTAATTTCAATATTGATGCTCTCACCAGAACCAAGGTCTCCTTCGCCAGTGATATCACTCCAGTCAAGCTGACCAGAACCTATCTCATCCGGCTGAACGCTGGCAGTTAAAAAAGAAAGACATGCTGGATTGAAAAGATTGCGCAGGGGAATTTTAGAGATTGTAATATCAGATGTATTTGAAATCGTGATAGAAAAAGTAACATTGTCTCCAAGTTTTACATTTCCGTCAGGGTGTGAGGTGCATGTATTTGTGATTATAAGACTGCCTGTAATTTCCCTGACTGCGCAGTCAAAAATTGGACCCCAGGTTTCAAAAGGTATGTTAATTTCTAAGGTTTCCTCTAAGGAATTTTCATCATAAAGACGCAGACACTGATCAATTTCATTGAGTTTTTTACAAGTAACAAAAACTCTCTGAAGCGGTGCAAACGCATTAATCGCAGTTGCTTCTACTCCAAGCGGTACTTCAGTCAATGTATTTGTGGAAATTTTTATCCTGAAAAGTGAATTTCCCACCACAGGACTGCCATCATTCGGCACTACAATTGTTGGCTGGTACTTTGTTAGGGTACCCAGGTTCCTGTCGATAATTTCTGGCCCGGTTGCTGTGTTAACAAAGGCAATGAAATCTTTGTAAGGAGACATCACACCCTGAAGAGAAAAAGTATCATCACCTGCAGAAAAATTCACAAGTAATTCTCCGTCAGGTTTAAAAATGAAGTTTCCACCAGAGATATTTCTTATTATTCCTCTATCTTTTATTACTGTACCACCTGTGATATTGCCAGAGGTATCTACTACTATGGTTCCTTTAAAGTGCATAGCCATAACCTGCCAGCAACCAAAAATATCTTTGTTCTCAAATGTTCTGTTTATGCTTTTCACAAGGATCACCAGCTCACTCTCGGTTATCTCTAACTGGCGGGCTAATAATGGCTGCTCATTTCGTAAAATGGCGATGTCTCCTGCCTTATTTAAACAACCCACAAATGAGTAAGAATTTTCGCCAGCTAAAACATGGAGTGTTATAGCTTTTGTTTCAGGGTCTATGGTATATGTTCCTCCAGTAATTGTTTCGCTCGTGCCATCTGGCAGTGTCAATCTGGAACCGGTTATGTTTCCGTTGCCATCTGCCTGTATGTATCCAGAAAGTTTTGTCCCCTTCACATTCCACTGCCCTGAAAAATCGTTTAAGCTGTAGTTATTTCCTGTTTTGATAAGGAAGCCCAGGCCGCGGTCTGGCGCCTCTACAGCAGGAACATCCTGAAAACAAACAATATCCCCTTTTTGCCTCATGATGCCATTGAAATGAAAAGTACCACCAGTAGTCGTGCCCTGGAAAACAATTGAACCATCTGAGTTCATATCATAAGTTCCATCCATGACAGTTTCAGTCCGTCCATCTGTCCACATCCAAAAATCCCCCGGGACAATCATTCCATTTTCACCAGCAGTAATAGTACCAGAAACCTGAAATGTCTCCATTTGCCAGATACCAGAAATGTCATCTGGCAAAGGTGGAAGCGGACCCATCAGACCAAACAGAGTAATATCCTCTAAAGAAGATCCATGCCCTGAAATTGACTTAATACTGCCTGCAACAGGAAACAAAAAAACAGGGACTTTTTCCTCATAGATTCGTATACCATCAGTATCTGCTGCAAAGACACGCCCCTGATATACCCAGATACTTTGGGTGGGACTAATCAGTTCAAACTCCATTGCAGTAAGCCTTTCCAGAGTTCTGCGGTCAAATACAAAAAGGTGTGTCCCATCACGCTCAACTGCATAGATTTTTGAATCAGAATTGTCTTGAGGCACAGCGATGCGGGCAAAATTGCTGGCACCTGGAATTTGAAGACCTGCTTTTTGAACAAATGCTCCAGCATCATAAACGAAAATTGTATCTGAGTTGGTAAAAGTAACATACAATCGTTTGTTTTCAGGGTCAAAAGCAAGTGTAGATGGCTGGGAGGATTCGTCAAGATCTCTGTCAATAGTCAACGTATGTGCCTGAAGACCAAAAGAACTTTCACCCAAGAGTCCTGTAAAAAGATTGAATTGGTGCAAGGCAGTTTTGTTTCCAAGTAAATAAACCAAGTGTTGAGAAGCTACTGGTTGCTGAGAGGCAAACAAAGAAAAAGAGATAAGTAATAACAGGAGTGTGAGATATCTTTGTCTTCTCATATCTGCTCCTGGTGGATTTTCAGCTGTTCTATTTTCATCTCAGTCACCCTGTTGTGATGGTGGTGCAGGAGGTTCAGGAAGTAACCTGGGTATATTTCTGTTTTCTCTTTCGTTCAGGATAGAGGGGAAAATATTGTCAGCAGTGTCTTGTTTACGCAACATGTATCTAATTTCGGACGGCCAAATTCTGAAAATATGTGTTTTTACTTCTAACATGGCTTCAGGTTCCATTCCAGTTGTACCCTCCAAAAACTTTTTAATTTCTTCAGGTGATAAGCGATAAGGAGCAACTGGGCCCTGTCCACTTCTCACATCACTGGCAAATCCTGCACTGAGAAAAACCTCTAAGGGAATAGAAGGCAGTGCATTACGGATACTGATAACTCCTTCTGTAACCAAAAAACGAGTAAGCTCTGGGGTAATCACCCAGACTACAAATTTTGTGCCCTTTACGCCTGCGACTGCAGTTGGAGTTGTTACTTCAAATCGAGAAGGTGATGCAAGTACCCGTCTGATGCTGAAACGTGCTTTGCCCATCAAGACCTTAACACTTGCCTTACGCTGATTTTTTGATGGACTGAAAGAGAAATTATCCAGTTGAAATTCACTCTGGGGCCCAAGGGTAATGGTAGACTCATCTACAAGACACAGCGTAAGTCGCGAATCAGACCCAGTTTTTATGTTATCACCTAAATAAACCCTGTCTTTTATTTTAAGGACCTGCCATTGTGAAGTTTGCGCATGTTGAACCATAGCTGTACCTTCCAGAAATGTAACAGTGCCACAGGGTGAGCCAGCAAGTGCCTGCCGAACGCACAGGTTTCCAGGTCCAGCCAGAATGAATACAATGCTGGAAAGAAAAACGTACCCTTTACCTTTCCATTTAGAACATACAGCTTGCAAAAATTGAGGAAATATTTCTTTCATATTCATAAGCATGCAATGTTGAGTTATTGTGAATATATGTATGCCCGATCGACAAATTCCAGTTTTTGTTGAGACGAAAAACTATTGAACTCTTCAATGTTAACCGGTTATCATCCCTAACTGAGCCAAACAAGCTATTTACATGATCAAAATCAAGGTGTTCAAATGTGCCAGATAAAGATAGAGTGTTTCTGGAGTGACCCAGCGGCATAGTCAATTGCAACCATGTTTGTGGGCTATGATAGTCCCAGTTGGCACCTTCTGCGTTGTTAAGTTTGTAAGCAGCACCAAAACTAAAAAACCCGTCTCCAGAAAAAGGCATAGAAAACTTAACACCATACAGATAGGCAGTGCTATCACGGCTGTCAGCTGGTACCAAGGAAGGTTGGAAAAAACAAGTGGTCTCTATGGACAAAAAGAACTGACTTTTGAAAGAATATCCTGAAGGAATTGTAGCTGATGTTGATATGGAATGTCTGTCAAGGTATTTTTCGCTCCCCACGCTGTAATAGTCATACTTATACTCTAGTGTCGGTTGAAATGTGTTACTGTTTGAGGAAATAACCAAAGAACTGGAGCTTCCGGTAAGGTCATAGGATGATAGCTGGCTGTGGAAGCAATGATATAAAGATGAGGAAATCGTCAGTTCACTCATCCGGAACTCTTTACGGTAGAGAAATGATGCTTGAGTCACCAGCCGCCAATCTCCCTGGTTTGAAACTTCAGAGGGCAAAGGTTCGGCCTCAGGCTGAAGGATGACGTTGTCATCGTACTCCAGCCCAAACTCAAAAGAAAATCTAAACGGCTTTCCACCAGTTTCAAGAATTTTCAGTGAATCTGCAGCAGCTTCGCGAACCGGTTGTTGATGTACTGTTAATAGAGATGTAAGTTCCCTGCGGGCGCTGGAGTATCTGCCAAGATAAGCATCTGTCAGACCCTCATAATACCGACAGACAAACTCAAAATCAGGGTCGACTTCACGACATCTTTCCATGAAACGCTTGCAGTCCACATAGTTTCCAATCTGGTAGGAGGCAAGTCCACTGTAAAAAAGAACTGTGGCCTGGTCAGGCACCCGTAGTTGCTCCGCAAGGGTAAATATCTTAAGTGCTTCCTGATAACGACCCATCTGATACAGGCAGATGCCCATGTCAGGGTACGCTTCCACAAGTGAACTATCAAGGCGCAGAGCTTCTTTATATACTGCCAGTGCTTTCTCGTAATCGCCAAGTGCAGTATATGTTTTACCAATGTAATAGTGTGTGAGAGCATGAGATGGAAAGGCGACAAGTACTTGTTCAAACTGTTCCAGTGCCTTCTGGTATGAACCTTCTGCAAGCAATAATACTCCTTCATTGAAAGTTTCTTCCCAGGAGGCAGTTAGGTTTTGAGAGTGTACAGGCCCGGTGAGGCATAAGAAACCAAACAATAAAAATAATTTGGCTTGCATGATTTTGCTTTGCATGCTACTGTATCTTGCTTTCCCTGGCAAGATTTTTCGCTGCAAAATGATAAGTTTTCCTCTTTTTAGCAGATGAACTTTTCGTTTATTCAAGTATAGCATGCCAATTTTCTCTGTCAAATTTTATCTTCTAAAAAAACGAATTACTTTATTTTTTCATAAAACTGTTTTCAAAAGGCCTATCTCCCACTTGTTTTATCTGCTCAAATAATGGGTAATAGTATACAAACCCTAAACTTCAAATCCTAAACCTATACTGCATTTTTTCGGTTTAGAGTTTGGGGATTCTCAAAAGCCCCCCTCACGTTCATCCTGTCCGCTACCGGAGAGGGAAAAAGAATAATCAGGATGAGTTGAAAGCAAGAGGAAAAACAGTTAACATAAAGAAGGTTTTGTAAAAAAGGGGAAAAGATGGAGATAAAAAATATTGGAAATCGTCTTGAGTTGTTTGTAGATGACTGGCTCATTGAAAAAAAGCAAGGAGTTGAATTAAAACTTCATCATCCTGTTCCACAAGAAGTTGTCATGGAATTCAATATGCCCTGGGAAGGAAGTACCTGCGGCTATGTTACAGTTTTTAAAGATAAAAACATATTCAAAATGTATTACAGAGCTTCGAATTATGATGCTAATACAGAAAAAGAAACCCATGATACATTTGTCTGTTATGCTGAAAGCACTGACGGTATAAACTGGACAAGGCCAGATTTGAACCTTTACGAATTTAATGGCTCAAAGAACAATAATATTGTGTGGCATGGTATTGGTTCTCATAATTTTACACCATTTATTGATACAAAGTTTTCTGTCAGCGATGAAGAAAGGTATAAAGCGCTCGGTTCAGGTGATGGCGGGTTATTTGCATTTGTTTCAAGAGATGGAATTTGCTGGAAATTGTGGAAGGAAAAACCAATCATCACACGCGGTGAATTTGATTCTCAAAATCTTGCCTTTTATGACAATTTGAGAAATGTGTATTTTGAGTATCATAGAACATGGAGCCAGGGTAATTACAAAGGATTTCGCGAAATTTCTGTTTGTACTTCAAAAGATTTTGAAAACTGGACAGAACCAGAGCCCCTTAAATACATAGATAGTCCATCAGAGCATCTTTATACAAACGCCATTACTCGGTATTTCCGAGCCCCACATATTTTTGTTGGTTTTCCAAAAAGATTTGTTCCTGAAAGGCAAAAAGTTGCTCATAAATATGGCGGTGTTTCTGATGGGGTTTTCATGACAAGCAGAGATGGTAAGATATGGAAAAGATGGCAAGAGGCATTTATCAGACCAGGACTGCAGAGTCAGCGATGGGTTAACAGAAATAATATGACTGGCTGGGGCATTATTACAACAAAATCAAAACTTGTTCCACATCTTGATGAAATCTCGCTTTATTCAAGCGAAGGATATTATACGCCAGAAAACCGCCTTCGAAGATTTACAATTAGAATGGATGGGTTTGTTTCAATTCATGCAACAGACAAACAGGGTAGTTTCATTACCTATCCATTCATTTTTGATGGAAATAATCTTTTACTGAACTATTCAACATCAGCAGCAGGGTTTGTCAACATTGAGATTTGCGATATTGAAGGAAAACCAATTGAGAGCTTTTCTTCTGAAATTTACGGAGATTCAATAGAAGAAAAAGTTTGCTGGCAGCCAAATAATAACCTATCTGGTTTGAGGGGAAAACCCATAAGATTAAAATTTACAATGAAAGACGCGGATTTATACTCTATACGATTTTCGTGAAAGGAGAAGATATGGCTGAAATTCTTTACAATGGATTAAAATTGCCAGAACCCTGGCCAGTTTCACTTTCACTTGATTCCTTATCAGAACCTCACACTCTTTTACCTCCACCTGACAACATTAACATTGATACAGGTAGGCAATTATTTGTTGATGATTTTTTAATTGAAACAACAGATATGAAAAAAACCTTTCACAGGCCCGAGCTTTTTTCAAATAATCCAGTACTTTTTCCTGAAAAAGAGTGGGAAAACCGGGATGATACTGACTATCACGCAGGCCCATCAGCAATGGTTTTTAGCGATGGGGTCTGGTATGATAATGGTGAAAAACTTTTCAAATCTTGGTATCTTGGTGGATTTCTCTCAGGCACCTGCTATGCTGTGTCTCAGGATGGAATAAAATGGGAAAAACCTTCACTTGACGTTGTCAGCGGTACAAACATCGTTCACAGAGCGATGCGGGATTCAGCAACAGTATGGCTGGATTTGGAAGAAAACGATGAAAGAAAAAGATACAAATTTTTTGTTTTTGAACTGGAAGGTGGGAAATCGACTGCATGGGGCAATCTTTCTGTGTATTTTTCAAAAGACGGCATCCACTGGGGAGAAAAAATTCTCCAGACAGGACCTGTTGGAGATAGAACAACTGTTTTTTATAATCCATTTAGAAGGGTATGGGTTTATAGTGTAAGGGACTTTATTAAAAAAGGTCCAGGAAGGTTCAGAAGATACCATGAAACTAAGGATATTATGGCTGGTTCATCGTGGGAAATAGAAAAATTACCTGTCTGGGTTGGTTCAGATAAACTTGATTTTGTTCGTGGTGATTTGAAAACAGCATGCCAGCTATATAACCTTGATTGTGTAGCATACGAAAGTATTTTACTTGGCCTTTTTTCAATCTGGCGTGGCCAACCCCAGGACAGACCCAAAATATGTGAAATATGCACTGGATTCAGCAGGGATGGATTTTTCTGGCACAGGCCTGATAGACGTTCGTTCATCGGTGTATCAGAAAACAAGGATGACTACAACTGGGGAAATGTTCAAAGCGCTGGTGGGTGTTGTCTGATTGTGAAAGACAAACTTTACTTTTATTTCAGTGCTCGCAAGGGAGTACCAGGTACATCAAAATCAGGAGTGTGCACTACAGGACTTGCGATTTTAAGAAGGGATGGATTTGCTTCAATGGATGCTGATGAAAAACAAGCAACACTTCTGACAAGAAAGTTGATATTTTCGGGTCAGTATCTTTTTGTAAATGTGAATGCAAAAATTGGACAGTTGACGGTTGAAGTTCTTGACGAAAACAATCATGTGATTGAACCGTTTTCAAAGGAAAACTGTCTACCGGTTTTGTGTGATTCCACCTGCGCTCAGGTAAAATGGAAAAATGTTGATAATCTTTCCTCTGTTTCCGGTATCCCTGTCAAATTCAAATTCTATATGAAAAACAGCAAGTTTTACTCATTCTGGGTTTCAAAACATATTGCAGGAAATAGCAATGGTTTTGTTGCAGCAGGTGGACCAGGGTTTGAAACAAATAGAGATATTTAACCTAAAATGTTTTTGCCTGTTTTCCCTGATTTCAAAAACTGGCTTTCTGCTTTTTCAATAATCATATCATGACCACCATCAAAAATTTCAAGAAAAACATGTGCCAGGGGATTGATGGAGCAGATTTTGTTAAACAGGTTTAAACTGTGAGTGAATGGAACAGAGCGGTCAAATTTCCCGTGGTATATGTAAAGTTCCCTGCATTTTGCTATTTCTGAGGCATAACTTACTGGAGACCTTTTCGCATACTCATCTGGTTTTTCATCCGGTTTTCCACCGCAACATGCTTCGATGTGTGGTGCATAGTTTGGGTTTTCGCTATGCCATGCTTTCAAATCAGTAATCCCGCAAAAGCAAGCAACAGAACACCATATTTCAGGTTTATAGCCGGTCAGCATCAAAGCCATATGCCCTCCACCGCTTCCACCAAGAAGAAATACTCGATTTCTATCAACATTGGCAATGGAACAGGCCATTTCAACAGCGTCTATTACATCCTGAATTGCTAATTGGCTGGCGCAGGCAAAGGTAGCATGTGGATTTGTTTTCAGATTTGGTCCGCGAAATTCAGGCAACAGTAGATGCCATCTGTTTTTCATGGCTAATGGATAAAAAAAATCAACCTGACTATGCCTGTCAGTGCTCCAGGTATGAAGACCAACAAGAAGCCCAGCTGGCTTTTTTCTGCTGCATTGCCAGAAAAGGCATGGCTGTTGTGAACCATCGATTGATGAAGTGACAAAAATTTCCTCTATTCCGACTTTTGGATAATCTTTTGTATCCATAGTACTAACAATTTTCCTGAAAACTTACCAATTTGTCAAGCAACCCTGCGGGTCAACTGCAAAATGCAGCGGGCGTGAATGGTTTTCGCTCTAATTATATTTTGTAAATTTATCCCCTTCTTTATAAAAGGAAGGTCAACATGGATTTGAAAGAAATCCGAAACTCTATCCTGTCCGCAAGGCGCGAGGAAAAAAGGATGATAACGAAAGGGTGTAAGGGTGAAAAACAGAAATCTGTGAAAGGATGTATTCGGAATATAACCAACTGGCAGTATCTTTTGGTTAAAATTCGAACCTATCTTAAACAAAATCCAGACGCTGAAATCTGACCTGTGCGTCCGCCTTTGGCGCGTACGCCCGCCCGCATTACCCGCTTCGCGAGCGCGCCAATGGGGAAATTTGAATTTATTGTTTGACTTTTAATGCCTCTAAAAACTCTTCTAATAATAAAGCGCTAAAACAAAATTCATCTTTTTTGAGATTTTCTAGTGTTAATTTCATCTCTCCACCTAGCCAAGCAACACCATCAATAATGGCAACCTTTATTACATTAGACGGACATTTAGTTTCTTTTACTAAACTCACCGCTTCTTTAAATTGATTGTCTTGTGAACCACCAAAATCTGTTATAAATTTAGCAGTTCCTATCATATATCTACTTTCATAAATCTTTGCTACAAAGTCTAATCCTTTGCTTAATTCTCTAAATTTACATTCTAATTCTTTTCTCACATATTCTTTTAGAAATTTATCTCCACCATTTAAAAAAACTACTTTATCATTAACTTCCAAAAATTCATCGATATTTAAAAAGTCAAATTTATTCTTAAGCCATGTTCTAAACATTGGTCCTATTCTTCTACTAGCTTTTTTGGGTGCTTCCAATTTTGCTTTTAATTCATCATAATTCATTTCAAATAATTTATCACAAATTTTTCTAATGGTCATCGGATTTTTATCGATTGCGTCTTCGCAATGTGTTAAAAAACCAATATAAGGATTTTCCATTGGAAATTTAAACCCACGCTTTTTTAGCCTTATTAACTCTTTTACTAATTTCACACAATCTTTTTCTCGAAAAAGTAATCTCAACATCGGGGACGCTTCTTCTATAACCTTCCCTCTACTAATTTCATCTGGAGGGTATACCTCCATTAACCCATCTAAGTAAAATTTACTTTTTGCTAAATTTATGCTTTCTTGAACCCATTTATTCATAATGATATATTTAAAAAAGTGTTAAAAGTGTTATTTGATTTTCGACTTTTTTATTTAGATTTAATAGAACATCTTTAATTCCTTCTATATTTTTTTGCTCTATTAAAATTCTTAACATTTTTTTCTTCTCCTCAGAAATTAAATGAATAGGAAATGTTTCTAATAATTTTTTTGCTTGGGATAATCCCAAATATTTACGAATATAATCCGAATTAGAATATTTAAAGGTAGTGAGAAATTCACTATCTGTAATATTTCTTAAATACTCAAGCATTAGATTAAAGTAATTTTTTAATAAAAGCAAATCATCATGAGGAAGTTCCGGAGTTATAAAAATTTGAATAGGATGAGTGCGATATTTCTCTTTTGTAACTACAATTCCATCTACTCCAAATATTTCTTTAACATTATAAATTCCCGCCCTACCTTCCCAACTTCCAGTGTCTAAGGTTCGTATAAATAAAGGATTATTCTGTAATTTCTTATAGAGTCTTTCATTAACCGTGTATGTATTGAATCTGAAATATCCGTTAGAAAAATTATTTACATCTAAAAGTTTAACTTTTTTTGAGCCCTTATTTTTTTCAACTTCTTCTAGTGCTAAATAAAATTTAATTTTTAATGGCGAAGGAGATTTAAAGTAAGAGATAAATTCGTCAAACTCTCCCCCTGCTCTATAAAAATTTTTTGGTGATAAATTATATTCTTTCTCTGTTGCTTTACTATTT
>Ga0209409_1000299_pt1 | contig 51946 bp, 53 predicted proteins | sample AD_JPNMR1_MetaG_FD_184424 | JGI IMG/M metagenome (GOLD analysis project Ga0209409, IMG submission 184424) | Active sludge microbial communities of municipal wastewater-treating anaerobic digesters from Japan - AD_JPNMR1_MetaG (SPAdes) (version 2) | ecosystem: Engineered > Bioreactor > Anaerobic... | reverse complement strand
GTTCTTTATCGATAACCGGCAGGACTAAAAATCCATACTTCTCAAAAATACGGGCTACTTCTTCCTGGTCCATATCTTCCGGGACCGCAATCACGTCCCGCTTCATTACTGCTTCGACCTTGGTATCTAACGGATTTACAACCAAATCCCTTAATGAGACGACACCAACCAATGTCCGGTCATTCTTAAGTACGTATATGTAATAGGCAGTCTCAGCTGATGGGGCTTGTTGCCTTAATAATGCTAATACTTCTCCGATTGTTTGTTCTTCGCGGATGGCTACAAACTCCGTCGCCATCAAGCCACCGGAGGTATCCTCCTCATACTTCAACAGTTCCTTTATCTCCTGCCCATCTTCCTTCATTAAAGCAATTAATTCTTCGGCATCATCCTTTGGCAGTCTTGACAACAGGTCAACCGCGTCGTCAGTATACATCTGCCGTAAAATTTCTGCCACCTTATTGGGAGGTAACTCTTTTAAAATCTCTGCCCCAAATTCCAATGACACTTCTTGGATAATTTCAGCTGCCCATTCAGGTGAAAGTTCAGCAAATAATTTAACCTGAATTTCCAGAGGGATATCCCTTAAGATTTCTGCTACATCAGCAGGGTGCATATCTGCTATAACCGGAATTACCTCTAAGATTCGCTCTTTCAAAAAGAGTTTTTTTAATGAAAGCTGATCCATGATCTTTCATCTCCTTTCCGGAACATTATCAAATAACCAGCACTTACAATTTTAGGACAATTGCAGCAATCGAAAAGTAAATCAGTAATCCGGTTGCATCCGAAATGGTTGTGATTAACGGACTGCTGGCAACTGCTGGATCCAGTTTCAACAGGGTTAATCCAAACGGAAGCAGCATTCCAATTAAATTAGCAACGATAACAATCGAAACCATGGTTAGCCCGATTACTAACCCGACTTCAACCCCACCACGGAAAATACCCAAAACCGAACTGGTTAAACCTAATACCAAACCAAGACAGATTCCAACCAGTAATTCCTTTAAGAATACTTTCCCCCAGTCAGAGACCTTAACATCACCGGTGACTAAAGCACGGATAATCAAAGTTGCAGATTGCGACCCGGTATTTCCGCCGGTACCAATTAATAACGGAATAAACGAAACCAATGATATTGCTGATGACAATACCTTCTCAAAAGAAGCGATTACACCTGAAGAAATTAAATTTACAAAGACCAGGCCTACCAGCCAAAAGATTCTTTTATTAAAAAGTGTCAAGATTCCCGTCCCATCGTAGCCTGTTTCTAACGGGGTAATCGAAGCTCCTTTATGAATATCCTCCGTTGCCTCTTCCTCGGCAACGACCAAAACATCATCAACCGTAATAATACCGATCAATTTGTGTTCTTCATCCACAACCGGCAAGATTAAAAAGCCATATTTCTCAAAAATATGGGCAACTTCTTCCTGGTCCATATCCTCCGGAACGGAGATTACATCCCGTTTCATTATTGCTTCAATCTTGGTATCCAAAGGACTGACTACCAATTCACGGAGGGAAATCACTCCTGCTAAAGTTTGATCCTTCTTAAGAACATAGATATAATAAGCATTTTCTGCTGAAGGCGCTTGTTGTCTTAATTGTGCCAATACTTCTTCTACGGTCTGCTCCTCCCGGATGGCTACAAACTCTGTCGCCATCAAGCCACCGGAGGTATCTTCCTCATACTCCAGCAGCTCTTTAATCTCTTCTCCATCGTCTTTCATCAAAGCGATCAATTCTTCGGAGTCTTCCTCGGGGAGCTCTGCCAGTAAGTCAGCAGCTTCATCAGTGTACATCTGGCGTAGGATCTCGGCCGCCTTAGTTGGTTCCAATTCACTTAAGATATCGGCCTCGCTATCCAGCTTCATCTCTTGCAGAATATCAGCGGCCCGTTCTGGTAGAAGCTTGGCAATAAACTCCATCTGAATCTCAAATGGAATCTCTCTTAATGTCTCAGCAACATCTGCCGGATGCATCGTTGCAGCATTTTCAATCGCTTCCGTTATTTGCCCGTTGAGCAAGAATTGTTTTAATGGTACTTGAACCATCCGATCTCCTTTCCGGGGCAAATAAAAAAATCCCAACAGGGATTTTTCGAAACCTTCAATCATAACGCAGTAAAGAACAATAAAACACTCTCCGAAGTTTCTAGTTTCTCTTTAACAGGAATTTTTAATCGAGTGTCTTCACAATTCAAAGCGGTGTATTTTTACAAAGAGGTTTTCGAAAGTCTCTGTTTGCCCCATTACAAATAAATTCCAGCTATCTAACCACTTGTTAGGGTACGGGTCAGTATCCATAACTTTCCACCTCTTTTCATTTTCATACATAAATCCATATGTTATTCTATTCCTTTTGCCTATTCAGTGTCAATAAGAAATAATTTAAAATTGGTTTAAAACGCCAAACTCTCAAATTAAAACCACTAAAAGTGAAAAAGCCCTTCTGCGCAACTGGCAGAAGGGCTTGCTTAATGATTGATTATCCCATCCCAAACCGGAACTCCTAAAAATGTCGCCAGAACACCGGCATCTTCACGTAATTGGTCACTGTCTCCGTGAACAACAACATTCATCCGGTCACCATTGTCCAATACCAGGTTCAATTCATAACTATAATAGCTACCATCACTGTCGCGAAAATACTTAGAAAGCAACTGTAACGCACGGATTTTCTCAAGTCTAACATAGTTTTTCGCAACCGCTTCAATAAATATTTCCGAACGGCATTTCCAAAAGTAACCTATTTGCTTATCAAATACAATTGGCGTCGTCCCAAAATAAAACGTGCAGCACCCAACGATTAAAAAGAGCAATCCCATCGAAACCGGAAAAAAGCGAATAAAATATTCCCCATTAACCAAGAACTCTCTGCTTAAATGCCCACTTTGCTGTAAAATGATTAGACTTATGATTCCGGCACCAACAAATAACAGAGATACTAATTTTACTCCCTGAGTTGCACGAAATTCAACCCGATCAGTTGCAACTTCCACCAACCGATGGGTGCAAAAATTACTACCATTTCGGTTCAAAGGCCTCCAATCAATCTTCGTCACCTGCGGAGCTTCAAATTGTAATTGATTAGTTTCAAAACTTTTGTTACTAGTAATATTTTGTAGTTTCTGAAATATTTTTCGCAACATCAAAACTCTCCATAACTTAAACAATTCTAATAGCGTGTTTATGGTTAATGTTACCAAACATCTCATTCATATTCTGTTTTTTTCTCTTCCCAGATCGGCACACCTAAAAATTTTGAAAGCACCCTAGCATCCTTTTCTATTTGATTCTTATTTTCGTGGTGAACAACATTCATCCGCTCTCCATTATCTAAAACCAAATTCAATTCATTTTTTTTATCATAATAAGGTCCCCTTCTAGTTTCTACTCTAACAATACCAGTAATTAATTGTAAAGCATGAATTCTTTCAAGTTTGACATAGTCAATTCCAATATCTCCTTCAAACAACTGATTACTCCCTTTCCAAAAATACCCTTTCCGTTTATCAAACACAATTGAATCTCGATAAAGATAAAGCACACAACCCCAGACAATCAGACTACCAACTATCGTTATCGGAAAAAATAGATGTATATATCTAAAATATGATTCCGGTTTAACTACTACTAATAATAGAATCACCGTTATTAAATAGATGTTAAATATTAATTTCATATCACAAATCATACGAAACTCAATCCGATTGGAATTAGCAGCAACAATACCATAAGTTACCCATCCATCGTCTAAGAAATCCCACCCAATCTGTTTTGCCAGCGGGTCAACAAATCGCGAAAGATCAACTTCAGATTGGCCATTCCTGGTTTCATTTAGCCTTTGGGCTTGGTTTGGCATTTTTTCAAACATTAAGTGTCATTCCTCTCCATCTGCTTAATGCTTTAAACTACTATTTAATAATAGTAAAATTCCTTTTGGAAAATCTCAAAAATTTACGGAGTAATTCCTTCTATGCATCTATAAATCCATTTAATAAACTAATTTATTTGTAATCATTTTCTAAAGTATAAAACTGGTTTATTCCATCTCAGACTGGCACTCATAAAAATGTCGCTTATTTGTCAAATACAATTAAGGCCGTCCCAAAATAAAACGTACATTTTTGTCAATGTTACCAAACATAGGTTTCACTTTCGGTTTTTTTCTCTTCCCAGATCGGCACTCCTAAAAATTTTGAAAGCACCCTAGCATCCTTTTCTATTCGATTCTTACTTCCGTGATGAACAACATTTAGCCGCTCACCATTATCTAAAACCAAATTCAATTCATTTTTTTGATAATAATGATGCCTGGTCCTCCTATAAGGATAAAGATAACGTCCATATTCCGTATAACTTTTTACTCTAACAATACCGGTGATTAATTGCAAAGCATGGATTCTCTCAAGTTTAACATAGTCGATTCCAATATCTCCATAAAACAATTCTTCATTACTACCTTTCCAAAAATAGCCTCTCCGTTTATCAAACACAATTAAATCTTTATAGAAATACAGCACACAACCCCAGATAATCAGACTGCCAGCCACCATTAACGGAAAAAACAGGTGTTTATATTTAAGGTATATTTCCGGATGAAATGCCGCTAAAAATGGAATCGCCGCCAAAAAACAGAAGTTAAAAATCAGGATTATTTTTAATTGCATATCCCAAGTAATACGAAATTCAATTCGATTGGAATCGGCAGCAACAATACCATAAGTTATTCTTTTATGGCCTATGAAATCCCACCCAATCTGTTTTGCCAGCGGATCAACAAATCGCGAAAGATCAACTTCAGATTGGCCATTCCTGGTTTCATTTAGCCTTTGGACTTGGTTTGGCATTTTTTCAAACATTAAGTGTCATTCCTCTCCTTCTGCTTAATGCTTTAAACTACTATTTAATAATAGTAAAATTCCTTTTGGAAAATCTCAAAAATTTACGAAGTAATTCCTTCTATGCATCTATAAATCCATTTAATAAACTAATTTATTTGTAATCATTTTCTAAAGTATAAAACTGGTTTATTCCATCTCAGACTGGCACTCATAAAAATGTCGCTTATTTGTCAAATACAATTAAGGCCGTCCCAAAATAAAACGTACATTTTTGTCAATGTTACCAAACATAGGTTTCACTTTCGGTTTTTTTCTCTTCCCAGATCGGCACTCCTAAAAATTTTGAAAGCACCCTAGCATCCTTTTCTATTCGATTCTTACTTCCGTGATGAACAACATTTAGCCGCTCACCATTATCTAAAACCAAATTCAATTCATTTTTTTGATAATAATGATGCCTGGTCCTCCTATAAGGATAAAGATAACGTCCATATTCCGTATAACTTTTTACTCTAACAATACCGGTGATTAATTGCAAAGCATGGATTCTCTCAAGTTTAACATAGTCGATTCCAATATCTCCATAAAACAATTCTTCATTACTACCTTTCCAAAAATAGCCTCTCCGTTTATCAAACACAATTAAATCTTTATAGAAATACAGCACACAACCCCAGATAATCAGACTGCCAGCCACCATTAACGGAAAAAACAGGTGTTTATATTTAAGGTATATTTCCGGATGAAATGCCGCTAAAAATGGAATCGCCGCCAAAAAACAGAAGTTAAAAATCAGGATTATTTTTAATTGCGTATCCCAAGTAATACGAAATTCAATTCGATTGTAATCGGCAGCAACAATACCATAAGTTATTCTTTTATGGCCTATGAAATCCCACCCAATCTGTTTTGCCAGCGGATCGACAAATCGTGAAAGATCAACTTCAGAATGGCCATTCCTGGTTTCATTCAGTCTTTGGGCTTGGTTTGGCATTTTTTCAAACATTATGTATCTCACTCCTCCCCTCCGACTTAATGTTTTTCAAAACTATTACTCAATGAATAGTTAAATTCCACGAACAACAACATTATGTTTCTTTAATTATATAACAACAACCGCTATTTTTCCATCAATTTACCAATTGGCCCTTTTTTTCAGCCAAAGTTATTGTCGCTTCAACTCCTGAATTGAAGTTTAAAAAGTCACTTTCAATCCCATCACTAAAAATAACACCGTTATCCGGCATTTGGGAAACGACTCTTAATGGTGTGTTTGGAGTTATTCTGCCAAAGATCAAATCAGTCTGGGAGGTCTTACTCGGAAATGGTTCCCGTACCGTAAATACTAAGTGATCCGTATTCCAATCCATCTTTAATTCGGAGTTTGGCACCATTTTAGCTTGTTTAGCAGTATTTTTGACTATTGAATTGTTCGTTTTTTATTTATTAACTTTTTATTGTCACTTCCCATAACGGCACTCCTAAAAATTTTGAAAGAACCCGGGCATCTTTTTGGATTCTGTACTTATTTCCATGGTGAACAACATTAATCCGGGCACCAGTATCCAATACTAAATTCAATTCATAAGAATAACAAAAGCCTCCTTTTTCTGCCTTATGAATGGCAATAATTAATTGTAAGGCATGAATCCGCTCAAGTTTAACATAGTCAGCTCCAACCTCTTCATTAAAGAACTCATTACTTCCTTTCCAAAAATAACCCCTCCGTTTGTCAAACACCACAGGTAATCTACAAAAATAAAGGGTACAGGCCAACGTAACCAGATTACCAACCACCAGCAAAGGGAGAGCCAGGTATTCATATTTAATTAATATGTCTTTATACTTAAGGACTAACAATGAAATAAAAAGTATACAATAAATATTGAAAGACAATACATTATACAATATCATTTCCCAGGTTATCCGAAACTCAACCCGATCAGAATCAACCTCAACAATACCATAAATTGATCTGGATCTACTCAAGAGACTCCATTCCGTCTGAAACGCAATCGGATCGTTAAACTGAGTAGGATCAGCTTCATAGTGTCTCTTTCCAGCTTCAATCACTTTTTTTAACTTTTCAAACATTGGACCACTCCTCCCCTTGACTGTTAATCTTACCGTTAATTACAAAAGTTCATTGATCCTATCCCATAACGGCACTCCTAAAAAATCTGAAAGCACCCTGGCATTTTCCCGGATTATATTCTTATATATCCATGACAAATAACACTAATCCGATCGCTGTTATCTAAAGCCAGATTCAATTTAAATAAATGATAATACTTGCCATTGTACTCTCTAAAAACAGAAATCCATTCCTGTAAGCACTTATCATCTGGATCTCTCTTTTTAGTCTTCCAAACATTAAACCATTCCTCACTTGAGTTTTAATACATTGATAACAGTCACCAAACTCATCTGTACAAATTTAAAAGACACTCCGGCGAGTGTCTTTCGTCATTTATTCAACTTCATTATCCAACTTATTAATTGCTGCAATTGCCACCTGATTATTCGGATAATCTTTCAGACATGCTTCATAATATTCACGGGCTTTCTGAACTTCACCCAATTCATTATAGGCAAAAGCGATATTAGTTAACGCAATTTCCCGATATTCGTATTGATTTGGACTCAACAACAGGATACTTCTCCAACGATCAAGCGCCCGATGGGCATCAAAATATTCAATACTCTTGTTAAAATGTTCAATTGCGCCTTGAAAGTCACCTTTTTTTAACAGTTCGGTACCTCTGGTATGTTCAACAGTCACCGTATAACGAATCAGATAACGGCTAAGGATAAATACAATATAAGCGATCAGAAAAGAAATAAATCCATCTTTCCCCTTCCGCAAAAAATTCAAAATAACTGTTAATCCTATAATAAAAACCAATTGCGGGAACGCTTTTTTCAATGAAAGCCGCTTGAAAAACTGCTTATCCATAACAATTAATCACCTGCCTCCACCAGCAACCATTATTAATCATTGTTTTTATGTGGCAAAAATCGCGCTAACACGTTGGCAAATGCAGGTAAATTCCGTGTTTGAAGCCAGATCGTCCCTGGACCACGGTATTCTCCGACCAAACCCTCACCTGAAGCAAATGAAGCAAATAACCCTTTGGCCGCTTTTTTAATGTGGTATTGTACCGACTCTTCAAAAGCCACGATATGACCGGTATCGACTCGATAAGTCTCACCGGGAGCCAGTTTCTTCTCAATAATCGCTCCGTAAGAACTTAAGAACACCACACCATTACCACTGATCTTCTGCAGAAATAAACCTTCACCGGAGATTAATGCTTTAAACGAACCTTGAGTTGACAATTGTAATTCATTGCTTCCGGCTAAGTAAGCGCCACTTTGAGCAAAAATTGTATTTCCCTTCAGCTCAAACACAGTGATATCACCAAGTACGGCAGGTGCTAAAACCAACTCGCTGTTATCCCGAGTTGCCGTATAAAGTGCAGCAAAGAAAGACTCACCGCCAACCGCTGCTTTGAGCGTGCCAAATAATCCTTGGCCGGCTGTTTTTGCTTCCAATTCAATCGAAGAAGACATTGATACCATTGCGCCGGCTTCTGCGCGAATTGATTCACCTTTGTCTAAAATAACTCTTAAAGTGCTGAATACCGGAGCATTCTCAATTTGATACTTCAACTTAGCCCCTCCCTAATTTTTATAATCCATTAAAAAGAAGATCACCTTGCTGATGATTTAAATAATTCTTTGGCAAATGTTGTAATCCTCTAATTCTTCTAATTTTTTAAACTTTTAATCAAAAACTATAGTTATATATTTTCACTTATTTGTTTATTCAAATCAATCATCTCTAAAGCAGTCAGCGCTGCATCCCAGCCTTTATTACCAGCTTTTGTCCCAGCCCGTTCAATTGCCTGTTCAATGTTGTCGGTAGTTAAAACTCCAAAGATCACCGGCAATCCGGTCTCCAGCATCACCGTTGCAATCCCTTTGGAAACTTCGGCCGCAACATAATCAAAATGCGGAGTCGCGCCACGAATCACTGCTCCCAAACAAATCACCGCAGCAAATTTTCCGGAACGTGCCGCTTTTTGTGCTGCTAAAGGAATCTCAAACGCACCCGGCACCCAAAGAATAGTGATCTGTTCTTCGTTGGCGCCATGCCGTTTTAAAGCATCCAGCGCGCCTTCCAACAGATGTTCGGTGATAAAACTGTTAAAACGACTGACCACAATTGCAAAGTTCGCATCTCCCGTGCGAAGCTGTCCCTCAATGATTTTCACAGTAAACTCCTCCTCAATTTTATTAATTTTCACTCTCAAATCAGGTGTCCCAACTTAGTTTTCTTGGTATTCAAGTAATATTGGTTTGTAGTCCGTGGCGGAATCTTTAATGGTACATGAGCCGCAATCTCCAGTCCATGCCCGCTTAAACCAATGATCTTGCGGGGATTGTTGGTTAAAAGCCGGATCTTGGACACCCCTAAATCCCTTAAAATCTGCGCTCCCACTCCGTAATCCCGCAAATCAGCACCAAATCCCAATGCTTCATTGGCTTCAACGGTATCTAATCCTTGATCCTGCAGTTGATAAGCTTTCAGTTTATTGATTAGTCCAATCCCTCTCCCTTCCTGCCGCAAGTACACAATAACCCCGGTTCCGGCAGCTGTGATCTGTTCCATCGCTGCTGCTAACTGTTCACCACAATCACAACGATAGGAACCAAAGACATCACCAGTAAGACATTCCGAATGGACCCGGACCAATGGGTTTTCAACAGTCAGATCACCATAAACCAGCGCAACATGTTCCTGTGCACCATAGATTGTTTTATACCCAATCAATTTAAATGTCCCATACTGGGTCGGAAGTACGGTCTCCGCTTCCCGTTTCACCAATTTTTCACGCTGGCTACGGTATTTAATCAAGTCAGCAACAGTAATTATCTTTAAGCCATGTTTGGTTGCAAAAACTTCCAATTCAGCCCGGCGCGCCATCGTCCCGTCATCATTCATAATTTCACAGATCGCCCCTGCCGGCTGTAATCCCGCTAACCTTGCCAAATCAACTGCCGCTTCGGTATGGCCGGCTCGGACTAAAACCCCTCCTGGACGTGCAATTAGCGGAAAGATATGGCCCGGACGCAGAAATTCTTCGGCTGTAGCAGCATCCGAAGCCAGCTTTTGAATTGTTAGTGCTCTTTCAGCAGCAGCGATTCCCGTTGTGGTATCGCGATGATCAACACTAACCGCGAATGCCGTCCGCATTTTTTCGGTATTGTCCTCTTTAACCATCAACGGTATTGCTAATCGCTCAGCCTGTTCCTTGGCAATGGCAACACATAACAATCCCCGTGCATATTTGGTAATAAAATTTACCGCTTCCGGTGTAACTTTCTCAGCAGCCATTACCAAATCACCTTCGTTTTCCCGTCCTTCATCATCTACTACAATAATCATCTTACCTGCACGAAGATCACTAATCGCTTCATCAATTGCGTTCAAACTATCACCCCCCACTTAGATAAATCCATGTTTTTGCAGAAACTCAATGCTAATCTTGCTCGTTGGTCTTGTAACAGCGTTTTCAAACGCTTGCTTGGCCAACATATCCAGTTCGACATTGACCAGATCCCCGGATTTGAAATATTGAAACCGGGTGTTAAAATATGTGTGCGGAATCAACGAAACCCAAAATTTATTCCCGGCTAATTTCTGAAGCGTCAGGCTGACGCCATCGATCGCAATTGAACCTTTTGGCAGCAAATACCGGCTTAAGCTTGGCTCAATACTGATCTGAAGCAAGAACGCATTGTGATCTTTCGCAATCGACTCAATCCTTCCAACACCATCAACATGTCCCGTTACAAAATGCCCTCCCAGTGCATCACCAACCCGTAATGCCGGTTCTAAATTTACCATCTCACCTGGCTTAATTGCCTGCAAATTGGTACTGGCGATCGTCTTCGGCATCACATCAGTCTCAAACCAGTCCTTACTTTTAGCGCTAACCGTAAGACAAATACCATTTACTGCAATACTGTCACCTAACTGAAACAACTCTGCATTATTGGTTCCGATTCTCAATTTTGCCTGATTGGAACCAAATTGCTTCTTAATTACTTTCCCTAAAGCCTGAACCAATCCGGTAAACAATCCGGTTCGCACCCCCTTTGATAGGCATGGACTAAAAGATCCCCGTTACTACGCCTGATCCGATCGATAGTCAGGAGTTGTACATTTGACAGGTCTGTAACTCCCCGACCGCCTAGGACACCCACTGCCGCATCATTTCCAATCATGAATGGAGCATAAAACAAGTAATATTCATTGATCAGATTTAATTCATAAAATGAAGCAAAGATTTCATGCCCGCCTTCAACCAAAACCGATCGCACCCCAAGGTTTCCCAGTTCAGTTAAGGCCAGTAGCGGGTCAACCCGGTCGGCACCTGCTTGCCGAATCACCCGCACTCCCTGCCTTGTTAACTCTTCTTCCTGTTTTACAGAAGCTTGATCTGTACAAAAAATGATCAGTCGCTCCGGACTATTCTGAACCAAATTACTGTCCGGACTAATCCGCAACTTACTGTCAAACACCACCTTCAATGGCTGATGTTTCCGCCACCGTGGATGGCGGTTCGTTAACTGCGGGTTATCTTTTAATACCGTTCCGATGCCAACTAAAACAGCACCGACCCGCGAACGAAGCTGATGGACAAACTGCCGGGAACTATCCCCGGTAATCCATTGCGATTGACCGTTTGCTAAAGCAATCTTTCCGTCTAGACTCATCCCGGCTTTCATGATTACCCATGGTTTTCCGGTAAGACAATGGTAGAAGAACTCTTTATTTAAAAGTAAAGCCTGTTCTCGTTCCAAGCCAACTTCCGTCTTTATTCCCATGGCTTCCAAACGCGTCGCGCCACTACCGGTAACTTTGGGATTGGGATCCGCCACTGCATATTTAACTGCAGTTATTCCAGCTGCGATAACCGCTTCAGTGCAGGGTGGGGTTTTTCCATAATGGTTACAGGGTTCCAGCGTAACATACATTGTCGCTCCACTGGGGTCAATCTTACAGTTTTTCAGAGCTTCAACCTCTGCGTGTGGCAAACCTGAACCGCGATGCCATCCTTCTCCAATAATCACGCCGTCCTTGACAATTACTGCCCCCACCATTGGATTGGGATAAACCATCCCCAATCCCCGTTTTGCTAAGTTGATTGCCCGCTTCATTGCAGCCTGATCTGAAATCGCCAATAAAAAAACCGCCTCTCAAACCTTCAGGAGACGGTATTATTGAACAAGGTAAAGATCGACTATCCTTCTCCCATCCAGACTGTACTGTCGGCTTTGGAATCTCACCAAATCAGCAACCACAATTGCAGTTTTAGTATTGGATACTGCTAATGATGATCGCTCGCGGGCTACGTCACAAAAAGACGATTACCGCCGGTTCGGAGTTACACCGAATCCTGAAGGCTTTTATTATTTAATTGATATTTATTTGCTACTTATAAAGTATATTCCTTATTGACATAAATTACAACTTCTTTATTGCATTTTAATTTAAAAATACCAATTACATTTCATTCAACGCATTCTTTCGTTCTTCAACCATTGATTTAAATTGGGTATGATCTTCATTCCATTGTTTCATCAATGTTTCTTCATAACCAACAATAATCCACGGGTATTTTCCCCTAATAAACTTCGATACCTCATCAACCTTCTGTTCCGTAAAAAAGCTAAGGGTGAATACTATTCCTGAATCAATACATACTTTTAACTGGTTTTCATTTCGACTTCCCCGAATCAAATGTTTGTAAATCCAAACTATTTGGTTGATCGGGATAATTGTTAAACTCATAATACCCGGCTTAATAATCCACGAATCGGTTATTGTAATATCAGATGTCTGATAAGCTACTGATTCATTTAATTCCCGATCAATACTGTTTTTAACCTGATCAACATCGCCAAATTGAGCTAAATATTCATAATATAATCTCTTTGAAGGATTAACCAGCGAAATAAACTGACGGAAGAAAAATAATGCAGTTAATAAATACAACAGGATAACTATCGTGATCACAATAAAACGTAATGTCAAATTATCACAAACAAGCATATTAGGATAGAGCTCTGCTTTCAAGGTTTCCAAATCAACATCTGATTTGGTTGCTAATTGTTTTAGTGCTTTCTTTGCTTCGTACTCCAAGGTTTGAATTTCACCTTGCAACTTCCAAGTATCTTTGTTCAGATTTTTCCGAAAAAAATCCAATGGGGCGGTGAACACTAGATTTTTCCCTTGGAAAGGTACCACAGCATAGATTGCTTGTAATTCGCCCCGATAGGATACTTTTTCACCAATTTTTAAAATATCATTTTTGGAAACCGAAATATAAACCATATGCTTTAACGGCTTTAATTTGGCATCATTCAACGGATCGCTGACTGTTAATTTCTTTGCCGGACTATAAGTCACAATAATTTTTGGCAACAGATAATACATCCCAACAGAAAAACTGAAGAAGAGTATTGCCGCTACTATTAATCTGAGTATGATATTTTTCTTCACTTGACGGTCGATAAAATTCTCCACCATTTGTTACTCCTCCAACGAATGCTGTTTTTGTTGTTTTTGTTGTTTATCTTTATAAAATTGAAATCCAATCGCTCCGGACATTCCTGCATAAAATGTCAGATTTGCAATCATTTCAAACTAAAACCTTTATGTTCGGTAACTACCGAAGAACGCGTAGACTTGATCAAAATACCTACTTTTGATAGGTGAACCAAATATCCCCAAACTCCGGAATAACCGGTTTCCTCTTTTAATAATCGATCTGTTAATTGTTGCGGATCTACGTTTGGATTCATACCACTCTCAATATACACTTGTTTTACAAACGTATTTTATGTGCCCTGCACATGTATGCAAAAGACTGCAACACCGGCTAAAACACAAATAATAGTTCCTAGATGCGAGACAACATAATACTCCCGTCAAAATACCGGCGCCAACAGCAACAATGTTGCTAAAACCGGACGGCATAATGTAACTGATGATACTTCCGACTAATAAAGCTATAACCGGAATTACAATTAACAGGCCAATAATCTTTAATAAATTTTGCACAGATTGATTCAAACCGAACAGCTCCTCTTTATTGCAAATATAAGTTATTGTCAAATTAATAATATTAAAATATGATGCTCCAGTCAATAGGTTAGAGAAAAATTAATAAAAAAAAAAGGAATCACATGAAACCCAGTCTAATCAATCCATTTGTAACAATTCGTTTAATGATACATGTCCAGAATGATGTAATTATTCAAATCGCAGTTACTTTTAATGTTTTTGCATTTTCTTGCAACATAACAATAACCGCCAGGATAATCGTTAATGCTAAAACCATCACAGCATTCCTCTGTTTCAACAAGTCTTACTTTGACTTCCTTCTCCCAAAAATCATAAATATCTCTTCCCTCTATCAAGCTTATTCCCAGATGGGTATCCACAATAAAAACAGTTGACCGAGAATCTAATAATGCTTTGATTTCGTTACTTCCAATAACATCTATTTCCTCTAATTCTAATGTTATGTTTGAATTATCTTTCTTCTTTTTTAGATAATATATTGTTCTTCCATTGACATCTTCTTTTTTCATCTCTACCTCCGAAAAACAAAAACTGGGATCATCATAAATCCCAGCATAATCCAATTAATCCTTCTTGAACAATTTTAGAATTCGCGCCGCAATAAGTCCGGCCGAGTAAGCGCCGTTAATTGCTACCGTCGCCACCGGAACGCCTTCATCCATCTGGACAATTGACAAGAACGAATCAACCCCGCGCATCGCTGCCGATCGCACCGGTACACCAATTACAGGCAGTGGTGTCAGCGAAGCTACCATTCCCGGAAGGTGCGCGGCTCCTCCTGCTCCGGCGATGATCACCTTAATTCCTCTGTCAACCGCCGTAGTTGCATAGTCACGGACACGCTCCGGAGTCCGATGCGCTGAGGTGATCGCTACTTCATAGCCGATCCCGTTCTCCTCAAGTGCCCGCGCTGCCTCACTCATCACCGTAAGGTCGGAGTCACTCCCCATCACAATTCCCACTTCAACTTTTGGACTAGAGTTATCGTTCAACAAGTACACCTCTTCATTTAGCTTTAATTTTTATTTTACGAATTGCCCGCAAGGCTTTTGCTTCAGCCAAATCGGTATCTTCCGCTAAAACAGTAATATGGCCAAGCTTTTTGCGTTTATCGGTGTTCTTTTTATTATACAAGTGGACAAAAACGTCTTCTTCAAGCATTGCCTCTTCGAGACCAGCTACTTCATAGGTACCCTGAACCTTACCATCACCCAGAATATTAACCATTGCACATGGGGTGATCAACTCCGTTGATCCTAAAGGCAATCCTGCTAAAACCCTAATTAATTGCTCATACTGGGAAGTTTTACAGGCCTCAATTGTATAATGCCCTGAATTGTGAGGACGTGGAGCGATCTCATTGATATAGATCTGATCATCTTGAGTTAAAAACATCTCAATACAGTATAAACCATAATCATTTAATGTTTCGAGAACTCCTTGAGCAACCTCTTTAGCCTTCATGGCAACTGTTTCACTGATCCGTGCAGGTACTCTGGTTAAGTATAAGATTCCATCCTGATGTTGATTCTCGGCTACTGGGTAAAACCTAGTAACTCCATTTTTACCGCGGGCAGCTAAGATCGAAATCTCCATCTTAAAATCAATATGCGCTTCAGCCATCAGGTGCAGACCTTTGAAAGCCTGAAACGCTTCTTCAACATCAGCCTGATCTTTTAAAAACCAATATCCTTTTCCATCATAGCCACCAGAACAGGTTTTTAAAACCAACCGTCCTTTATTCTTCAGTAAATTAAGCACATCTTCCTTACTGTTAACCGGCCAAAAATCCGGAACCGGTAATCCTGCTTCTTTTAAAAGCGTCTTTTGGATAAATTTATCTTTAATTTTTTGGAGTGTACTTCCTGAAGGACAGACAACCAGACCTTCTTCCTCCAACTCACACAGAATATCAGCATCAATCTGTTCAAATTCGTAGGTCAAAATATCAGTATTAGCTGCTAACTCCCGTACTGCTGCAGCATCTGAAAATTGAGCGACAATCTGATGATCGGACACCTGCCCCGCAGGACTGTTGGGAGCTGGATCTAAAATCCAAATCTCGTAACCCATCCGTTTCGCAACCATTGCCAACATCCGACCCAGTTGACCACCACCGACAACTCCAATCCTGGCAGGTGGATTTAATACTTTTAACTCTCTTGGTGCCAACATCTTCACTCCTACACTCTAGTACCGTTATAGACTCGACATTGCTAAAATAACATAGCGGTATTTGAATGTCAATAAACAAATACCTACAAATACATTAACTACTGGCACTCCCGTAGCGTTTCAAACCATGCTCCCAAACAGTATGACATAACCATTAGGAAATTATCGACAATTACAATTGAAAACCAGGACCAGGCAATTGCCATGACGAAGAATGAAGGACTTTAAAACAAATTGCCTATTTGGTATATTTTGGACATACTTATAAATATAACAATTCTTTATTATAATTGTAATTATATTGCAAGGATATGAGGCGATGTTTGCAGCCTTCCCCGTGCCTTATGCCTTACAATAAAAGGAGTTTTCTAATAACAAAAGGAGTTGGTTGAGATGAAAAAGTTGACTTGCGCTGTCCTTATTTTAATTCTGACGTTGCTCCTAGCCTTCACCGGCTGCGGCGGGGGAAATAGCAAAGGCAAAGGCAATGACAATGGCGGAGGCGAAGAAACACCAAAAACACCAGAAACACCAGTTTACACCGTGACTTATGATGGCAATGGTAACACTAGTGGAACCGTGCCGGTGGATTCCAACACATACAAGACCGGAGATACCGTGACTGTTCTTGACGCTACGGAAGATCTAAAGAATGACTGGAAGTCTTTTTATTTGTGGAACACACAACCAGACGGGAGTGGGACCGACTACTGGCCGGGGTCGACTTTTACTATGGGGACCAGTAATGTGATCCTTTATGCGCGGTTTTCTTGTTTCGCTGCGGGGACTTTGGTGAGTACGCCGCGGGGATTTGTCAAAATTGAAGATTTAGTGATCAATGATACGGTTTATAGTTATGATTTGGAACAAAAAACAATTGTTGAGGCCAAAGTAACTAAAACATTTATGTATACCGTAGATCAAATATATACTGTTAAAGTTGACAGTGATACCATTAAGGTGACCGGAGAACATCCTTTTTATGTAATTGGTAAGGGTTGGGTAACGGTTAAGGACCTGCAAAGCGGCGATCGGTTATTGAAAAAGAATGGTCAATTCTCCACAATCGATACAATCACTCTTGATACTGAACCTGTAAAAGTTTACAATATCAGCGTTGATCAAATGCAAAATTATTTCGTAACACCAGGAGAGTATTTGGTCCATAATAAAGCATAATAACTTCGATGTTTTTACCGACCTTTTAGTCAAAAAGTACATGAGTCCTTCACTGGACCATGTACTTTTTTTACTGATGACTACAATAAACCACATTTGCCCATTATAATTAGTAGGCAAACCGTTAAAAGCTTAATAGGATTTTTCCAGTTCAATGTTGAATATATAGATTGTATTTTACCTTTTCCGAAGGGAGTTTAGCATGAATTACAACAATGAGATTCGGAAACACCGAACAACCACAGTTACTTTAACGGTTCTTCAAGATGACAACACTCCTTTAGCCAATCAAGAGGTAGTCATCGCCCAGACTAAGCATCAGTTTTTATTTGGCTGTAATGGTTTTGAGCTGATCCCGTTTGTAAACAATGAGCTGCAGGAATCCGAACTGGACAAGGCTCATCAGTACAACGAACTATTCTTAAATCTCTTCAATTTTGTAACTCTCCCGTTTTATTGGGGACCATTTGAACCAAAACAAGGTCAGCCGCAAACTGAAAGGATCAAAACTACCGCCAAATGGTGCCAAGAGCAAAACTTACTGGTTAAGGGCCATCCCTTAAGCTGGCATACCTTAGCTCCCGAATGGCTTTTACCAATGAGTACTCAGGAGATCATTGATGCTCAAATAAAGCGAATCAAAAGAGAGGTTACCGATTTTCAGGGTTTAATCGATATCTGGGATGTAATCAATGAAGTAGTGATCATGCCAATCTTTAATAAGTATGACAATGGCTTAACCCGGATCTGTAACCAACTGGGGCGGATCAACACGATTAAGATGGTATTTGAAGCCGCTCGCGAAGCTAACCCCCGGGCAACACTGCTACTGAACGATTTTGATCTTTCTCCGGCTTACGATATTTTGATCGAAGGTTGCCTCGAAGCCGGAATTAAAATTGATACAATCGGCATCCAATCCCATATGCATCAGGGTTACTGGGGTGTTGAAAAAACATTAAGGATTTTAGAGCGTTTTGAACGGTTCAACCTCCCAATCCATTTTACTGAAACGACCATAATTTCCGGCCAATTAATGCCACCAGAATATGATGACTTAAACGACTATCAGGTAACCGAATGGCCAACTACTCCGGATGGTGAAGAACGCCAGCTTGAAGAGGTGTTATTACACTACAAAACCCTCTTCAGCCGTCCTTTGGTGCAGGGAATAACTTGGTGGGACTTCTCTGATGATCAATGGCTTCATGCGCCATGTGGCTTGATTCGTAAAGATGGTTCCCCGAAACCTGCCTATCAAGAATTACTAAAATTGGTCAAAGGCGAATGGTGGTTGCCCCCTACTAAATTTGTAACCGATCAGGAAGGCCGGATTAAACTGGACGGTTTCTTTAGTGACTACAAACTGAGTTATTCTGGTAAAGAATCAACCTTCTCATTAGAAGCGGAAAATTCCCAACCAGTTATTAAACTAAAATAAAGAGTGGAGGAGTACAATGAAACAATCAAAGATTTTTCTGGGGTTACTGCTAACCATAATGGTCCTTGGCAGTTTAATTGGTTCAAATCTAGGGACAATTACTGCTGCGGCCACTAACCAAGAACCCACCTTGCGGCAACTGGCCGAACAAAAAGGAATTAACATTGGGGCTGCTGTTTTCTCCTGGGGATTAACCGGTGATTTTGACAATGGCGCTTACGCTACAACGCTTGCCAAAGAGTTTAATATGCTGACCGCTGAGAATGAAATGAAGTTCGACGCACTCCAACCAATCGAAGGCTATTTTGACTTCAGTAATGGCGATGCAATTGTCGATTTTGCACAGAAGAGCAAGATGAAAGTCCGCGGTCATACTTTGATCTGGCACGAACAACTTCCGGCCTGGGTAAAGAATGGCACTTGGGATCGCCAATCTCTACTGGCGGTAATGGAGAACCACATTTCAACCGTTGTCAGCCATTACCGTGGCAAAGTTGCTTATTGGGACGTAGTTAATGAAGCAGTCTCCGATCAGGTCCCCCATAAACTCCGTGATACGATCTGGTCGCAACATATCGGTCAGGATTATATTGACCGGGCATTTCATGCCGCTCATAAAGCAGACCCCGATGCCAAACTGTTCTATAATGATTATGGTGCTGACGACTTCAACTCTAAGGCTACCGCAATCTACGAGATGGTTAAAGGAATGTTGGAACGGGGCGTGCCAATCCATGGTGTTGGATTCCAGATGCATATTGATACCACAGGAATCTTTTATTTCTCTGAAAATATGAAACGCTTCACCGACCTGGGGTTAGAAGTACATATTACCGAGATGGATGTCCGGATCCCTACCCCTGGGGTTAAAACAACTCTGGCTAACCAAGCGGAAGTCTATTATCAAATCTTCTCCGAGTCATTAAATAATCCGAAGATAACCTCCATCGTCCTCTGGGGCTTCACTGACAGGCACACTTGGATCCCCAAGTATGCTCCATACGGAGCCGGTTTTGGCGAACCATTAATCTTCGATGTCAATTACAATAAAAAACCAGCCTATTATTCGATCCAGGAGGCTTTACAGAAATAACACTTTAACAACCAAAAAAGCTGGCTTAATGCCAGCTTTTTGGTTGTTGGTATCTCTGCTCAATCGTCCGGATCATCCTTAATAAAACTTCATTGATCGGCGTGGCCACACCATATTGTTTCCCCAGTTCAACCACAGTACCGGCAAAGATCTCCACCTCGGTCTTCCGGCCCGCTTCAACATCTTGCAACATTGAGGTTTTGCCTTCCGGTGACAGGCCATTGATGATCCCGGCAAAACTCCGGATATCAGCTTCAGTCAGATTGATACCTGCCTTTTGGGCAATCAACAACACCTCGCGCGCAGCATTCTCCATCAGTTCCCTGGCTTCAGTTATCCGCTGGAAGACACCATACGGCGCCCTTAAAATTGCCGATGTCTGGTTGATTCCGACATTCATCATAAACTTCCACCATAATTGTTGCAACATATCCTCCGGAATCTGATACGGGATCGCCGCACGGTCAAACAAATCTTTAACCAGAACAACTTTTGCTGAATATTCGCTGTTTTTTGCTTCACCAAAGACGATCTTTCCCAAAGTGGAGCAGGTAGTAACAGTCCCTTCCCGGACTGCATCAGTACCCACTACAAATGAATACAGCAATTTGTCCATCCCGTATTCGCGCCCGATAATCTCTTCACTGGTGATCCCGTTCAACAAAGAAAGAATTATCGTTTCAGAACCAACGAACTTCCGGATTGCCTGAATACTCTCCGACAGATGGTGTTGTTTTACCGCAATGATAATAAGATCTGCCGGTTCTGCAGGACTATCAGGTAAGATATAATTGAATTGATAAGCCCGCCCATTGATTGTGATTTCATTCTGTTGGTAACGCTGCAACCGTTCTCTGTCAACAATTACCGAAAGACACTCCGGATCATAGTTATGAAGCTGGGCGGCATAAATACTCCCAATCGCCCCCAAACCAGAAAGATAAACTCTTTTGATTGGTTTCATTTCGCTCCCCCTTTATTAGAATCAAGGTTATTTCAACAAGCATACATACGGTTCAGTCTCTTTCCCCTTTCCTGTCAATGCCAGTTTACTTGATACCAAATATAAAGCCGGACGGACACCATAACCTGCCTCTGATACAAAACTTGAAGCAATAGTGCCTTCAGTAGTTACAAATAAGGTTTCACATGAGGTCGAACTTCTGGGCGTAACCAGCCACCAACCGGCATAATTTCCGCGATAAATCTTAAGATTATCACGTTCGGCAGCTTCCGAAGTTAAAGCGGCTTTTAACTTCCAACCGCGGTCTTCGACATAATCAACCACTTCTTTAATCGAGAGTAAAAACACCCGATCTTTGACATTTTTAAAATAAGCCTTATCGTAATTGGCAATCGCCTGACGCGCTCTGGGAGTGTTCCGATCCCATGCGTACAACTCCGTTCCTCCCTGGTACTCACTTTGATCGCTCACTGACAACAGAATACGACGGGTAACAGGCTTAATCAGATTCAACTCTTCACTGCTAAAATTATAAAGAAATCCCGGTTCATCATCATACGAATTGGTCCGGTAACTGCCCGAAATTGCATTAGCCGACGGAGGCGCGCTTGAATATTTCACTCGCTTCTCACTACTGTTAAGCCAATCGCGCAAACTAGACCAATACCAATTATTACTCCCCTTCATCTGCCGCAGTTCTTCAGCAGAATAATCCATATAAACCGCAGAGTAATCTTTTCGAGTATCAAACTTTCTGCCGTGACTGGACTGGTTAAAAGCACCACTTTGAGCAGCGCTGAACGGCTTGACGGAGATTATTTTTGTAGCAAACAGCAAGGGCTTCCCGTCTTCATCGATATTAATAACCCGCCAATCGATCGGTTGTCCGTTGTAGTTACCAAATCTGATATAATCCCCTACCTTCAGTTGAATACTAATATTATCAACTTCTACCGCTGATGGTGGTTGGACTGGAAGCGCAGGCTGAGCTTTTGGCTCAACTACCGGCGCCGGAAGTTCCGGTATCCGGGGTTGTTGGACCGGAGGTTGCGGCTCTTCCGGCTTAACTTCGGATCCGGCTTTTGGTAATTCCGGAGAATCATCATTTCTACCAGTAGCCAACCCGACCTCTTGCTCTTTCATCCCAACATCATCTACCTGAACCGGCACATTATGACCACTCGGTTTTAAATACAGCAAAGCCAAAATCCCAAAAACAAACATTGAAACCATCATTCCCAAAGCCAGATACTTCCAATGTTTGTGAGAATGCGACGGGACTGCGGCAGGTGGTGTCATTTGATAATTGTCTTTCTTATCCTTACTGCTTCGTAATTTGATTACTGTTTCTTTTAATTGTTCAATATGTTTGTCGATATCCGGCGTCAAGGCATCCAACCAGTGGGTTGAATACAGAAAGTATTCCATCGACTTGGTTGGTAAAACATTTTCAATCCGAAACGGAATAATAATCACATTTTTATTTACTGCACGTTCAACTTCTCTTAATACTTGCTGCGAACGATTAGCTGCCGCCGAGAAGACCAAAACCATTATTTTGGCTTGAGCGATCGCTTCGACGATCGCTTCCCCCCATTCAACGCCAGGTAAAACGTCCCGCGGCGCAATCCAGCACCTAATCTGTTCAGATTCCAAGGCGTTACAGATTGCATCGGCAATCTTTTTATCTTTGAATGAATAGGAAATAAAAACATCATGACTCATTAATATAACTTACCCCCAAAACCAATTTAAAACACTGCAGGAAATCCTGATTATTAGCAGAATTAACCCATTAAAAGGTGATCGTTTCGCTATTAAATAACTTGGTATTTTTTATATTATAACAGATTACAAAGATATTATCTTACATTTTCAAGAAGGAAATTGTCAGTAATTTGGAGGATCAGATGCATCCCAGATTAAAAACAGTCGCGATTATACTGCTAACGCTTCTCTATCTCCTCTGTTATCAGATTCAAGCTTGGGGAGAAGTAACAATAACTGATATCAAGTCTTGGAACCATCCTTTAAAAGAAGTATTCCGGAAGTACAACATTACCGTTGACAAAGTCCAACTCCAAAAAGACTTAACTTTATTCTCGGTCAAGCTTCCCCATAATTCTCCACTGGAAGATCAGGCATACTTTGAGGAGATGCTATTAGCTGTTGCCAAAGAAAATGAATATTGGAACTTTATAATCAGTGATCCGTCCAAACCTCTGACCGTTAAAATCAGATGTGACTTATATTCGGAAACAATCATCAGTGCCGAATACAGTACCCGGGAAAAGTATTTCCAAAAAACAGTCGAAGTACACCGGTGGAAGATCCCCCAAATCGTCAGTAAGCATCTGGGAACAAAAAAAACCGCTCCGACCATACTGTCTGTCAAAGAAGTATTCGGCCGGCGCTATTATTTAATTAAAAATCCGGATGACGTTCAATCCAGTGAAAAACCGTTGTTTTCTGAAGCTGTATACGGGATTGATGTTTTAACTGGCTCGTTCTTTATCTGGCATCCTGCAAAAAATATTCCGTTGCCATATAGTAAGTATTTACCTGATTTTAAGACTGAACAAGGGCTTTTAAATTATTTTTTAGTCCAAGCCTGCCGTCAGGGTTATCCGGAAGTGGTTAAAGGCTTGCTCTTTCATCGAGCTGATATTAACCATCAAAACGAAGACGGTCAAACACCGCTGCATCAGACTTGTTGGACCGAACACCGCCAGATTGTTGAGTTATTGATTAATAATGGTGCTAACCTAAACATTCAGGACAAATACCGGCGAACTCCGTTGCATATTGCCTGTTCAGCTGAGCAGATTGCAATTGCGCAGTTATTGATTGAAAAAGGGGCCAATATTAACGCCATCGACCGCAACAATGATACTGCCTTGGTTGCTGCTATTGAAAACCACAAAGTTAACGTGGCCAAAATGCTGATTGACAATAACGCTGACGTTAATCTGCAATGCCGGGATGGAAATGCCGCTTTGCACCGGGCCTGTGAAGAAAAATACCTCGATTTGGTTGTTTTGCTCCTTAAAAAGGGCGCCAAACTCAATCTAATCAATGACCGGGGAGAGACCCCGTTACATACTGCCAGCCTTAATAACTCATTAGAGATTATTAAAATCCTGATCAATAACGGCGCTAATCCTAAAGCCAAAGATAACAATGGGGCAACTCCATTACATAAAGCCTGCCATCTGGGAATAATTGAGATCATTGACTATCTGCTTGAGCAAAAGATCGACATCAACTGCCAAACAAACAAAGGCAAAACACCATTATCCGAGGCTTACCGCAACCGCCATTTTAAGCTGATTGAACATCTCTTAAACCGGGGCGCTAATCCGGACATTCAAGATAGCGATGGGAAAACAATTCTTTATGAAAGTTGCGAAAGAAGTAATCTTAAATTAGTAGCTTTATTGTTGGCAAAAGGGGCTAATCCCAATATCCGCACTAATAACGGCCGAACCGTCCTACATCTTGCCAGCGAAAAAGGGGATTTTGAGCTTTTGAAGCTTTTATTAGCCAAAAACGTTGATGTTAATACCCAGGATAATCAGGGCAAAACGCCACTCCATATCAATGCTTCTCAATTAAACAACCTCGAGCTTTGTGAATTACTGATCACGCAAGGAGCAGATCTTAATCTAACCGACCACCATGGCAGAACAGCCCTGTTAATTGCCTGTGAAGCCGAAAATAAGCAAACCGCACAGCTATTAATCAAGAAAGGCGCCAATGTTAATCTCCCGGCCAGGAATGGAAAGACGCCCTTACATCTTGTTTCCTGGAATGGGAATCTTCAATTAGTTGAATTATTAATTGCAAATGGGGCGAACCTAAACGCTGTTGATTGCGACGGTAATACCGCACTGCATTTTGCCTGCAGAAGAAGTCAGCTCGAAGTAGTTAAACTACTTTTAAAAGCAGGTATTGATCCGCAAATAACAAATAATAAAAGGCAAAGCGCCCTGGATGAAGCAATTCGGACCGGTAACACCGAATTGATTACTTTAATCACCAATGGATTAAAAAAGTAATCAGTGTTGTATGTTGTTACCCTTTTCTCCTCTTAGATTACAATTCCTCCATTAGGGCTGATCACCTGTCCGGTAATGAATGAAGCCTGTTCTGAAGCTAAAAACAACGCTAGTTCAGCAATTTCCCTGGGCGTTCCCAGCCGTTGCAGCGGCGTCTTCTGGGCCATCTCCTGCTTGTCGGCAGTGGTGTAGCCGACAAGCATATCGGTTTCAATGATCCCTGGCGCAATACAGTTAACCCTGATCTTTGAAGGTCCAAGCTCTTTGGCTAATGATTTGGTCAATCCAATCACTCCGGCTTTGGCCGCTGCATAATGAGCTTCACAAGAAGCGCCAACCATTCCCCAGATTGAACTGATATTGATGATCTGCCCTTCTTTACGGGGCAACATATATCTTAACACGCTTTGACTGCAATAAAAGACTCCTTTTAAGTTGGTATCACAAACCAGATCCCAATCTTGCTCCGTAAGATCAATAAACAACTTCGACTGAGCCACGCCGGCGTTATTAATTAACAGATCGATCGTTCCAAACTTCGCCACACCGGCATTAACCAGCGCATCAACCTGCGGCCGGACCGTCACATCTGCCTGACCGATCTCTAAGGAATGATTGAATTGTTCTTTTAAATCCTGGAGCGGTTTTAACTTATCAGGGGCTAAATTACGGACATTGGCAATCACATTCCAACCATTACTAACAAAAACTTCTGCCAGCGCCAGCCCAATCCCCCGAGCCGCCCCGGTAACCAACACCGTCTTTTTCAAAACTCAAATCCTCCTAAAGCTTTAATCCCAATCATTATTTACTCATATACTTCCCTAACAACTCAATCACTTCTTCAATCTTCTCATCTCCGTGACCTGCTTCAAAAGCCTGTTTGACACAGCTCTTCACATGCTGCTCCAAGATCATCAGATTAACCTTCTTAAGTTGGGCTTCGACCGCCAATACCTGTTTTAAAACATCAACACAATAACGTTCATCCTCAATCATCTTGATGATCCCCTCAATCTGCCCTTTGGAAGTCTTCAGAAGATTGAGGACCGGTTGCCGGTTACTGTTTATCAAATCAATCACCTACACATTAATATTGATCACTGCAGTTTGTAGCTGGGCTCAAGATTAACTTTTTTCAGCCGTAAAGAGTTATAAATGACATTGAGTGAACTTAGCGACATTGCCGCTGCACCAATCATCGGATGCAACAGCCCCAGGAACGCTACAGGAATCGCAATGGCATTATAAATCCATGCCCAGAAATAGTTCTCCTTAATCTTCCTGAAGGTCGCTCGGGAGAGCTTGATTGCCACAATAACACCACTTAGTTCACCCCTGACCAAAGTGACGTCAGCTGCCTCAATGGCAACATCCGTCCCGGTACCAATTGCAATCCCAACATTGGCTTGTTTCAAAGCGGGAGCATCATTGATCCCGTCACCAACCATTGCTACAATACCATATTGCTGTTGCAGCCTTCGGATCTCTTCGACCTTGCCATTGGGTAATACTTCGGCAATCGTATGGCTGATCCCTACCTTATTACTGATCGCCATTGCCGTCTGCAGATTATCACCGGTAAGCATTGCTGTCTTAATTCCCATCTTTTCAAGCTCGGCAATTGCTGCTACCGAATCTTCTTTCAGCGGATCAGCAACCGCTACAATCCCAATTAACACATTGTCGCGCGCGATCATCATTACTGTCTTCGCTTCCGCTTCCAGTCTGCTCAATTCCGCTTCACCGGCACTGAAATCAATCTGATTGGCCTCCATCAACTTACGGTTACCAACCAGTATCTTCGCTCCGTCAACCGTCCCTATCACTCCCATTCCGGTAACTGCTGTAAACGCTGCGACCGTTCCCAAACTGACCTTCCGGTTCCGGGCATGTTCAACCAGCGCAGCAGCCAATGGGTGTTCGGACCCGTTTTCGATTGTCCCCGCATAATATAGTAATTCTTCTTCGGAAATATTGCCTTTTGTGATTAAATCAGTAACTTCCGGCTTACCTTTGGTTATTGTTCCGGTCTTATCAAACGCAATCACCTTTAAATCCTTGAGATTTTGGACTGCCTCGCCATTCCGAATCAAGATCCCTCTTTCGGCGCCAACCCCGCTTCCCACCATCAACGCCGTCGGAGTTCCCAATCCTAAAGCACAAGGACAGGCGATTACCAATACTGACGTCGCGGTGATAAATGCTAATGCTAAATGTGACAGATGGGGATTAACCCAAGGCAAATAGTGGGCTGCCCAATTAATAATTTGTAAATAAAACTCCGGAAAGAGCAAAAACGATATTAAATTCACTATTGTCAGGAGAATAATCACTGGAACGAAATAACCGGTAACCCGGTCGGCAAACTCCTGGATCGGTACCTTACTTCCCTGACACTCTTCAACCAACTTGATCACTTGCGCCAAAAACGTATCCTTTCCTACCTTGGAAACCTGAACCTTTAAAAGTCCTTGCTTATTAATGGTGGCGCCAATAACCGCATGGCCTTTCTCCCGTTTTACGGGCATCGACTCTCCCGTTGCCATTGACTCATCAACCAAACTACTACCATCAATCACAATCCCATCCGTAGGGATCTTCTCCCCTGGGCGAATGACCATGACATCTCCGACTTGTAAATCTTTAACCTGGAACTCATGTTCCACCCCGTCCACCAAAATCTTTGCCGTCTTGGCTCCCAGTTGGACCAACTTTCTAATTGCCTGTGACGCTTTCCCTTTAGCCCGTGCTTCCAGGTATTTTCCGATCAGATGAAAGGTGATGATCATCGCTGCCATATCAATAAAGGAATGCATTGGAATGAAAAAACCCACTAAGCCAATTAAATATGGCGGTAATGAACCCAAAGACACGAGCACGTCCATATTGGCACTCCTGTTAACAAGCGCCCGCCAACTGGCTTTATGGATTGGCATTCCAATAATGAAAATAACCGGAAAGCCCAAGAGCACCGTCATGGTATAATAACCAGGGATATGGGTGCCAAACATCTCAATCAGCATCAGTGTCATAATTACCGCTGTAAATCCTATTGACCACAGCATCTTCCGCTTGGCCTGTAACAACTTCACCTCATTTTCATCAACCATCACAACAGTTTCATCATTTAAAGTGAGTTCAAATCCCAAAGTTTCACCCTGCTTCTTGATGGCCAGCAACCCGGTCCGGGCCGGATCATATTTAACTATGGCTGTTTCGGTTGCAAAATTAATTGTAGCCGAGACTACTCCATCGAGTTGATTTAACATTTGCTCGAGACGGTTGGCGCATGCTGTACAACTCATTCCGTTTACTTTCAGATTTAACGTTGCTGTTTCTTTAGTATCATCCATTACTAAACCGGCTCGATATCCTAAGTTGTTAATCAATTCAATCAACTCTTGCGCATTGGTCTTAGTGGCATCAAACCGGATATCCGCTTTTTCGGTGGCAAGATTAACAGTGGCTGTTACAACCCCATCTTTATCCTGCAGTTTTTTAGCTATATTAGCTGCACAACCACTACAGGTCATACCTTCGATGTTCAGTTTTACTGCTTGGACCTTATCACTGTTTCCCATTTCAAAAACCCCTTTCATAATCCTACCCCCGGCAGGGGAGGGGTATATATAGATTATACCATTCGCTTTGTTATTAGTCAAACAAGGTTGCTACCAATCTTTTCACTTAAAGGCTGGCGACCATTTTTGGCAGTTAATATTATGTTGCAATTCCAAACAAATATACCCTTACCGAAACTCAGGGCCATACTAAAACAAAATCTAATTACTATCTTTTTTTAATCTTTTAAATTATTATTAAAGTAGATATTTTAAACACTTGATAACAAATTAGTGATTTACTGAGCTCTTGACTATTAAGTTAAAGCAAAATGGTTATTTTACCTTTAATCCATTCTTAAAATTGGAGATTAATATGGTAAAGATGAATATCAATGATCTGTATACGGATACAGATGTTAATACCGGTGAGAATATCTATTATTGGGACAGCAGTTTGGAAAAACCTTATAATGGAGTAGTTGTTGATCATTTTAAAGGAGTCTTATCATGGGAATTTGAAGTAAAGGATGGTTTTAAGACTGGGATTGAAAGGAAGTATTATGATACCGGTGAATTAATGGAGGAAAATATGACAGATCATAATACTATTGACGGGATAGCAACAGAGTTTTATAAAAACGGCAACATAAAAAGCATTAGTATTGTTATCCGTAATGTATTTATTGATACTATCTCCTATGATGAATTAGGGAACAAAGTTGGTAAAACATCAATAGCTGAAAGTGATATCAGTTATTCTCTGATTAAAGACAAAATTGATGAATACCGAGAGAAATATCACATTGATAACTAATATCATAAGCAATTTAATTTCCCACCAGTTTGAAAAAGGCAGATTTTTATTAGAATATTTTTGTCAATATAAATCCATTTAACTCAAGTTATTACTGTCTTATTTCCGCATATTTTTCCTTAATCAATAAACTGCATTACTGCGTTAAATCAGAATGAAAGACAGAAAGTAAATTATTCTAATTTTATTAAAACCAGCATTATTTTTAAATTAATATCTTTATTTTTTTATTTTTTTGAAATAATATATAAAAGTAAACATTTAATATCTTATGTTAATTTTTATATTTTTTAGGAATTTCTTACATAATCTAATTACTTTTTGAATTTGGGAGCAACTATGAAGCCAGAAAAGCAACGAATAGTCAACTCACTAAAAGCTGCAGAACCGGAAGAAGTTCACAAAATTTTCAAAAACCCAGAGGCATATAATTGCTTAAGTATGCATAGCCTTGGATTTCCTACTTATTTGAAATGTATCAAAGCTTTATATCCCGAATACAACCCGAAAACACCGGCCGAGATGGAGTCACTACTGCAAAATATTCATCAACAATATCAAGCCGGTAAGGAGACCGAAACCAACACCAAAGCCAAAATAGTGATTGCAATAATTTCAAATCACGAAGCCTTTAAAAAATGCTTGGGAAAAAATGAACTTCCTGAAGAATGCTTAAATCTTTGTAACAAACAGTATGAGTTTACAAAAACGCTGTTTAAAATTAAAAAAGCATGCGAACGTTATGACAGCCAATTAATTCAGGGTTTATTCGACTCTAACCCTGATTTATTCCTTTCTTGTTTAACCTATAATTACATGACGAGAGAGGAATACTATTTGTCCAATAAGGTAATAAAGAAGCTACAGGAAAAAAATGTCAATGAGATTTATAGTGATGATAAAAACTTTGTCTTAACTCTACTGGCCCAAAACTGGAAACTTTATCAAGATCCCATAGAGCTGTATCGAAGCTTGGAACAATTATTAAAACAGGATTTCAATACTAATGGTCTTGTAAAAAAATGCTTTACATATTCGAATATTAAGTGTCAGAAAGATTATATAGAGGCTGGCTTTCAAGCCGCAATAGAATTTCCGGAAGAGGGTAAAAAGATTTTAAAAACAATGCAAGAATTAAATCCGTTTATGTATAATATCCGTTATAAAAAATTAGATACTGATACCAAAAGAATAATTGCCGCTATCAAAGACGGGACCTTCAATGGGCCAAACAGTCCTTCCATGAAAGATAACAACGGTTCAAATATTGGTAGTGGCAGAAGGTAAACATCGAAAATTTAGTCTTTTTCAGTAATGTTTTTCTGATCATGCAGCAAAATTTTATTATTTAAATATTCTTTACCTCAATTATTCTGAATTTTATTTAAAACATTAACGTTGACCATTCCAGATATTATGCTAAAATAGAAATTAATATTATTCTTCAATCCTTCAAAAATCTTACATATTCAATTTTGGAGATAATATGAATAACCAAAAAAAGCAGCTAATTGCCTTATTGAGATCTGCAAAACCTGACGAAATTCAGAAAATTTTAGAAAACAACCCATTAGCTAAGGATTGTTTAAACATTCATAGTCTTGGTTTTCCTACCTATTATAAATGTGTCACCACATTGCATCCGGAATATAGCCCTACAACACTAACAGAAATGCAATCGCAGCTCAATCATATTTACCAGCAATATAAAAATAATATTATAAGCGAAACCAATGTTCGAGCAAATTTGGCAATTTTAGCATTGAATAACTCCAATTTAAAACTTTATAAAGAATGTCTGGATAAAAAATTACTCAGTGAAGACTGCGACAAATTCTGTAAATCCCAGTATGATTTTGCGAAAGTCTTTCTGACCATTAGAAAAGCCTATAAAGATTATAAAGACAAAGATAAAGACAGTGACAGAACGGAGTTACTGAATTTATTCAAGTCCGAATATCATAAAAAATTAATTCATTCTTGTTTAACCAGTAATTACCTACCAACCAGTGTAGTTAACTTTGTCAACTCCATAAGTCCATCTTCGTTCAAAGAATATCTTGAACAGACAACTAAAGATCAAAAAACTGCTATCAAGACTCTCCTTGTTAGAAACATTGAAACTTATACTACCCCCAAAGAACTGTATGAGAGTCTGGATAAATTATTCCAGGATCCGACTTCCGAAAGATTAGTGCAAAAATGTTTTAAAGAACTAGATCCAGAGTCGCAAAAAAAATACATCAATAATGTCCTAATCTACTTTTCTAAATCAAAAAAACCTGAAGGCATAGAACGATTTGAACGTTTGAATCCTGATCTGTTCAATAAATGTTTAAGCAGTTCACCTCCTAATATCAAAAAAGCAGTCGCAAAAATTGTCAGACCAGACGAATCTTTGATAAAATCAAAATCCAATGAGATGTAACGGCTAATGGAATGATTTAAATATCGATCTCCCATTCGTCGCCAACCTCTTCATAGAGAAAAACCCGGTCAACCGACTGCAGATTGCGGCTAAACCGCTTTAAAACCTGGGGTTTTCCAAAGGTATGCATCGGCACAAACCACTGTGGCCGGACTCTTGCAATAAACTCCAATGCCCCCGACCAGTTTTTCAAACGCGCATCAGCATTACTAAACGCCAGATCAATCCGGTAAGCCTGCAGTTGTTGTAGTGTTTGCTCCCAGATATCCTTGATGAATTCAGCTTCCTGCGGGCTATTCTCTTCCCAGTCCCAATTTGCCAGATCACCGCCAAAATAAATTGTTGTTCCGGCATAGTTGATTAAAAAGGCCACTCCGAGATCATTGCTTGAAAATGCGTGGATTTCCATATCATCCAACTGTAGGGTATCATCAGCATCAATCAGGTATACCGCCTGTCCCGATTGAGGTTTAAGATATGATTCAATCTCTCTGGCAAAAATAAATTTCGTATTAAACCGGGGTTGACCCAGTTGGGCAAAATCCAACTCAAAATGGTCACCATGGCTGTGGGAGGAAAAAAGATAAGTTTTCTTCCCTTCAATCAGACTTTTCACCTTCTGTTTTGCTTCCCGACCGAGCATATTACTGCTGGGATAATCAAAGAGCAACACCCGGTCCGGTAAAGTCAGGACAAAACAATTGTGAAAGATATAATTAACCGTAACTTTAATGATCAATCACTCCTTATCCAGCCTTGATAACAAGTCACATTATATTAACATGAGATTAATTTGTAGTTTCTTCTTTTTGGAACGGATTCTTAACATAATTTGTTACCGCAACCATATCTTCCGAATCAAATTCATAAGTCACTTTGCCGTTATCACTATAAAGCAATAGATTATAGAAACCATATGGCTATGAAATAACACATTCCCATAAATATCTCATGTATTATTCTCCTCTAAATTTTACAAAATCATCTCCATTATTGATTATCAAATAATTACTTTGTTATATCAATCTATAATGTTATTGTCAAGTAACACTTCGAAATCTTATAGTAACTTATCTCAAAGAAAAACCCTGAAACAATAAATATCAATTTATTATTCCAAGGCTTTCTTTGGTCTTATGTATTATTTATTGTATTAATTTTAGCGGGCAACAACAAATATACTAGTTGCTCCAGCCCATTTTGTATCATCGGTTAACGGTACAGCCTGTCCATTCTTCCAATAGACAGCAACATTACCATCAAACCCTGCCACATAAACATCATTACCTGAGACATAGATTGAAGTGGCTCTTGCGTCGTGTTTCCCATTAGTAAGAGGCACCTCCCGACCATTCTTCCAATATTTAGCAACATTAATATCCTCTTCATTACACTCATACCCTGCCACATAAACATCATTACCTGAGACATAGATTGAAGTGGCTCTTGCGTCGTGTTTCCCATTAGTAAGAGGTACTTTCTGACCGTTCTTCCAATATTGGGCGACATCTTTAGTTCCGTTATTCTCATATCCCGCTACATACACATCATTGCCTAAAACATAGATCGACCTGGCACCTGCATCTTGTTCTCCATTAGTAAGAGGTACTTTCTGATTATTCTTCCAATATTGGGCGACATTTTTAGTTCCGTTATTCTCATATCCCGCCACATAGACATCATTTCCAGAGACATAGATTGAACTGGCACTTGCTTTGTGTTTCCCATTAGTAAGAGTTTCTACTTGACCATTCTTCCAATATTTGGCTTTATACAAGTCATATCCCGCCACATAAACATCATTCCCTGATACAAATATTGAACTGGCATATCCAGAACACGTACCACATAAATCTACAACCTGACCATTCTTCCAATATTTGGCAACAAAACGAGTTTCGTTATACTCATATCCTGCTACATAGACATCATTACCTAAAACATAAATTGAATTAGCTCTTGAATTATTTGGTTCTTCAGGAAGAACCTCAACTAAACCATTCTTCCAATATTTGGCAACAAAACAAGTTCCGTTATACTCATATCCTGCTACATAGACATCAACAGCTGTACCCTTCTTTCCTTTACCGCTACCCCCACCACAACCGGTAAGCGTTAGCACCATGATCAACATTACCATTAAACTGATTGGGATTATTCTTTTCATCTTTCATCCTCCTATAATTCTCTGATCTATTTCTGTTAATCTGAGTTGTTATTACCGATTTGTTAAATTCATTATATCAATGCTTAATAGCACTGTCAAGTTATACAATTGCAATTTTTGACCCTATCATTATTTTAGTATCATAATTTTTACATTCCCATCTTTATATATATCCTTAGCAAAACGCAGCACATCAAGTCCCGGGCCATAATTGTTATATGCATCTTTTAAAAATCCCGAACCAGTCTGAAAATGGGCTTTTCCTACAACATTTTCAACTTGAGATATAGACATTCCATACTTCAAAAAATCGAAATCATCTAGATTAAGATTTAAAACTGTCTCGGTTTTTTCTTGTTTGTTATCATTTTCATGATTATTTTTTTATTTCCTGCCTCCCGCAACTAGCTGCCTTATTAATCTGTTGCTTTAAGTTCCCATGCCCTACGAAAACTTTCCGCTGCTTCCTTATATCTTTCCAGCTTAAATAAGGCATCTGATTTATTAGCCCAATATTCATCATTCTCCGGTTCAATAATTAGAGCTTGTTCAAAATACCAGAGAGCTTCGTCATAAAAATCAAGGCAGTATTTTAGACACCCTTTTCCATTTAACGCATTATCAAATTGAGCATCAAGTTCAAGGGCCTTATTATAACATTCCATTGCCTGATCATATTCTCCCAATTCACGAAGAATGTTCCCCTTATTTGACAAAAAAAGCTCGTTTTCATCTAATTCCAAGGCTTTTTCAATACAAGCCAATGCTTCCTGGTATCGCTTCAGTTTTTCCAGGCAAACCGCCTTATTATTCCAGGCTAAACTATTCTCCGGATGGGTTTTAATTTGATTATCCGCATACTCAATTCCTAATTCATATTGTTTACGTTCAAAACAAATTGAACTTTTATTACTCCATGCCCAATCATCGTTACTGTCGACACTTAATGCTTTATCATAACATTCCATCGCTTCATTATAACGTTTTAGACCTTTATATGCCCAACCCATGATATTCCAATTACTGGCTTCCACGTCTTCTTCATATTCCAGAGCTTTTTGACAACTCGCAAGCGCTTCCTCAAACCTCCCGCTCCGATTCAGGGCCAGAGCCCGTGACCACCAGTTATGCTCAGACATTGCTTCCCATTCGCTAAGCGCCATTATTTTGTCATAATAATTTACTACCGTATCATTATCGTTTTGATCTTCACAGACGGCAATCAAATTCCGATAAGCAATAATGATACAATTTCTTATTTTATAATCATCATATTCATGGTATCTGTTGATTACTTCATTACTGATATAATTGATTCTTTGATAAATGACTTCCTTTGCCTTTCTTTCCAGAACAACTCTTCCCTCATCATGTTCACCGTCACTCAGTATTGAGACTAAATAATCAATATGATTATCAAATCCTCTTAACCTGTTTACTAAATCTCTAGTTTCATTAAGCGCAACATCGGCAATATGAAAGACCACTTCTTCATCGATAATATTTTTAAAAGTATCAAGGAATTCTTCACATAATTTATATGATTGATCCAAACTTGATTTTCTAACGCATCTCATTTTACCTTTATAGGCTTCAAGCGTTATTAATAAGACCTTCTTATCATCGATCTGATCATCATAATTATTGATTATCCATTCATAAGTATCAAACGCAGCTTCAAAATCATCACCTTCCAAATTTTTCGCATATTTGACGGCGCAATCAAGAATCACTTTTTTAGAATATGATATTTTGTCATTCATCGCTTCCAAAATTTTTTTGCCGATCACACTGTCCAAAGAAGTGCCGTCTTTAATAAACTGCCGCATTACATAGAACAAATTTGCATTCATAAAGATATTGCTATCAAGATATTTTGTAAGATACCTGTATTCAGATACATATTTTTCGTAGTATTGCAACAATTTTCGATCAGCTTGATAGTAATTTTGATAGATTGCAAACGCCTCATCAAAAGAATAATTTATCAGAAGATAGATGGCTATTAAATCTTTCAGGTCCTTATCATCAGGGATCATTTGATAGGCCGCATCTAATTGTTCTCTTGCCAACTCCGGTTCATGATTGATTATCATCAAATAGGCCTGATGCCGAATTTCCCAAAAGGCATCATAATCATTGAGATGATCTTGCTTGATTTCGTAACCAAAGCCATTCCCGATCCTGGTCATGATATCAATATTGGCAATCTCTGTATCAGTAATTCCTGACTTTAATAAAAAATCTTCCATATAGACACTTTGGTGCAACATATAGAGTTGACTTCGAAAATAAGCCCAGATATTATCAGGAAAGACATTGTAATGGACCAAAAATCGTAGCATCTCTTTATTAATTTGCTCTCTGATGTCAATGTCAAAATAATCTCTGGTATCTTGATCCGTAACTGAAGGCTTTAGATCTCCATCCAACAACTCTTCCCAATTAGCAATGTCAATCCGCTTTGCAACATCATGATATAGTTCAATCACTTTTTTTCGAAACTCATTGATTAAAACAACCTCAGCAGTATTTTCATAGTGACATTCTTCAAGATTATCTCCGTCCGCTTCATAATCCGCTCCGGATTCATCATTAGCTTCGGATTGAGTAATCGCAAAAGGCGCGACACCTTTTTCAATCATCTTAACAATGCTTTCATACGCCTCCCGCAGCTCCTGAAAACCCTGCGGGTTATCTTCCGGATGAAATTCTTTAAGTTTGAGGGCATAAGCCTTTTTAATTGCTCTTATATCAGAAACCGGTTCAATACCCAATCTATCCCAGTATCGTTCCATCTAAATCACCCTTTTTCTTTAAAAATCCAACCCTGTTTCAATTTGTTTGAACAAATCTTCCAGCATCTCCCGGGCTTCTTTAATTTTTCTTCTGTCATAGGTTTTTAAGGCTGCTTCGAATCGTAAAAGCTCTCTAGCGATCCGTTCTCTGTCATGGCCTAAAGTTTCTTCATACAGACGTTCCCCTTTGGCAATTAAAAACCGGTTCTCAGCTTTATCCCGTGGATGAATCTTAATCGCTTCCAATGCTTTTAATCTCTTCTCGATCTCAATTTTAGACATTGAACCAGGATTCTCCTCAATGACAATCCGTTCAACTGCTCCTGAACCAACAACCGTTGCTTCCACCTCAAGCAGTCCATTGATGTCATATGTAAATCGGACATCGATTGCCTGCCGCACACCAAATTCATACGGCAGTGATACGGTTAACTCACCCAACTTTACATTATTAATAACATGACGGTTCTCTCCCTGATAAATTTCAATATTGATAAAAAACTGCAACTCACTGGCAAAGAACCTTTTTACCCGGCTTACAGGAACAGTTGTATTCCTTTCAATAATTGGAGAATAATCACCCCGGAGATAACTATCCCTTTCTTTTTCGGCTACCTTTATTCCAAATGTATAGGGACAAACATCAGTTAAAACAACTTCCTTAATTACCGAATTCCTCATTTTCATCCCCGCCTGGATCCCGGCTCCAATGGCTATTGCTTGATCGGGATCGACATCGGTAACAGGAGCCTTACGAAACAACTTGCTAATAAAATCTTTGATCATCGGCATTCTTGTTGCCCCACCAACCAATAAAACATGATCAATATCATCTAATGATAATGATGCATCTTTCATCGCAGTTTCAATTGGTAACCGTAATTTTTGAATCAATGGTTTTGCCAGCATTGCAAACTCTTTCAGAGAGATTTCCCAGGTGAGCGCTTCATCCTTATAGACACAATTAATTGTCGTAACCGCCTCTCCGTTACACAACTTTCTTTTACCTGCTTCTGCCTGTTTCCATAGGTTAGATTTTAACTTTTGATCAATTTCCGCTTCATTGATCCGATTATCCTTTAAAAACTTCTTATAGATTAATGCTGTAAAATCTTCTCCCCCCAAATAATTATCCCCGGCAATGGCCTTTACTTCCATAACCCCTTCAAATAATTCCAGAATTGAGACATCAAAAGTGCCACCACCCAAATCAAAGACCACAAATCTGGTTTCAGCAGTTCGATTTTGCACTCCATAAGCCAGAGCTGCTGCTGTTGGCTCATTAATGATTCGCTCTACTTTTAAACCGGCTAATTCTCCAGCCCGTTTAGTAGCTTTCCTTTGTGTATCATTAAAATAGGCCGGAACACTGATTACCGCCTCCTCAACCTTTTCTCCCAAAAAATTTTCGGCATCATTTGCTAACGAACGGATAATGAACGACGCTAACTCTTCCGGTATAAACTCATATTTCCCCAATTGCACTTTTCTTTTGGTCCCCATAAATCGCTTGAATGCGGCAACTGTCAGCTGCGGATGAGTAATCAACCGTTCTTTCGCAATCTCACCGACAAAGATTTCATCACTATGTTCATCAACACTCACCACTGAAGGAGTCAGAACATTACCCAAGACATTAGGGATTATTTTCGCTCCTTCTTCGGTCCAATATGAAACCAGACTGTTGGTAGTTCCCAAATCAATTCCGATAATGGCCATTTGTTCACCTCATAAATCTTCTATAGAGTCAAAAAGAGTCAACCGATAACCTTCTCCGGAAAATAATCCTTTTCACTTTTACTGTAACTCGGTTGCACAATAATTGCACGTATGTTATTATCATTATAGCAATATAATTTATTGGTGTCAATTATTCAGTGACAATTGTACAATTTAATATTATGATCAATCATAAACAGTTACATTACAGTTGGAGTGGGATCAATGAACGATAGATTTGACAGATTATCGGAATGTGCCAGAATTATGTTAACTGAAGCCGAAATTGAATATGAAACTATTGATGCTGAGGTGATCTTCGACATCTTTGAAAAAGCATCAGAATATCCATACTAACCCTTTATTGATTTTCAACTACGATATGGCGGACTTAATTATTCGGTTTATCCAGATCAGGGAGGTTTCACTTTAGGATTGATTGATCCTGTCAAAAAAACCCTTTTGGGTCATTGCCGTTACCGGAATCAAGATCAATATATCGGAGACGACCCAATAATGGTAATGTTCTGTGGCGATGTTAATTACGCCGGAGACACCGAATGGAGTCTTCAAATCGGGCTAAAAACAGGAGGGAAATAAAAAATGATTAAATTAGATGGCATTTGTGAAAATGGCAAAGTCGCTCTGGCGCTAATTTTAGCGGAGATTACTTTAAATAACATTGAACATCACGACCTTGACTATGAGTTTTGCAGAGAGAGTATTGATATATGCTGGAAATGGTTGGAAGAGGATGTGGACAAAGAAGCAATCTGTATCTTAATTGCCAATGATGGTAACTGTTTGGCAGACATAACCGTTAAAACTGCTGATGATAAGTTAGGAAATATGTATGGAACAATTATGGCTTCAGTTTCATATTTAGCGTGGCAAGCCTATAATAAAGAAAAAGATTATCATTATCCTCAGTATTTAGAAATGGTCAATGATGAGTATTTAATTGATTTAATAAAAGATTTGATTGAGATCGATAAACTTATTACAGAAGAAAACCTAAGCTATATTCTTAATTATTTTAAAGATAATTACCCCGAAAATAATAAATATTGTAAGATAAGTAAGACAGAAATGATAGATCAGGTAGTCAGCAAAATTATAGACCCAAGTTAATAAACTTAAGCATTTCGTTATTTTATTAATTTATATTTTTTCTTCATTATGATCGGTTATCTCTCCGATAAAATGGGGTTGCATCCTTAGTAGCATCTCTCCCAAAATCACAGTCAAAAGCTACCAAATCAATATATTCATCTTCAGCCAGATATCTATTGGCAACTGCAGCAATCTGAGGGAAAACTGAGGATTGTTCACCCTTAAAATCAATAATCAAAAGCAAATTTGGCTTTTCATCCCCTTCTTTATGAGCCAAAAATAGGTAGGCTGACTCCACCTCAGGCTTCTCTTCCCTAAAAAATACACTCAACGCGTTAACCATCTCTTGTGGATATTCTGCAGGTTGCCCCAACAAAATCTGAGTATCTTTTTCGATAACAATCTCTGAGGTTCGTTGAGCGATGTAATGAATAAGCTCCGGTGTAATAACGACATTTTGGCCAAATGGGTTGATTACAAATCCTTTGATCTGATCCGGGTCATTGAGGACCATTGTTTTTAAGTCATCATAGGTACAGATCAGCGTTTCTTCTTTTTCAGTTGACCATTTTACCAACTCATCCCAATCAGTAAAAGCTAATAAGAACGCGTCATTAGCAGCGTTCTCAATCAATTGTTTTCGCTTTTTAACACTATCATCACATACATTGCTAAACACCATAATTGTTAAAGGACTTATGTCATTTAAGATTGTTTTTTTCCCTTTCTAATATTTCTGTGATCCTGTCTTCAAGTTCATAATAATTTTGACCATAAATACAGGCTTCTTCAATGCCATCTTCGTCAAATTCTTCTTTTTCATCATCTCTTTCAACATCAGGAATCATGATTCCGTATCTTGCTAATAATTCCTCAAAAACATCCAAAATTTCAATGGCTACCAAACGGGTTTTTTCCATATTCCAACACTACCTTTCAAGATTATTTGGTAATACGCTTTGATTTATAAAACTGTTAAAAAGATTCTCACTTAAGTAAAAACTTTTAAATATTACTTAATATAAATTCCCTCCACTTCATATTATTAATTTCCTTATTTTTCAAGGCAAATATATCTATTCACTTGATATCTTCGGGCCATAAAAAATACTTCCATGGGCTCGCCCAATGTTCCAAAAGTCTCTTTACGGCTAGAGAAGGTCCCTCATCAATATCCTCATCTTTGCCCATCCAAAAATTTCGTCCAATCAGAAAACTACGCCCAAAGTTATCCCAATCATGAAAATTCTCAAAACAAAGCGAACTTATTTTTTCCAATTCCGTCCAACACCGGTCAGCATCAAGATAATCTGCAATATAACACATTTTAAGCAAGTTAACATATCTAGCCATATCCCAGGCTAAAATTCCATATTCCGGCACAATATCTTTAACTTCATTGACATATTCAAACTGTACTTTAAGCTCCTTAATATGATCGCTCTCGATTATATTATCATCATCACTCTCATCAATATCATCCAAAACCTCTTTTTGCCTGCTTTCCATGATAAAATCGGCAATAGATTTGAGAGAAAAGTCCTTTAAATTATCCAGGTTTTCTAAACATGCCTGAAAGTGTTCACGATGCTTTGACAGCCAGGTGTATTTTCTGATTTGTTCCGGCAATGGTTTTATTTCTGTATTGCAAATATAACTCCAGCAAAAACCATACGTGCTTATCTGAATAATTTGCATTCATAATGTTATCGCCAAGATGTTCCCTAATAAAGTCAAAAAATATAGTTTCTTCTCGCTCCCACCCAAACATGGTGAAATGAATTAAAGCTATGACAACTTTCCTAAAAGTATATCCTGTCATCATCTCAGGATAACGGATCTTATAGAGATCTTGTCCCATACACTGATAAAACACAACCATTTGAATTTTCTTTAATTCTTCTATACTATTCCCGCCATTAATTAGCGTATCGTTTTTCCATTTTGACAGGTAATATGATGCTATCGAATCTAGATCTACCAATAAAATATGATCCCTCTCCAAGGCGTTTGACTCAACGATATCCATAATTTCACTTTGACACTCTTCATAATCTTGCTTAATATCTTCAAAAAAGTCGTCAGACCAATTTTTTAAATACCTCTTAAACGCCATTTCTAATTTCTTTTGGTTTAACACTGGTTATCACCTCATATTTTCAGACCATTAGAATCATCTTCCACGGGCTTAGCGGATTCGTTAACCGATTTCTTGATGTCGCAGTAAAAATATCCGGATCATCTTCGTCATCCAAAAAGTTTGAATTCAGTAAAAATATCTAACAAGTACCTTATTCTTACCATTAATAGCTTTACCCAAAATATCACATATATCATCACATAGAGGCATCAAATTCTCTTGGTTCAAATTGCTCCTTACATACAGCATCTGAGATAAGGAAATCCTTAAATCGTCCATTTCCCAAGGAACTGGAGATAATTCTTTCCATGGAGAATCAATATTTTGATGATATGCCAAGCCCACATACATTCCATCCTCATTTAGTGGAATTTCATCTAATATACTATCAAAATCCCCTATCCACATTTCAATCTTTTTTAAAGTATGCTGTGAATCTTTTTCTTGTAATATAATTTCAATAAATGCCTCTCCCATATCCTTATAAGGCTCAGAATAATCTATATACTCCATCCAATTTTCTTTCTAATCAATTAACAATAATCAGTTCTTTCTTTTGTTCCTCTGTTAAACTGAGTTTTGTTGCATCTTTAGCCAGTATTTTTAGCTTTAAAATTTTGTTTTGACCAAATTTGGCATTATCTAAATTTGTTTGCGTCAAATCAACATTTTCAAATCTTACTCCTCTCAGATCGGTATTTGATAAGTTTGCACCATTAAGATTTGCTGATAAAAAAAGAGAATTTCTAAGGTCCTGTCCGCTCAAATCTGCGTTCTCCAAAGATGTAAGTAGAAATTCAACCTTTTTTAAATTGGTATTTTTGATGATACAATTTGATAAATTCGATTCTGAAAAGTCTGCTCCTTGAAAGTTGCAACCATCTATTTTTATATTACTCAAATCTGAATCCATTAAAGTTGAACCTTGAAAATTTGAATTTTTTATTGCTGTCGAATTAAAATTTGATTCAGACAGGTCAGCATTTTGAAAATTGGTGTTATCTATTTTAGCATCATTAAATTTAGTCCCAATAAGGCTGGCATCTTCAAAGTTGGCGTTTGACAGATCACATTTTGATAAATCCGCGTAATGCATAGTGATTTCTTCATAATCGCCGCCTGAAAGGTCTAATTCACGCAATATCTCATATGAATAGGTGCCGTTCTTACTCTCCAGCCATGCAACTATCTCTTTTGAGTCTTTCTTTCGGATATCCTCTTTGTAGATTATTTCACTATAGCCCTTATATTCCCCGATCCTGACTTCCAGTACTTCTTCCTTTTCAATCAGTTTAAATTCTTCTATCCGGACAGCTTCTTTTATTGCCTTTTTTGCAAACTCAACCATATTTACATCGCATCTAATTACTCCTCTTTTTCTTACAGCCGCAAGGTCGCCGCTTGTTATTTTCCCGTCATATGTCTTGCTTATCTCTGAAAGATGCCTGGACTTGATACTCCTGACTTGTGCCATTAATATTATCAATACCAAAAGAATATGTTATATACGCTATCTTGGGTGTCAGGCCTTCAGCTTGCATTTCTTTAATCTTTAAGCATAAACTCCTGAAATTCTCCACAAACTCTGACATTAGCTTTTTTTCGTTTTCTGCAATGAATGCCTCTATTTCTTTATCCATTTGAAGAAAATATTTGTCACAATATTCCTTCTTAATATGCTTTAATGCTTCTTTCTTAGTCATAAATTATCTCCCCGCTTCAATCTGAATCTTTAACTCCAATAACTCTTGTTTTGCCAGACCATTCCCCAAGTCAGCAGCTTTCGTCAACCAATTTATTGCTTGTAAATTATCCTTTTCGCAACCTTTACCATCCATATAATGTTTGGCCAACATTCTCATGGCGAAAATGTTACCCTTTTCGGCGCCTTTCTGATAATATTTAAAACTTTCTATATTGTCTCTTTCAATCAGCAACTGTAAATAGCGCTCTTCTTCTCTTAATCGCAAAGACTTGATCACCTCAACCAAATACCCTCTTAACCCCAGTAAGGAGAGTCCATTGTCATCAACCTTTTTTATTAGTTTTTTGGCATAGCTCACAAACTGATGAGCTAAATCAAAACAACCTATTTTAGCTGCTTTTTCAATAAGCCCCCCATGAGTCGGAGTGCCATTATTGCCAATAATCACACTCAACACAAGCTGAATTTGGCTTAAAGGTAAAATATCATAGAACCGCTCAGCTATTATTAACAGCTGTTCTAAATAATCGGCGTTATCTTCAATCATATCTTTCAAACCATGATATGAATGGCCAATTTTCTCCGGCTCATCAAAAGGAAACTCGGCCAAACGACGGGTAACTTCTTCTTTACGCCATTCCGCTTCCAAGTCAGCACTGATCTTTAAGGCGTAATACTCATCCCGTCTCTGAAAATTTTCTCGATCCAAATGAAAATGGCTGCATCCCATCGCTATAAAATAACGCTTTGCCTGCTCTATGTTTAGAATTGGTTCAGTTTCGATAGACATGTTAGCTCTCCAATTACTTGTCATTAGAAAAGTATGATAAACTCAACTTGTCTCTTATGACGATTTGTTCCCAAACGGAGTGTCATTTAACTTCGCTTGCTTGATTATCAACTTAATATAATTCATTCAAAAAATCTAAAAACGAATTGGATACTTTTTCAATCTGATTAGTTTCATGATTCCAAAAAACTACAGTAACATCTTTTTCATTAAAAAATAAACAAAGGTAGTTTCCAAACGGATCTTCCCCAAATGGAAATAATTCATTTGGTAACCCATTATTTCTCAAAATTCTTAAAGTACTAAAAACATTGGTATCCTCTTCCTCATTAAATGAAATCAAATTACAAAACACATGGACTGCCTTCATTGAATTCAATGATACATTTGCGAAATTCTACAGGTAATTGTTTACCTAAAACTGTTTCAATTTCTATGATAGACTTGTCATCCTTCAATGGGCTAGCCCATTCCCATATCAATTCACTCATCTTTTTTCTCTAATGATCATTGGTTTATACCCAGTTTAAATAAATTTTCCTTAGATCTACCATTTATAATAACTGCCGATAAAAAATCTAAACTCATCCTGTGACAGATTGAGCACTACTCTTAAATCATAGTCCGTCGGGATATCATCGTCCTCGTCCCGATCTTCCAAAAACCGATAATACATCTCTTCGGCAAAAGGGTTTCCCCATTCTTCAAGCGATACCATAACTTGATTCATCTGCAAAAGGGTAAAATCTCTAAGCAGAATTTTATTGATTATCAAATCAAGGAGTGAATCATAATATTTTCTAGTCTTACCATTCTCGATTAAGCTGATCTCCTCTTTTATGCTTCTGTAATCATCAAGTTCGAATTGGCTAATCACCATATTTTCTCTATACTTTTTGATAAGACATTTAACATGCCCATCTGCCATTTCAAAAACAATATGATCATATGAAGCAGTTAAGACCGTAGGGTCATTTTTAATCATCTCACAAGTTTTAACAAGACTTCCTACGAATTTATCTAACAATGACCGTGTTTCTAATTGCAATACTTTATTGGTTAACTGTGGCATTTCCAATTTTTCAACCAGTCTTTTTATTTCCGAATCCAGTTTAAAATACGCTTCAACCTCTCTCTCGACAATATAATCGGCTACTCCAATATGTTCTTGAAATTGGTTGATAAAGTCATTATAGTTGTAGATTAAGAAATCATGAGTTGTATTAACATTGGAATCTATAGCATAGATATATTGCCCTATTTTGACATCACCTGAGAAATTAACATTGATTCCTTCCAATACAAGTTTTCCTCGTATATTTTGACTGCCAATAGAATCAAGATTAGAATTGATAATATGAGCATTTCCATATATAGTTAGGCCGTCACCAATATTTTTGATATTAACCTTCTTAAATTTCAGGTCACCGTAAACCGTAAAATTATCTCCGATCCCTTCAATATTGCAGTATGCAAATTCAACATTTCCAAATATCTTAACATTATTACCGATTCGACTAACATCTAAGTCTCGCGGCGAAAATTTTATATTCCCTTCAATAACTGTGTTATCTAATAAACATCCTTTCTCTGCCGCTTCTTTGATTTTTATGGTATTCAAAAGAGAACTATTCAAAATCAACCTTTTACCCGCTTTTACGCTTGGTGCCATTGTTTCCAACTTAGTAGTATGAGCTAAGTTCAAATTTCCTCCAACAATAACCTTCCCTGATATTTCAGTTATTTCACTAAAACTCAGATCAAGATTGCCGCCTACAGAAATATCACAGGCCACGTCCTCTTCTTTTAACCCATATGTAAATTCGAGATCTCCTTGTACATTTATCTCTTCCAAACCATAAAGATAATCGGTCTCTATGACTGCATCTTGACCAACAGTAATTTTTTTGGGGAGTTGCGTTTCTTCATCTTTATTGTCTAATCGGAAATTGCCTTTGACATCAATCTCTTCTGGCAGTCTTTGGTATACTTCAATCCAAGACATGTCAAGATCACCACTGACAACTAACTTATCAGGGTAATTTTTGATTTTAGAAAAACTCAGGTCCATATCGCCATTAACAACAATTGAACAATTGAAATTTTCAATCATGGAACATGACATTTTTAGTTCCCCATTTACCGTTATATTACCATTGATTTCCCTAACATTCTTTAAAGATAAGTCTCCATTAATCAAAAGATTGACATCCAATTGTTCAATTTGATAACCGGTCAAATCCAGACTACTATCGATAACCAACCGTTCTCCTTCAGCCCTGATTTTATCTTGATTTATGATCTTTTCTTCAAGCAAAAACCGGTATAAATCATTATTGTTCTCAATACTTACTTGCTCAATACTTACTTGCTCAATTTCTTTCACTACTTTCCCAACGACCTCAATATTGCCGGGGATTTCTTTCATTTCATATTGCATAATTTCAAGCCTGCCCCGAACCAGTAAATTCTCCGGCAGATGCTTGACCTTTGAATTGTTAAGTATCAGATTTCCCTTGATCTCACTCAAACAATCCGGTATCCTATCAATTTCGGTATTTGATAAATCCAAACTTCCTCCAACCATAATATGGTTCGGTAATTCATTGATCTCTTTACATCCGCAAAGAGTCAAGCTTCCGTCTACTCTTAATCCATCGGGCAAATGGGTAATTTTTGTCCCTGACAGATCCAAATCACCGTTAATAACAAATTGGTCGGGCAACTTTTGAAGGTTTTTATTATCTTTAAGCCATATGTTCCTGCCAATTGATACATCATTCGGAAATATATTTAATGCATCACACCTAAATATTTTCAAGTCTCTTTGAACATTTATTTTATTCATGGAAGATAACATATTACATGAACTAATCGTCAAATCTTGCCCAACCCTAATATTGCTTATTTCTTTAAGATTATTACAGGAACTAATTCGCAAATTCCCACCAACCCTAATATTGCTTATTTCTTTAAGATTATTACAGGAACTAATTCGCAAATCCCCACCAACTGCCAGATCCTCCGGCAATCGTCGAATATCACAGTTGCTAATCGACATATTATTAATGACTTTTAGTCCCTGGGGAATTCTCAATCCCTTTACACCTGTTATTTTTATTGTCCCCTTGACGCTAATATCCTTGGGGATTGCTCTGATTTGGCAATCCATCAATTCTAAATCCCCCAAAATATTAAGATTACTACCCATCTCTTTGATAGCTGAGTGGGAAAGAATCAAATCACCTTGGACACATACATTGTCGCCAATCCTTTCAAGTATCATAGTATTACTCAAATTAAGATTGCCTTGAATCGTAATATTTGAAGGAATCTCTTTGATAATCGAATATTCAAGTCCTATTTCATCATGAATTATCAGCATTTCTTCTTTTTCCTGATACTCTACAAGATCTCTTTGAAGAGCATTCATAGAAATAAGCTCTTCAACAAAACTTTTTTGTACTGTATTCATTATTTATTCCTCCTCATATTCAAACTAATATCGAATCCAGATCATCTTCAAGGCATTTAGCTCAACGATATCCATAATTTTACTGTATTTTTTAAACGCCATGTCGTGGATGGTTCTTACTCTCCAGCCATGCAACTATCTCTTTTGAGTCTTTCTTTCGGATATCCTCTTTGTAGATTATTTCACTATAGCCCTTATATTCCCCGATCCTGACTTCCAGTACTTCTTCCTTTTCAATCAGTTTAAATTCTTCTATCCGGACAGCTTTTTCCATTGCCTTTCTTGCAAAATTCCTAAGAATTGTGTCGCAACTAAACACTTCACTTTTCCATACTTCCGCAAGGTCGCCGTTTGTTATTTGGCCGTCATATGTCTTGCTTATCTCTGAAAGTTCTTTATGGGTTGCTTCCATAAAACTCCTGAAATTCTCCACAAAATCTGACATTAGCTTTTTTTCGTTTTCTGCAATGAATGCCTCTATTTCTTTATCCATTTGAAGAAAATATTTGTCACAATATTCCTACTTAAAATGCTCTAATGCTTCTTTCTTAGTCATAAATTATCTCACCGCTTCAATCTGGAATCATATCAATCATCTTTGATTATGTGCAATTTTTATTGTATTGCTTCACATCTAATCAAAGATTTAATATCTTTTAATATACTCTTCCCAAGTATCCGGATATAGTTTTTTAATCACATCAAGTGTAAACTTATCAATTTTAGTATCCCAATAATTAACACCTTGCCGGGCAAATTCGGCAACAATCTCCATTTTAATTTTGTACTCTTCTGAATCAAGCTTATAAACCCAATCTCTCAAGAGGCTTACCGGATAAAACTTTTCATTGGGATCCTCATTTCCATAAGATGCTCGTCGATAATAAGGCTCTGTTACTCGGGCTTTTTTTTCAACAATCAAATAATGGGCATATTTCAGCGCGTCCAAGGTTGCATTAGATCCAGCCATTAATGCTTCAATTGCTGCTGTTTTCCCTCTCTTTATTGCGTAGTTAATATCAGCTCCAGCTTCCACTAACGCTTTTGTCTTTTCAATGCCACACCCAATCGAATACATCAATGGGCTTGTTCCTGGTTCAATAATTGTTTTTTCCCCGTCAAGATCACTTCCAATATAATTAATATTTGGATCAGCGCCATACCTTAGTAAAAGCTTCACATATTTCGGGTCTTTTTTAGCATCATTATCAATCCAGGAATATCCTGCTGCTGCAAACAGCGGAGTTTCGCCCAACCGCGACGCAATGTTCGGATCGGCTCCACATTTTAATAACGCTTCGGCTGACTTGTATTTCTCCATTCCTACTGCCCATAGCAGCAAAGTAGCCTTATACTTAGGTTCTTGATAATTTACTAAATGTGGCGAATCTTTTAATATCTTTGCTATCGTTTTTACCTTTTGGTCCTTTACGGCTGAGGCCAACTCCCATACTGGAGTTGACTTGAAAATTCTTATGTCTGTTATCTGATACTCCTGATTATCTTTGTCAGATACATTGGCAAAGCACGAATATCTTATCAATAACACTATAAGCAAACTTAAAACTACAAATATCCCTGTTACCATTTTACTCATTTTGACTCTCCTTCGTTGTTTATAATTATTTAAACAATTCCCCATGTTTGTTGGGAATATAATCCGGATAGTTCCTGCGGTAGAAGTTATCAATGAGACTTAGCAATGGATCCCATTCCGGGTATGGTTCGGGATCTGCAATTACCATTTTCTAATATTTCTATGGTTTTATTTCTGTACTGCAAATACAATTCCAGTAACAATCATATATGCTTATCTGATTCGTCGGCCTCCATAATATTATCGCCAAGATGCTCCTTAATAAAGTCAAAAAATATAGTCTCTTCTCGCTCCCACCCAAACATGGTGAAATGGATCAAGGCTGCGATGACATCCTTAAAAGTATATCGTGTCCTCATTTCAGGATAACGAATCTTATAGAGATCTTGTCCCATACACTGATAAAATACGACCATTTGAACTTTCTTTAATTCTTCTATACTATTCCCGCCATTAATTAACACTTCGTTCTTCCATTTTGACAGGTAATACAATGCTATCGGATCTAGATCCACCAATAAAATATGGTCCTTCTCTAAAGCGTTTGACTCAACAATATCCATAATTTCACTTTGACACTCTTCATAATCTTGCTCAATATCTTCAAAAAAGTCGTCAGACCAATTTTTTAAATACCTCTTAAACGCCATTTCTAATTTCTTTTAGTTTAACACTGGTTATCACCTCATATTTTCAGACCATTGGAAACATCTTCCAAGGAACCATAAAATCCAATATCCAAATCAGATCTTTCAAACTATGAATGGCCTTAATATAACTCATTCAAAAACTCCAAAAACGAATTGGATACTTTTTCAATTTGATTAGTTTCATGATTCCAAAAAACTACAGTAACATCATTTTCATTAAAAAATAAACAAAGGTAATTTCCAAACGGATCTTCCCCAAAAGGAAATAATTTATCTGATAACCCATTACTTCTCAAAATTCTTAATGTACTAAAAACATTGGTATCCTTATCTTCATTAAATGAAATCAAATTACAAAACACATGCTCTTCCCCATCAATTGTCCGAAACAGCTTTTTATTGGGACGAGCTTCGTTAAATTGCAGTATACATTCACAAAATTCTGCCGGTAAGTCTTTGCCCAATAATTGTTCTACTTTTCTGATTGCGAAACCATCGCTTAAAGGATGTGCCCGTTTCCACTCCAACCCATTCATTTTTTTCCTCCAATGTTCAAAACTCTCGTAATCAATACTTGGATTACTGATTGTTCTTCCACCTGGTTCCTCTAAATAAATCATTATATCTTCCCTCTGCGATTTTCAATCGCTCACCATTGTTAATCAGTATCAACAATTCCTTTCGACAATACACAACTAAAAAAGGAACTAGAGCACATCGTTTTGCACACCGACATTGGTAACTTTTTCGTTGACAAGCTGTACTCCGACACCCAGATCAAAGTCCCAGGTACATTCGAACAATATTGATATGGTCCGTTCAGCTTCAGTGTTTCGGATATAAAAATTGACCGGCTTAACCAGTTTCCCTACTTCATCAATACGATAAACAATTGGAGCAATCTCATCAATATTCTTTACGTTCTTCTCTCTCTTCAAGGAACAGATCGATTGATAATATTGAAATATCGCTTGCTCCACTTCATTGATAATCTTTGCTTCATTTTTCAAAAACTCCACCATCGATTGCCTTTGAAGCTCACTGATATCTTCATCCTCATCACACTCAATTGACAGAAGCACATTGTAACTACGGTTGTATATCTTCAATTCCATTTGACCTTGCCACAAAAAATCATACTCCAGATATCCAAACAGTTCATCTTGCATTCCATTTCCTCCGCATCTCAACTATTTAAGAAATTCCCGACAAGTCCTGCAATTATATCTCTTTAGAAGACAATCAATTTTCCTTCCGGATAAGGCCCCTTCCAACCACACGGAAGATAACCCTGTTCGTAAATGCTGATAATTTCGTCATGAAACGGTTCATGATAAAATTTTCGATAACAAATCTGAACTGTGACCTCAACTTAGACAAATCATATTGTTAATCAATATCATCGTAATCTTCTTGATCCAATGCCAGGTTATTCAATTCGATCCGTCATTTTACCTTCATATTTAATGAAAGTATCCACAACCTCCAGCGCAGTCTCTGCGTTTACAAAAAAAAGTTGCCGAAAAAATTTATGGGACTGCCCACCGACATGAACAGTAATAAGCTCTCTTCTTGATCAGCCTTACTGTTATAGGCGACAAAATCAGGTATTTTAGGATCATTGGGAATATACCATAAATAATATGAATTATTCATATTATCGGAACGAAACAGTACTAAAATGATATTTTCTTCCCCCTCACACTAACATAATCTCATTTCATCCGTACCGCTCCAAAAATCATTGTCATTTGCAAACAGGATCTTTCTTAAGTATTCAATACTTGGATTACTTATTGTTCTTCCACTGGATTCCCCGAGATAAATCATTTGATACCTTTCCTTCAATTTCACATCGACAATGTTATTACCTGTATGTTATTTTCATTATAACAATTGGCTTTCTCTCTTGTCAAGTTGATGGTTGAAATATTTGGAAATGGCTTATTCAAATAAAAGCCCTGGAACATCAGATGAAAATCAGTCCGGGATTTTTAACGTAAACTACCGCTAACTCAATTGTCATTAGAGGATTTACCGGCTATGGAAACCCCATTTGCTT
>Ga0209409_1000297_pt1 | contig 51992 bp, 48 predicted proteins | sample AD_JPNMR1_MetaG_FD_184424 | JGI IMG/M metagenome (GOLD analysis project Ga0209409, IMG submission 184424) | Active sludge microbial communities of municipal wastewater-treating anaerobic digesters from Japan - AD_JPNMR1_MetaG (SPAdes) (version 2) | ecosystem: Engineered > Bioreactor > Anaerobic... | reverse complement strand
TTTTTCTTAAATTTTGTAAAGGATTTTCTTAAAAATTTTGTGATTAATATATAGAAAATAATTTTTTGTTAAGGAGGATTTTATGAATAATATTCGTAAGATTTTAAAAAACTATAATTTTGAGCATGAGTTACATATTGTGGTTAATTCTGCTATGAAAAAAAGACTGGAAAATATTGCGAGGAAATTTAACATCTCTATTTCTGGGCTTATTGTGTATATCTTGCAGATATATCTTAATAGGGTAAAAAAGATATATTGTTTTGGCCCAGAGGATGGAAATAAATACGAAAGAATAGATGGAGATGCGAGGATACATGTGTATTTGTCAAAACAGGACTATAGGTTCTTAAAAAAGATCCATGCTGATCTAAATTTTTTCAGCATGGGGTGTTTACTGAGAAGAATTATCCTACTTTTTTTGGAAGAATACGAGAAATTAGGGATTACCAGGGTTGAGATGAAGTGTAGTATAGTAACATTAAGGTTATTTTTGAGACTAACAAAGATGAAAAAGTGGAATAAGAGCAGAGAATTATCCCACTTTAAAGGGAATACCGCCCCCTTCTACAAGGCAATCTACAATGATTGCTACCAGGTAATAGGCTTTGAAACTTACTATTAGCTAAATTTATTAAAAATTCTACTAAAAAATAAATATAAACCATTCTCAAATAAAAATAACCTCAGGATAATTCTATTTTTTTAATTGCCTAAAAATAAAATCGGACCCCTAAAAATATATACTAAGAACATTCACCCCTATCTGAAAGTTTACAAGAGACCTAATTAAAAGTTGTGAATTGATAAAATAAATAAAATAAGGAGATTTTCAAAAAATAAAAAAATTATCTTTTATAAAGTAAAATATTTAATATAAAGATAAGGAGTATTATTTATATTAAAGGGGAAAATTTTAAAGATACCCCTCTATTCTTAAAGATAAATCAAGTTAAATTATTCTTAATATTCCAAAAAAAATCGAAATTGTTTAAGAATTTTTCTGTTAAGTCTGGATCAAAATATTTACCCTTTTCATTTATAAAAAAATTTATTATATCTTCCTTGTTATATGCTTTCTTATATACTTTATCAGTTGATAGAGCATCAAATACATCTGCAATAGCAGTAATTTTTCCATAGATACTTATTTCATCTCCTTTAAGTCCCTGAGGATAACCTTTACCATCGTATCTTTCATGATGCTGCAATGCAATAATTGCTGCTGTCTTAATTATCCTTCTATTAGAATTTTTAAGCATCTCATAACCTATTAAAGAATGTTTTTTTATTATAGTAAGTTCCTCATCTGTTAGCTCACTGGGTTTATTCAATATTGAATCTGGAATTCCTAATTTACCAATATCATGCATTGGAGATGCTAATTTTATTATTCTTGCATCCTCATCTAATAGACCACATAAAAGAGCAAGTTGATAAGAATACTCAGCTACTCTTTTAACATGAAGCCCAGTCTCATTTGATCTTGTCTCAACAATTTCACCTAATTTAAAAATAATCTCTTTTTGAGTATCCTCTATTTCCTGATTTAAATACAAATTATCATAGGCTATTGACACATTTGTGCAAAATATCTCTATTAAATTCTTTTCCCAATCATTTAATCTATCCCATCCTTCTATGTAAACCATATTTTCAGAATCATTTCTGCTCAAAAAATAACCAATATAATGATTATCAAAATACATACTCTTTCCATTTTTTCTTGTTAATTCTATATCCTTTATGATATTTTCTGGCATAACATCAGATACTTTTTTCTCTATAAATTTATCATATTCACCAGTTGCTGCAAGAATTAAGAAATCATTACTCTTCTCTTTTGTGATTGTAAAACCAGAAGCCTGACAGTATAAAGCATTTTTATTAATACTTAATAGAGAGGTAAGTTGAGATAGAATAGCATTAGCGAATTTTTGCATTGATTGTATTTCAAAAATATTGGCTGATGCCTCAATAATTTTTTGTAACCCTTTTTTATTGTTGTCAATAGTGACCATATCATTATATGTTCTTAAAGCAGAAATTATTGTTGTGTATAATTTTTGTGTTGTTAATTCTGTCTTTGATTTATAATCATTTATGTCATAATCTATAATTACCTTTTCTTCTGGTGCAAGTCCGGGTTGGCCGGTCCTTAAAACTATTCTAATGAGTTTATTTTTTAATTCTTCTCTGATATAACTTATTAATTTTAAACCAGCATCGTCTTCCTCCATTACTACATCCAATAAAACAATAGCAATATCAGGGTGTTCTTTCAAAATATCTTTTGTCTCCTTAGCAGAATAGGCACTCAAAAATTGAAGATATTTCTCCTTAAAAGAAAGATTATTTAATACTAATTTTGTTATTGTATGAACCTCTTTATCATCATCTACGATCAATATCTTCCAGTATTCTTTTTTATCAGATTTATCAAAAGAAGAGATCTCTTCTTCAGCAAAAATTAGTTCATCTTTTTCTGGAATATTATCTTTAATCATAAATCCCTCTTTTTAAATTGGTATTTTTATTGTAAAAATTGTATACTCCCCCTCTTTACTTTCACACTTTATAGTACCATTTAACTTTTGTGTTATAATATTATATATTATATGAAGCCCCAATCCTGTTCCTCCTTCACTCCTCTTTGTGGTCCAGAATGGGTCAAAGATCCTTTTTATGTTTTCTTTCTGAATACCTTTACCATTATCTTTATATATAAATAGAAGATCCCCATCATCTTTAACGACCTCAATGGAGATTTCTCCATTCTCTTTATACTCAAAACCATGAATTAAAGAATTCATTATCAAATTTGTAAAAATCTGTGAAAATAAGCCAGGGTAACTATCTATTTCAATATCAGCATCACAATTAATAACTATATTAATATCTTTCTTTTTTAATTTAGGTTTTAGACTTATAACTATCTCTTTTAAATATTCTTTAATATTAAATCCTCGTCTCTCTTCTGTGGTTTGGTCAACAGCAACTTTTTTAAAACTAGTTATAAGCTCAGCAGCTCTATTTAAATTTGAAAGTATTATATTAATAGAATCATTTGCAGTGAAAAGCATATTCTCTAATTCTGATCTTTTTAATTGATTATTCTTAAAATCATCTAATATCTTTTTTACATTTTTTTCAATAAAACTTGCTGCTGTGATTCCTACACCAATAGGAGTATTTATTTCATGTGCTACCCCAGCAACAAGAGAACCAAGAGAAGCCATTTTTTCTGATTCTATTAATTGTTGTTGAGTCTTTTTTAAATAGTCAAGTGTTTGTTCCAAATCTTTATTTATCTTTTCTAATTCTTCTGTTCTCTCTTTGACCCTTTTCTCAAGATCCTCATTTAATTTTTTTATCTCTTCTTCTGCTTTCCTTCTTTCTGTTATATCAATGCCAGTCCCTATTGTCCATATGATCCTGTCATTTTCATCTTTTATAAATGTATTATTCCATAAGACATATATCTCTTTTCCATCTTTAGTAACTATTTCACTCTCAAATGAACTTGATAAAATACTATTCAATAAAATTTCAAGAACGTCATTTGTTTCATTAGAAGAGACATTTTGTTTAAAAAAATCCCAGATAGACTTCCCTATTATCTCTTCTTCCTTAAAGCCAGTTATATCTTCACATTTTCTATTAAATTTAGCAATTTTACCATTTGAATCGATGACTATTATTAAAGCTCCCACTGTATAAATTATTTTATTTAGAAGATCACCAGAGTTAAAATCCTCTTTCTCTTTATTCATCTTTTTACTCTATTTGTCAAAAAATCTACACTCTTTATACATAAACTCTATTTTTTCTTAACAAGATCCTCTAGCTTGTCAAGATAATTATTTATTAAAGTCTTATATTCATAGGGAATTTTTTCTTCATAAAATTCAATACCAATACCATATATATCCTTTCTATTTGCAACATCCTCATACCTTACAATCTTTCCCTCAATTTGTAATGGCTCTGATTTCTCAATTAAAAAAAGATTAATCACAGCATCTTTATTCATTATAAATTTAGGAACACAAGATAAAATTATCATACATCCATAAGCTGATATGTTTTTAATAATGCATGGTCTTTTTATATTGTCAATTATAGCATACGATTTACTAGTAGTAAGTCCAATATCTGCTATAATTTTTCCTTCAAGATTAATTCTTAAAGATTTTCTCTTTTCAAAATTTTCAGCAGTCTCAATTATTTTCCCAAGTATCTCGATTAAATCATCTGGTGGTTTTTGAGTATATTCTAACGTCATTAAAAATGGGGCTTGAGTACTCGATTTCATCTTGAATATATTATACCCTTTTACCATTGAAGGGACAAAAAAAGTTATTGGGCTCTTTGCTTCCTTTGGAAAAAAAGAGAGCCTTAAATTAACAAAGTTATTTGCCTTTTTTATCTCTTCAAAACTATAAGTATCTAAGTTTATTATAACTTTTGCCTGCTTCATAGAGGCTGAATATAAAACACATGGACAGGGATCCCCCTTTATCTTTAAAAATACCTTTTTGGTTTCAAGTCCCACTATTTTAATTATTGACTTATTAAAAGCAACCTCTTTTGAGTTATATTTTTCATAATATTGTGACAATTTCTGAGTTGATAAATTTGCCATTACATCCCCTATTTACCAAAATAATATCTAAAAATAATCTAATTTGCAAGCAAAAAATTTAAATTTATAAATTATTTTATGATAAGTTGGATGTTTTATTTTTAGACAGTTAAAATGATAGACTTAACCTACTGTAAATTTTAAATAAGAGAGAAAAAAATATAAAAATCACCATAAATTTGAATTTTTATAAGAATTTTATTTCTTTCAGGAAGAAATTTGAGTTAAATTTGAGTAAAAAGTAGTCGTTAGTCTCTATTTGGCATGGGATATCTTGGCATCTACCCTCTACTCCCCCCTTCACCACACAAGCCTTTCTTGCCTTTAAAGCCTCTATCTCATTTTTTACTCTTTGTATCATCTTCATAAATTTCTCTTCCCCATAAATTTGAATCCCAGCAAAATATATCTCAAGCAATTCCCTTATAAGAGTTGCAATACTAAATGAATTTAACTGGTCATGCACAAGTTTCAATTCATTATACACCTCTTCTGGTAAAAATACTCTTATTTTTTCAATAGCATTTATAAATTTGTAGTCCTTCTTCCGCCTTTTTTCAAAAAGGTGTTTTTTCCTTAAAATCGGAAGCATTAATAAAATTATTTCTCTTACAATAACTGAAAAATTTTTATTATTTTTCTCTTTTAAGTTTTCAATTTTATTAAATAGAGCCTGATTTATAACAAAGTCAAACTCTTTCATAAAAATTTTCCTCCTCTTAAAAAAATATTTCTATATATTAATCACAAAATTTTTGAGAAAATCCTTTACAAAATTCAATAAGAAAAATAAAATTTTTTATATGAAAATAAAATTGAGATCAAAAGAATTAACTTCCATAATTTTTTATCTTTTGACAAAATTTAAAATTTAGTATACTTTTAAAATATATTATGGGTTATAGCTGTTTAAAATGTGAATATTTATCAAAAAGACCTGGCATAGGTAACTATTTTATCTGGAAATGTAATTACTGGGGACTTATCTGTAAAGAAATCCTTCCTCAATACATAGTAGCTAGTTCAATTGGAAGAAAATGCCCTTTTTTTAAAGAAAAAATAATAAAAAATCAAAAAAGCAATAATAATACCACTCAAGAAAATAACGGTAATATAGATATTATATGCTGATCTTAATAAGGATATTTAAATTTTATACGACAATTGTCGTAAATTAAAAAGGCTATCTATTAAGATAGCCTTTTTAATTTTTAATTTTATAAAATTCCTATTTTATCTCTTTAAGTAAAGCGTCTACTTTATCAGTCTTTTCCCAATTAAAAATTTCTCTACCAAAATGCCCATAACTAGCAGTATCCTGATAAATAGGTTTTCTTAAATCAAGAGTTTTTATAATGCCAGCAGGAGAAAGATCAAATACTTTTTTAATAGCCTCTTCTATTTTCTTTTCTTCAACCTTAGCGGTCCCAAATGTCTCAACCATAACAGATACCGGGAAAGGCACACCTATTGCATAGGCAACCTGAATTTCACATCTATCACAAAGCCCAGCAGCAACTACATTTTTTGCGACATATCTTGCCATATACGCAGCAGATCTATCCACCTTTGTTGGATCCTTTCCACTAAAAGCACCACCACCATGTCTTCCCATACCTCCATAAGTATCAACTATTATCTTTCTACCTGTTAATCCAGAATCACCATGAGGGCCACCAATAACAAATCTTCCAGTAGGATTTATAAAATATCTTGTATTTTTATTTAATAATCCAGTTGGCTCAAGAACTGGTTTTATAATTTTATTAATTATCTCGTCTTTTAAATCCTCATATCCAATATTTTCATCATGCTGATGAGAAACAACAACAGTATCAATTCTTATTGGTTTATATCCCTCATATTCTATTGTTACCTGACTCTTTGCATCTGGCCTTAACCATGTAATTTTACCCTCTTTTCTTAACTTTGATGCAAGTTCAAGAATCGAATGAGCAAATTTAATTGGTGCTGGCATTAATTCTTTTGTCTCATTGCAGGCAAAACCAAACATCATACCCTGATCACCAGCCCCTTGCTGACCTTCAAATTCTTTTAAACCAGTTCCAGAAACACCTTGTGAAATATCCGGGGATTGAGCATGAATTGTATTTAAAACAGCCATGGATTCATAATCAAGCCCATATTCTGGTTTATCATAACCAATCTTTTTTACTACTCCTCTTACAATTTCTTGATAATCAAGAATAGCCTTTGTTGTAATTTCTCCACCAACTAAAACCATACCTGTAGTAGTAAAAGTCTCGCAGGCAACCCTTGACATAGGATCCTGCTTTAGACATGCATCAAGAATAGCATCTGATACCTGATCCGCAAGCTTATCTGGATGACCTTCACTTATAGATTCAGAAGTAAATAGATATCTTTTTTTATTTTCAGAATTATTTGCCATTTTCTCTTCTCCTTTTCAATCCATAAAATTGGAAGTATAATATAATATTATTAAAAAAAAATCAAGATAATATTGACATAATTTCTAAAAATATATTAAAATATATCACTTTTTTAGTACGGAGAAATAATGAAGATTCTTACAGGTGTAGATTTAGTAAATAATTTAAAGATAAAAAAAATAATTGATAAGAAAAGCCCAGTTATTAATGAAATATTTTCAGAAAAAGAGATAGAATATTGTATGAAAAAAAAAAATTATGAAAATTCTTTTGGTATAAGATTTGCCGTAAAAGAAGCCATTATTAAGGCAACTGATTCAGATATTTTAGAATATGAATTAAATAAGATAGAGACAATTAATACAGAGAGCGGAAAACCAGAGGTTAAAATAAATATAGAAAGACTTAATAATAAAATAAAAAAATTATTAGGAAAAGATAATTTTACAATTACAATTTCTGCATCTCATGAAGATAATTATAGTATTGCTACTGTTTTAATATATTAATTCTAATATATTAATTCAAGGTAAAGGCTAAACTTATTCTTAGTTAAGTTTGATTAGAGAAAAATTTTGTCATAAATATTTTTTTAAAAATTTTATTTCCAGAACTTGAAATTTTGAATCAAAAGTAACTCTAAAATACTCATCAATTTAAAAAAAATTCAGGGTATAATCCCCAATATTTTATCCTTAGGAACTTGAATTTTTTGGCCTTAAATATAGTTAAATTATCTAAAGAGATAAAATGGATGTTAAATTTTCAAATTTTAGGTTAGTTATATATTCTATACTATTTTCTTTCTTATAAGATTCAAAAATTCATTTCTTGTTCTACTGTCTGACTTAAATCTTCCTCGTAAGGCACTCGTTACAGCATAACTATTCTGTTTTTGAACACCTCTCATCATTGTGCAAAGATGGTATGCTTCTATTACTACACCTACTCCAATTGGCTCTAAAATACTCTCAAGAGTTTCTGCTATTTGAGTAGTGAGTCTCTCCTGAATTTGAAGTCTTCTCGCAAAAAAATCTGTAATTCTGGATAATTTTGAAAGTCCTATGATTCTTTTATCCGGGATATATCCTATGTGACATTTTCCATAAAAAGGTAGTAGATGATGTTCGCATAATGAATAAAATTCTATATCTTTAACAATAATCATCTCATTATTTTCACTTTGAAAGAGAGCATTATTTACAATATCATCTAAATTCTGCTTATATCCCTTTGTTAAAAATTCATATGCTTTTTTTACCCTTTGAGGAGTTTTTCTTAAACCCTCTCGATCTGGATTTTCTCCTAATTTTATTAGTAACTCTTTTATTAATTCTTCCATATCCATATTTTAAATCCTTTTCTATTGATTTTACTGATAATAATTTATTTTTTCTGTTTTGTCAAAAAATATAATATTTACTAAATATCCATTAAAAAATATAAAAAGAAAAATTCTTGCATGACTGTTAATATTTGGTAATTAATACAACAATTGTCGTATATTATATCTTTTTACATAAAAATTACACTTTAATTATAATATAACGCTAATCTCTATTTTTTATCCTGAATATAAGCCCAATTGAAAATGTTAGGCTCATTAAACTTTCTGGATAAACTAATAAAGAATGCAAAAACCCCATTCTATATTTAATACTTCCAACAAAACTCATATAAGTAGTAATTTTTGTTCCCAAAGATAATCCGGTTTCAAAAAAACCAGAAGCATAATAAGAAATTAACATTGTGCAATGTTGAAACCCGGAACCACTGAATATTTTTAGAAATATTAAATTCCATTCATATTGAAAAAAAAGTTCAATAGCATTATAGATAATGGTCCCTTCTATTGGATATGAGTTTGGATGAATGACACAACCACTTCCAATGTATATCTGAATTCCAAAATACCTGATAATAAAAAATGAAATATAAAAATCAAGAACAGGTGTCCCCCAATATGCACCATCTCTATTTAAATGGTTTTTAAATTCTCCTAAGTAAACACCACAGCCTGCATCTATTGTAAAATCAATAAGATAGGTTGGCTTAATTTTTTCATACGAATTAAGATAAAATAAAAAAATTAAAAAAAATAAAATAATGACTATCTTCTTCATGTCGTTAATTTTAACAATAAATTACTATTTTGTCAAAAGGGATTTCTTATATGATAATTAGTAGGAAAGATTTCTTTTTAAATGAAAAAAGTAAATATTTTGTAAAATAATTCAAATCTTGTAAAGGATTTCTTTCAAAAATTTGTGATTAAGATATAGAAAGTATTTTTTTAAAATTTAGGAGGTTAAAACAATGAAAGAATTTGATTTTATGTTAAATAAAGATTTATTTGATAAAATTAAAACTTTAAAAGAAAAAACTGATAAAGATCTCTCTACACTGATAAGAGAGATTATAATTTTAATGCTCCCTGTATTAAGAAAAAAACATATTTATGAAAAAAGAAGAGAGAAAGACTATAAGTTTATAAATGCTAATCAAAAGATTAGAATCTATCTACCAATAGAGGTATATAATGAGCTGAAACTGGTACATGACCAGTTAAACTCATTTAGTATAGCAACCTTAATAAGGGAGCTACTAGAGATATATTTTGTATGGATTGAATACCAGGGAGAAAAAGAGTTCATGAAAAGCATAGAATTATTAAAAAAGGAAATTGAGGGGTTTAGAAAAAGTAAGGCATGTATTGTTAAGGAAGGTTCCCCAGATATCCCAGCCCCGACCAGCTCAGATGACTACTTTTTGCTTAAATTTATCTCCAACTTTACCCTTAAAGAGATAAAATTTCTATAAAACCACCTCTTTTCTTATAGTTTTTACTTTATTCTTACTCAAACATAAAATAACACTAAGAATAAATTTATTTTTATCTTAACTCAATAAAATTTTGACAATATAATACCACCTCTTTTCCACTATCTGTATAATTTGCTAACAAAAACCATTTATCATTCGCCCAAACCGGAGCTTTTGGAATAACAGATATATCTACAATCTCACCATCTCTTTTTTTATATCTACCAGATATTTCTCTTTTTTCAATTATTGCCTCTCTAATTACAGCAGAGATAAATTTATAAATTCCAGCACCACAAAAGCCATATTTTTTAATAAGAGTATCAATATTTTTATTTCTAAATTCCTCTTCATCTATTAGACTAAAAAAAACCTTCATCAATTGTTCTGTATCAAAACCAGCCCTATGAAATTCATTATCAATTTCTAAATTGTATCTTTTTACCATAGACTCTAAATTATGCCTTTTCTCATAAGGAAAGGCACTTCTTGCCATTTTTAATGTATCTATTGCCTTCCAGTCTTCATAGATAAATCCAAGTCTAGCCATCTCCATTGATAAAAATCCTATATCAAAACTTGCATTATGAGCAACAAGTATTGCTTTACCAATAAAATCCAATAACCTTTTGGCAATATCAGAAGAAAATATTGGCTTATCTTTAAGAATCTCATCATCTATATTATGAATACTCTTTGCCTCTTCTGGAATAGGCATTTCCGGATTTAAGAGCATCTCCAATCTATCAATTATATTGCCATTTCTCACCTTTATCATTGCTATCTCTATTATTCTATCTCCACAGAAAGGATAAAAGCCCGTTGTTTCAACATCAAAAAAGACATATTCATTATTAACTATATTTTGAGAAAAAATTGAAAAAACTCCCATAAAAACCCCTATCTTTATTTAATGTTCATTATGAATATATTTTTAAAATATTATCTCTTTTAAATCTTCAATGGACTTAAAAAAATAATTACTTTCTTTTTTCATATATTCTATAATTTTAGAAATATTATGTGCCCAAAGAGCAGCACCAAATTTTACATTACTATTTTTAGCCATTATTAAGCCAGATTTTAAATCATCAATAATAAGAATTTCCTCAGGGGATATCTTAAATTTTTCTATTACCTCTAATACAATGTATTCACTCGGCTTTCTTTTTTTTTCATCTTTATCCCATCCAAAGATTAAATCTGGCATAAAAGAGACCCTTCTGTAATCTCTTTCTATTATATCTCTATCAGAATGCGAGGCAACGACAATTGTCCCACCTTTTCCCTTAAACTCTTTTAATAGATCAATAAAACCATCAAAAAATTCTGGCATTCTATTTTTTATAAACTCTCGCCAAATATTATATTCAACAATTAACTCCTCTTCATTCATATTTAATTCATTCCTAAAAAAATTACTAAGGCCAGGATCAAAATTTTTAATAAAATATTCTTCAAGTGAAAGAATATTATGCTTTGGCCTTAAAATCTTCATTGCCTCAATATATGCTGGATAATGAAGAAAAGGAGTACTATTAACAGCTGTATCATCATGATCTATTATTAAACATTTAAATTTCATTTATAATTCCTCTATAATATAACTCTTTTCTGGTAGAGTAGTTCCAGAAATCTTTATTCCACACTTACATAAATTAATCGCACTCTCTATATTCTCTTCATTGTTATAATAAATATTTGCTATTGTCTCATTCTTTTTTACCTTACAATTATATTTCTTAAAAAACTCAATTCCACAATAAGGATCAATTATATCATCTAATTTTTTTCTACCAGCACCTAAAAGCATAGCAGCAGTTCCAAAATTAAAGGCATCTATCTCCTCAATATAACCTTCTCTTTCTGCTTTTAATTCATACTTATATCTATAACCAGTGTTATAAATTTTTTGAATATCTCCTCCTTGAAGTTCTACATTTTTCTTAAAATATTCCAGTGCCTTTCCACTATTTATTGAGTCAATTATAAGAACCTTAGCATCCTTTTTATCTTTTACCTTACCGGATAGTAAAAGCATCTTTTCTGCAAGCCTAACTGTGATCTCCATTATATCTTTTGTTAAAGGATTATTATCATCATACTTTGAAGATAATATCTCATAGCACTCTTTTACTTCTAATAAATTGCCAATTGTCCTACCGAGAGGTTGATTCATATCTGTAATTAAAACTTCTGCTTTTTTACCTAATAAATCAACTGTCTTTATTATTGAATTGGCAAGTTCTCTTGCCTGTTCTAAACTTTTCATAAATGCCCCTTTTCCGGCCTTTATATCCATAACAAGAGCGTCTATCCCTTCTGCAATCTTTTTAGAGACAATAGATGAGGTAATTAGGGGAATAGATTCAACGGTTCCAGTAACATCTCTTAAAGCATACATCCTCTTATCAGCAGGTACTATTTTATCTGTCTGACCCATCATTATATAATTACATTCTCTAAGAATTTTTATAATCTCATCATATTCAAAAGAAACTCTATATCCTTTAATTGATTGAAGCTTATCGAGTGTTCCACCAGTATGTCCCAATCCTCTACCACTCATCATTGGCACCTTTACACCACAGGATGCAACTATTGGAGCAAGTATTATACTTATTTTATCCCCTACCCCACCAGTAGAATGTTTATCCACCTTTAACTCTTTTATCATCGAAAGATCTATTTTATCCCCAGAATCAATCATTGCCCTTGTAAGAGATGCTATCTCATTAAAAGTCATACCTTTTAAAAAGATCGCCATAAGTAAGGAAGCCATCTGATAATCCGGGATATTAGAAGAAACATACTCTTTTATGAAAAAAGATATCTCTTCTTCTGTTAATTCTAATCCATCTCTTTTTTTTATAATAATATCTATTGCTCTCATGTTTTAATGTTAATATCAAAGATTTAAGAGTCTGTCAATTTTATTTGTTTATAATAAAATATTATTTTAATTTTAGTTCAAAATAAGAAATATAAATTAAAGTTATACTATATAATTTTTAATAGATATCCCATGGGGATATCCCCCTTGATTTTTTAATATAATATAAAATAATCGTTATATTATCAAGATATCTCCTATTATATATTAGGATATCCCATTTTTAAAACAAAAATTATATAAAAATAATTAAGAATTTTTTTAGAATGCCGATCTCTTTAATGATATTCTAATTTTTTAGGAGGCCAAGGATGGCGATTAATCTATCAGTTGATCAATCAATTCAATTAAAATCAATTTTAATTAGTCTTGTATGTATTTTTGAAAAACTACTCGATATTACGAGACAACGGCAAAAATCAATTCTTAATATGGAATGGAATAATGTATTCTATCTTGCAAATGAACAGGCTGAGATCGTTGAATTTTTAAACAAAAAGGATAATGAATTAAAAGAATTTTATGGAGTATTAAAAAAGATTGAAGACAAGGACATAATAAATTTGAAAAAAAAGTTAAAAGAGATGGTAGAAGAATATAAACAGATGGAATATACTAATTCTCAACTCTTAAATGATCATCTTTTTACAGCAAAACAAAAGCTTGAGAAACTCTTCAATATAAAAGGAAACAATGATACATACACAAGAGAGATGAAAAAAACCAGCAATATCTGGGAAAATAGTTCTGTTGTATTAAACAAGGTAATTTAAGGAGGCATTTATGGTATCAACATTTCATGGAATAGAAATGGGAAAAAGATCTTTAATAACTCATACTCAGGCAACGAATGTCACGGGTCATAATCTTAACAATCTTAATACAGAAGGATATACCCGTCAGGTTATTAATTTACAGGAATATGAGCCAATATTTATGCCAGATATGACAAGAGAAGAAAGAGCAGGACAGATGGGACAGGGGGTAATTACTCAAAATATAGTAAGAGTAAGAGATGTCTTAATTGATAATAGACTGATATTTGAAAGAAAAGATCTTGGCTATTATGAAATAAGAAATAAATATATTCATCAAATGGAATTAATATATTCTGAACCGACTATTTATAATGATTCAAAGCTTACCACAAATTTAAGAAAGGCATTTGATGATTTTATGTCTGGCTGGCAGGATTTAGCAAATCATCCAGATGAAAAGTCAGCAAGAACAGTTTTACTCGAGAGAGCAAATATTCTTACTCATAGTGTGAGACTTCATTATAACCAATTTACTGATTTAAGGAATAATGTTGATCTTGAAATACAAAATAGAGTAAATGAGATAAATGATATAGCAAAAAAAATTGCACATCTTAACGATAGAATTTTACGAAGTGAAGCAATTGGAGATAATCCAAATGATTTAAGAGATGAAAGGGATAGGCTAATCGATAAATTATCAAAGATAGCAGACATTCAGATATCAAGAGAGGATAATGATGAGCTAATTATCTATATCGGTGGAAGACATCTTGTTCAGGGACAGAAATATGAAAAATTAAATCTTGTGGCAAATGCAGAAAATGACGGATATTATGATGTTTACTGGAAGGATGGCGAAAAATTGGTTGTAAGAGGTGGAGAACTTTCCGCACTACTCGAATTAAGAGATGTTGATCTTTACTATGAAATAAAAAAGATTGACTCTTTTGCAGCAAATGTTACTGATCTTGTAAATGAGATTCATAGAGATGGGTTTGGACTAAATAGTAAAACTGGCAATAACTTTTTTGTTGAGTTTCCTTTTGTAACAGATCCAGCAGGTAATTATGATAGAAACAGAGATGGGGTAGATGATTCTACTTATATATTCAGGGTCTCTGGTAAGAATAAACTCGAACTTTATGATAAGATTGGCATAAGAGGGACAATGAATATAAATGGAATAGATATTGCCTATTATGAAACAGATACACTCGAACAGGTAATAAGAAGGATTAATGAATCAGGGGCAAGGGTAAATGCTTTTTTAAATCCTCAAAGCAAACTAACAATAAAAGCAGATTACGAGTTAAATAGAGAAAATCCAGATTTTGTAATAAGAAATTTAAGAGACGATGGTTTATTCTTGACTGGATATGCTGGTATATTAAGAGAATCTGGCGATGCTGGTGCATTTAACTGGGAGAATATAAATCAGGTAAATCAATTTGATAATCTTGCTCAATGGAGTGTCGCACCTCAAGTTCATCCATCAGCATATATGGAAGTAGATCAAAAGATTAAATCAGATATCTCTTATATTGCAGCAGCAAGTGGAATTGATACAAATGGTGATGGAATAAAAGATCTATCAAATGGTGTGGGGGATTCTGAAAATGCTTTAAGAATTTCTTCTTTAAAACACTCAAAAGTTATGGTTGGAATGTCTTTAACTTTCTCAGAATATTTTGAAATGATAATAGCAGATATAGGATCAAGAGGTAGTCATGCTGAAAAAGGATTTAAGAGCGCTGAACTTCTTGTACAAAATCTTGAAAATATAAGAAAGTCAATAAGCGGTGTCAATGTTGATGAAGAATTTGCAAATCTTATTAAATTTCAGCATGGTTATAATGCAAGTGCAAAATTTGTTGCAGAAGTCGATAAAATGATTGAAACTATAATTTTTAGATTAGGAGTATAACTATGAGTATTTACAGAATAAGCACAAATATGCCAAATGAAAATGGAGTATTTCATTTAAATAATAGAGAATATTCTATGGATAAGGTAAACCAGCAAATTAATACTGGTAAAAAAGATAGACTGCCAAGAGAGAATGTTGTGGATGTTACTCAGGCAATGACAATTCATACTAAAATTCATAAGATAGATCAGTATATAAGAAATATACAGGATGGCGAATCTGAAAGATCTCTTATTGAAGTAAAGATTAATGATACAATTCAAATTTTACAGAGAGTAAGAGAACTTGCCGTTCAGGGGGCAAACGGCATATATACAGAAGAGGATAGAAAAAAAATGGCAATTGAAGTTGATCAATTGTTAAGAGATGTTATCCTTAATGCCAATTCAAAGTATAAGGGCAATTTTCTTTTTAGTGGATATCAGAAATATACAAAACCATTTGAGACATTAGAAGGGGCTGTGAGAGGCATAAATCAATCAATGATAAAAGAGGTAAGATATCTTGGTGATAATGGTAAACAATTAAGAGAGATGGATACTGGTGAATACATTGCAACAGGCATGCCAGGTAGTGAAGCATTCTGGGGAGAACAATTTCAGATATATTCTGCTGTAAATACTGCCAATTTTAGATTAACACAGGATCAGGTTATTATGATTGATGGCAATAGAATTGAATTTAAGGCTGGCGATAATATTTATGCTATAATGGATAAAATAAATAGATCCCCTGCTGCTGTTACTGCTTCTGTTGATATTGTGAATGGTGGACTTGTATTAAAGACAACAAAGCCTCATAAACTTGAACTAGCTGACATAGAGGGTGGTACATTATTACAGGATCTTGGAATACTCGAAAAAGGAAGACAAATAGGACCAGATAATTATGAACCAACAGCAACTGTAATAAGTGGATCTATCTTTGATATCTTAATTGGGTTAAGAGATGCTTTTTTACAGAATAATCAGGAGGATATAGGAGGAAGATTTTTAGGAAGTATTGATCTTGCAATAGATAATCTTACTTATCATATAGCTGAAACAGGGGCAATAGATAATAGGTTGAAATATTTAGAAAAAAGACTTGGTGATGATAAGATAGCATATACAGAGACATTGACAAAGATAGAAGATGTTGACATTGCTGAAGCAATTACAAATTTAAATATGCTTGAATTTGCTCATAAGACAGCATTAGGCAGTCTTGCAAGAATAACAAAAACCACACTTATGGATTTTTTAAGATAGATAAATCTTAATTTTAAAAAGTAATTTTTAGTTTATAATTTATTAAATTAAGTTTATTTTATACAATGGGATATCCCATGTATTTGAGGGGATATCCCATTTTTTTATATAGATATCCTCCTTCAAAAGAATAGGATATAAAAATCAATTAAATCATAGAATAACTGTCGTACTTACTATTCTAAGAAATTTATGATCTCGTCGTATATTTTATCTCTTTCAATATCTGTTGTTGAAATATGCCTTGAATTCTCAAGCCATAAGATCTTTTTATTATTGCTCTTTATCTTTTTCATAATTATTTCTGGTACTTTTGGGTCAACGGCTTCATCTTTTTTTGATTGTATTACAAGAACTGGTGAATCTATATTTTTTAAAGATCTCTTTGTTAAAGAGCCAATTTTTATTAGATCTATTATTGTTTTGGTTGGCGAACCTACATACTCATGCAAATATTCTCTTGCTTCCCCCTCTTTTATTATCCTCTCAGGTCTAAATCTAAATCTTGGCAGTAATGGCCTTAAAAAAAGAACAAAATAGGCAAATTTATTTTTAGGAATTAATGCTGGTGCAATACATACCACTCTATCTACTTTATATTTAGAAGCAAGATATAAAGCAAGAGAGCCCCCCATAGATAAACCAACTACACTTATTCTATCGTATTTCTCTTTAAGTTTATTATAACTATCTTCTGCATCTTTTATCCAATCTTTATAAGTTGCTTTCTCCATATCATAAAGAGTTGTCCCATGTCCTGTCAACATTATATTATAAACTGTCCAACCTTTTTGATTCATTAATAAAGCCAACTCTTTTAAATGAGAAGGAGAACCAGTCCATCCATGAATAAATAGAATTGCTCTTTTATTATCACCTTCTTTATAAAAAGGTTGTATATTTTCTAAATTATTCTTTGGATTAACTTCAAATTTATAAGAAGGTATATCTACTCTTTTACTGCACGATAATACTAACACTAATACCAATATTAATAAACTTAAATTTCTCATATAAGTATAACTCTACATTAATTAAAAATTAAACTTATACGCTCTTTTTCGTTGATTTTCTCCCTCTTGTTCTACCACTTTTTGTTTTTTTAGAAGAGGAAGTAAACGGGTAAGGAATTCTTCTTGCTCTACCATTACTATCAAAAATTACACCTTCACCCCATCTTATCATTTCTGGTGCCTCTGTTTCTACCCATTCTTTCAACCTTTCAAGAGTGGTTGAAAATTTCGCAATTAGTCTCATTAATTTAAATTGGTCTTCCTCATGTCCCTGTCTGTATATCTCTTCAAAAGTAATGTCTGGTTCTACAAGTAAAAATGGACAATATAGAGAAATCTTTATTTTATTCAACGGATATAAAAGTTTTGTCTCAATTGTAATAGGGAGATTCTGATCCCTGATTAAATTAAAAGATATTATCTCATAACATTCCTCTTTTCCAGCATATATTTCTTCAAGCATCTCATCGATTACTTTTTTTATTCTATCATAAAGCATATTAAACCTTTCTTAATATATAAAATAAATATATTATATCACTTTTTTAAAAATATAAAATAAAAAATTAAAAAGTCAAAAAAAATTAAATTTTCTTTAAACTTTTTTGCAAAAAACTAAATTTTATATTATAATTATAATATAAAATTATAAAAAGAGGGAGAACTATGAAAAGAATTTTTTTTATTTTGTGTTTAACTATGTTTTTTTTATTTTATCTAAATGCTCAGGATTTATCAAAATTTAATTCTGACCAAAAAATTATCATCTATGGTTATACCATTTTACTGGATGGAAAGAGTGATACAATAGACGACATCTCTCAGGAAGAAATAAAAGAGCTTAATAACATCTTAATAACCGCAGATAATGATTATGACATCATAATGGACGATCTTACAACAAAAACAAAAGGTAAAATGAATAATATCAAGCCAGAAAGTTATTACATAAGGTATGAGATTATTAGAGATTATAAGGCAAAACTTGATATAACAAAGATTGATAAAATGGTTGTTGAACTACAAAAAAAAGGTAAAACTCCTTCTGAAATAAGAAGCATTCTTATAAGTTTATTAACAAACTTTTGTAAAGGTGTTGATACAAAATCAAAATATGCAAAGTATCAGGAGAGTCTTGATGTTATTACAACTCTTTTTATGAAGCTTTTGGACTCTCCAAATGTAACTCAAAGTATTTTTATTGTATTACAGGACGAAACTGTAAAAAAGTATATTTTAAATCATTAATTTTATGGAAAAAGATAAAATACTACTTGTTGAAAACTCAGAGTTAATGACCTCTTTTCTAAAAGAGAAGCTTTCCCAATTTGGATTTGAGGTCATTACCTCTCATGATACTTTTGATGCTTTAATTAAGTTAAAAAATAACATTCCAGATTTATTGATAATGGATTACTATTTTATTAAAAATTCAAAGATAGATTTTTTAAAAGAAAAATATGAGAATAAAACAGTAAAAGATATTCCTATTATACTTACAGCATCAAAATTAGATCTTGATTCTCTATTTAATATTGCAAAAAACAAGATATATAAAATTTTTCTAAAACCAATTCTTATTGAGGATCTTTTAAATACTATTTCAGAATTAATGAAAAAGAAGTTTCTATTTGATAAAACCCCTTGTATAATAGATGTAACTTTAAATGATAATATTTTATTTATTGATGTTGCAAAAGGCTTGAATGTAGATAAAATCGATTCTTTAAAATTTAAGATTTTAGAATTAAAAAAACTTTATAAGATAGAGACTTTTAAAATTCTTCTTATTATAACTGATTTAGATTTACAGGAATCTGATTATAAAAAATTTTATAACCTTATAGAAACTCTCTTAAAGTATGGCAATACCAATATAGGATACATAAAAATTTTAACACATATCAAACAAATAAAAGATATCATATCAAAAAATGAAAAGTTTAAATATCTTGAAATTACCGACAATGTGGATGATGCTATTATAAAACTTACAGATACAGATATTGAGGAATTGCTTGCTACTGCAAGCACAAAAGAGGATGAAGATAGAAATACTTTTTTCTGGAAGAATGAACTTAATAATTTTGAAATAAATGCTGATAAACTTTTAAATATTAGTGAAGTAGAAAGAGTAATAAGAGCCTGTATAATCGATGATGATCCATTTATACTTGAATATATAAAAGATTCATTGATCCAGACAGGCTGGTTAATAAAGACTTATAATAATGCAAAAGATTTTATAGATGACTTAAAAAATTTTACCCCAGATATTCTTTTTCTTGATATAATGATGCCGGTAATGAGTGGTTTTGATCTTTTAGAATACATAAAAAGAAAGAATTATACTTTTCCAGTAATAATTTTATCTGCTCTTTCTCAAAAAGAGACTGTAAAAAAGGCATTGAGTTATAATATAAAAAGTTATATTATAAAACCAGTTGAACCGGATTTGATTTTAAAAAAGGCTTATGAAGCTTTAAACATGGATTTTTAAAAATAATATAATATTCACTTATCTTATGGAAGTAAAAGGGGATATTTTTTAAAATAGAAAAGATATCTGAATAGAATAACTATATTTTTTATAAATTATGCATGACATATGTCCTACTATTTAGATATAAAATAACTATGATTTTTTATAAATTATGCACGACATATGTCCTACTATTAAAACTATAATATAACAATAATTTTTTATACATAATCTTTATGACATATGTCCTACTATTAAAACTATAATATAACAATAATTTTTTATACATAATCTTTATGACATATGTCGTATTATAAAGGAGATATCCCCTTTATAATAGGGGGATCTGAAAGATAAAATATAAAAAGATATTTTAATAAAATAACTATAATTTTTTATAAATTATGCACGACATATGTCATACTATTTAGATATACAATAACGATAATTTTATTTTTATAAAAAAATGTGCGACATATGTCCTACTATTAAAATATATAAAATAACTATAATTTTTTATAAATTATGCACGACATATGTCCTACTATTTAGATATAAAATAACGATAATTTTATTTTTATAAAAAATGTGCAACATATGTCCTACTATTAAAATATATAAAATAACTATGATTTTTTATAAATTATGCACGACATATGTCCTACTATTAAAACTATAATATAACAATAATTTTTTATACATAATCTTTATGACATATGTCGTATTATAAAGGAGATATCCCCTTTATAATAAGGATATCTGAAAGATAAAATATAAAAAGATATTTTAATAAAATAACTATAATTTAATAAAAAACTAAACATCTATATATCCGATAAGATAAATACTTATAAATCAGAAAATAGAGACTCTCTATAAAATTTATTCTATCATCATTGTAAAAAAGACCTTGGCATCTTTTAGAGTATTTGTTATACTTGAATATTCATTTGGGCTATGCATCGTATTATCTACTGTTGACCATAAGGCTGCTGGTATTCCGAGTTTTCTAAAAAAGGCAGCAACAGTCCCACCGCCAATGCCTACGGGTCTTGGAGTCTTTCCAGTTACCTTTTTTATAGCATTCTTTAATAAACAAACTACCTCACTATCTTCTGAAGTTGGAGGAGCAGCCTGAACAAATTGAGGAGTGGATATTTCTATTTTTACTCCAAATTCATTCTCAACCCCTTTTGCAATTTCTTTTATATCATTTAGAACATTATTTAAATCATAGCATGGCAGTATTCTACAATCAAAACCCAATGTCTCTTCGCCGGGAATTGTATTCATATTTATTACAGAACCAACTCTTTTTGTTGGCTCAAATGTAGAATAGGGAATATCAAAAAGCTCATTTCTTTCATTATATATTTCTCTTAATTTATCAATTCTTATACAAAGATGTGAGGATGCCCTTGCTGCATTAATCCCCTTATCTGGTCGAGAGCCATGAGATTGTTTCCCAATTATTTTAAAGAGTGCCCACAATATAGACTTTTCCGCAACTTCAATAAAATTTCCCTCTGGATCACCAACATCAGGCGTAACAATAAGATCATCTTTGGTAAATATATTAGTATTCTCTAAAATCCATTCAATACCATATTGACTCCCAACCTCTTCATCTGCAACAAACATTAACTTAACATTGTATTTAGGAATAATCTTATTATCAAGAATGACTTTTGCTGCTATCAAAGAGCTAACAAGACTCTGTTGATTATCCTCTGTCCCTCTACCATAAATTTTGTCATCTTTTACAACTGCTTCAAAAGGATTAGTATTCCATAATTTTATCTCTCCTTCTGGCACAACATCAAGATGAGTAATAAACCAGAGATTTCTATTAATCTTTCCATTTATGGTAGCAATTAAAGTTGGTCTTACCTTTGAAACAACTCTTTGATCCGGAACAAGAATTTCCTCAATCTTTGAAAATCCCCAGTTTGATATAAATTTTTTAAGCCATAAGAATTTTTCATACTCTCCATCCCCACCATTTTCTGGATTTATGGCTTTTCTTTTTGTCAAATTGGATTGAAGTTCTATTACAAGTTCTCTTAAGCTGTCGATATAATTAAAAAAGTTTTCCATATCTCTCCTTTTATATTTAAATTTTAAGTATTTTAAAGAATAACATATATTATATAAAGTTATATAAATTGAATGGGATATCCCCCTGTATTATGCAGATATCCCCTTTTAATTTAAGGGGATATCAGACTTACTACCACCAGATATCCATTCTTTTATTTAAAAATTCTTAAATTAGACAGATATCTCATATTTACTCTTTTCTAAATATATTATCTTATCCCCTTTTTTAATCTTTTCATTAAAACGAGGATTAAGAATAACATTGTTTTCTCTTAAAATTCCGAGGGGTATTTTTTTCTCTTTATTATAAAAAGAGATAGTAAAACTCTTAAAATCCATATCTATATTTTCACTTATTATTTCTCCAGTAACTATATCAACACCACCCTTTTGAATAAGTTGATTAAAGACCTCTATTATTTCATTATTTATCAATGCCATATTTAGAATCTTTGATATTACAAGCGTTCCTATTACATAATTAAATGAAGAACTCGGAATCTTATTTATAACATCCTCACTTTCTGGATCTACTATTTCTGATATTAACTTCACATTTACATCTGGAAAAACATTTTTATTTATGTTTATTATTTTTAATAATTTAAATAAAGTATCAGAATCAATCTTTGTGCTATCACTCTCTTTAAATCCCTCCTCATCTGCCAGTATTATTATTTTATCATAATCTTTAAGTTTTATCTTATCTATAATATCTTCTTCAAGATTAAAAATACACTGATTATATTTTATTAATTTTCTATCTTCTTCAGAAATTATTCCTTCGCAATTAATATTAAACCATTCATTAAATTCATCCTCTTCCATTATAGAAAAAATATCTATATTTGTATCTATTTTTGAAAATTCTTCAATTACAAACGGTAATCTATTATTTACACCAATAATAGCCACTTTCTTTAAATTATTAATATCTGAAATCTCTTTTACATTTATCATAGAATTTGATTCTATTTTATACGGATAATTTATATCTATTGATTTATAATTTTCAGCAAGAGTTATAATCTTATCATTTTCTCCTATTATAAAATCACTATCTGGAATCATTATCGCCTTTTTATCTCTTATTACCCCTATTGGTATTGAATTATTATATACTAAAATAACTTCTCCAAACTTCTTACCAACTAACTTTTTATTTGTATAGAAATGAAACTCATTTCCTTCATAACTTAAAAGTTCCTGAAATATATGGTAAAAGGTAGGATTAAGACATAGTAAAGATAAAAATTTAGCAGAAAAGTAGTTATCATTAAAAAACATTGTCTCCTTATCTTTAAAATACTTTATATATTTACTATTATTATAATCCATAAAATTAGCAATAATAGAAGGCATCTTTTTACCCTTAAAAATAGAATGAATTGTGACATAACTCTTTATTATAAAAGAGTCGTGAATATAGTTTAAATCCCCACCTTCTATTGAATTGTCACAGAATATTAAAATTATTCTTGCCTTTTCTATGGCTAATTCCATTAATGTCGAACTTTTATAAGGTTCTCCAGATCTTAAAATAACATCTAATAATCTATATCTTTTAGATAGCTCCCTTATATCCTCTAATTGATTTTCTGTAAGAACCACAACTTTTACTTTCTCTTTTTCTGTTTGACAATAGATCTCAAGCTCATTAAAAATATATTGAACAAGATTATTCCAGCCCAAAATAATAAAGTGATTATTCTCAAAAACCTTACCTCTACCTTCCTTTATACTATCCAGTATCTGTTGAATTTTAGAAACAACTATAGCAATTAAAATACCGTTAAATATAATTATACCAGTAGTAGTAAGTATAAGAGAAATTATTTTAATGGTATAGCTTTCATTTTGAATGGTATAAAGGCTATCTGGCCCAAAAATAGTTAAAATAGAAAACCAGAATGGATTGCCCTGTTCAAATTGAATATTCATAAGAGTAAATAAAGAACCAAAAGAGATTACGAGTATCAAGATAAAGACAAGAAGCATAAGTATCTGTTTTGCAAATGATTTTTCAAGTTGCTTTTTCAGAAAATAAGAAAATTTTTCACCGAGAGAACTCCTTATAAATGTAAAAAATCTCATTACTCTTATAACTCTTGGAAGTCGTAATAATCTCATATAGGTAAGATTTAATCCCTGTACATTTGTAAATAACATCTCCCATGGAATTACTGCTATCCAGTCTATTATGTAATTTAAAAAATATTCTTTTTTACTCTTTACAGAAAAAAATCTTATTGACAATTCAACCCAAAAAATCACACAAAATATAAAATTTAAACTTTCAAGCATACTATTCTGAATAATAATTGAAGATATAGCAATAATTATTGATATTGTAATTAACAAAAATACTATTATTTCAATAAGCGGCTTTTTTAAAAAATCCTCTAATTTTTTAGAATAAAGCATTTTTTTCTCCTAAGTAAAATATTTGATATTATTATAATTTACTAATTTCATTTTGTCAAAAGATATATAAATTATTTTTAATAATAATAAAAATTATTAATTTAAGTAGCAATTTTTTAGATTCCTACAAAAGTCAATATAAAATCCATACACCAGAAAATCTTTTGAATTGTCTTTATTAGTTAAAGAATATCCGTTATTTTATGGGATATCCCCTGTTAAAAATAAATATATCAGTAAGATTGCAATAATTTCATAAAACCATAAAGAGTCTATTGCCTCTTTTTAAATAATATCTTCTTTATTAAAGACTTTATAGGTGTTAAAAAATTCTTTCTACTCTTTTTTATCTTATTAAATTCTTTTTTCTCAATGAGAGCAGATAAAATTCCAAGTAATGAAAAAGAATCAAATCTATTATTTTCTATTAAAAAGTTTTCTATTTTCTCTTCACTATATTTATTTTTGAAGTTACTCTCTATATCATTAAATAAATTTTTAAACTTCATGCTTATTTCATCAAGATAGATAATGCTTTCTTGCTGGTTAGTGCTTACCATTTGATAGCTTCCTTTAAATGCTTTCACTATAAAATAGAGTATGTTCATCTTAAAAGGAGGAACAATATGCTCTACAATTAAATCAACATCATAATAGATCTTTCTTTTTTCTTTGAATGCTCTCTCTACTAATTTTGTCTCTTCACCATACCCTAAATTATCCCCTTCCATTCCAAGAGCAGGATTAAATCCATTATATAATCGAAGTAACTCCTTTTTAAATATAATATTGGAACCAGACAGTGTGCCACGATTCATAAAACCAGTTTCTTTTTGTTCCATTCTAATTTCATATTGATCTTTAAACCATTCTGGTTTTTCTGAAACATAAAAAGGATAAATTAGTCCACCAAAAATATCTGGTTGAATCTCTTCTATAATCCTAATCGCTTTTTCAATATAATCTGGTCTGGCTTTAGCATCATCATCAATATATCCTACATAATTTGCTATTGATTCTTTGTATCCTCTATTTCGTGCATTCGATAATCCAATAGCATATTCAGTAACTACCTTATAGTTTTTTATTTTTCCATAATAACTATCAGCGATTTCTTGAGTTCTATCTGTTGAATTATTGTTAACAACAATAACTTCAAATAGATCCGGACTTGCCTTTTGATTAACTAAACTATCAAGGCATCTTCCAATATCTTTTTCGCCATTATACACACATACAATTATTGAAAGTTTTATATTTGACATAACATATTTCCTTCAGGCAACTGATTGTTATTAAATAATATATATCTAAATAAAAGTCAATTTTTTTAAAGTAAATATCTGGCAATAAAAATTAAATTATTGATTATTTAGCCAAAAAATGATAGAAGAAAGTTCTAATAAATATTAAAGTAAAGGTTTATTATGAAAAAAAAATAAAAGGTTTTTTAAAATGGATATAAAAGTATCTATAATCGTTCCAGTTTACAATGTTGAAAATTATATAAGAAGGTGTTTAGAAAGTCTTATAAATCAAACACTAAGAGAAATTGAAATTATTCTTATAGATGATTGTTCCACTGATAATTCCGGAAAGATATGTGATGAATATGCTAAAATTGATCCAAGAATTGACGTAATACATAATGAAAAAAATATAAAGCAGGGGTTATCAAGAAATAAGGGTATTGAAATAGCAAGAGGTGAATATATTGGATTTGTAGACAGTGATGATTATGTTGATTTAGATTTTTATGAAAAGTTGTATGATTGTGCAATAAAAGATAATTATGATATTGTAAAAGGGGGTAGAAAAGATATATTTGATGATAAGATAGTTATTTCGAACTTAAATGAGGTCATTTTAGATGGATTAAAAAAAGGATACCCAATATTTTCTCTATTTACTTACGAACATTGGAGTGCTATTTATAAAAAGGATTTATTAGATAAAAATAATATAAGATACCCGAATTTATCAAATGCTCAAGATATGCTTTTTTTATTTTTTGTTGGTATTAAGACAAAGAAAATAGGTTTTGTAAATAATGTATTTTATAATTATTATGTAAATCAAAATTCTACAACTTTTAGATATTCTAAAAAGTATTTTGAAAACATATTATATGTTGATGAAATTAGATTGTCTAAAATAAATGAAATGGATTTAAATAAAGAAATTTATGATTATTGTTACGAAAATTATGTAAATCATTTAATATCAAATTATTATAATTTATTAAAAATAAAAGAATTAAATTCGTTATATAAAGAATATTATAATGAGATTATAAAACTTATTTTTAGTTATAAATATTATGAAAAAATAGAATTAACAAAAATAAAAGATATAATTTTAGGAATGGATGATACAAAGAAATTGGGGATAAAAACATTGATAAAAATGATTTTACAAAAAATATTGAAAAAGATATTTTGTAAAAATAACAAGGAATAAAATAATGGTTAAATCGTTAAAAAATATTTCAACTTTGAAAAATATTAAAACTACACTGCCAATAACAGATGAAAACAATTTAGTTTGTGGAAAATATTTTTTCATTAATAAAACTAATGATTCTATTGATGGGGGTTTAAGAAAGGAAGGAAAATACAAAAAGTCTTATAATGGTAAGCCATTAATAACAATTTGTACCATTGTATATAACAACAAAGATTATATTGAAAGGACTATTTCAAGCGTTTTAAGACAAACTTATGATAATATTGAATATATAATAATAGATGGGAAATCAACAGATGGAACAGTAGATATTATAAAAAAATATGAAAATTCAATTGATTATTTTATTAGTGAAAAAGATAATGGGATTTATGATGCTATGAATAAAGGCTTAAGCCTTTCAACAGGTGATTATATATTAATGCTAAATAGTGGTGATTATTTAGCAAATAGAGATATTATAAAGAAAGTTGTAAAAAAAATTATTAAAAATGATTTTCCTCATATTATCTATGGAAAAGTTTATTATTTTGATGAAAAAACTAAAAAAAAGTTTGTAAATTGGGATGCAATGAGGGATTATCACCTATTTAAGAATAATAGCAGTTTGCCTCATAAAGCAACATTTGTCTCTTCAAAAGTATATAATATAATAGGGGGATATGATGTTGATCTGAAAGTTGGATCTGATGCGATATTTACATATTATGCCAAATTATATAATTTCAACTTTAAGTTCATTGATTTAATTGTTTCATATTATCAAATAGGTGGCCATTCTTCTAAAAAAGAATATTTAATTGAAATATATGGGTTTTTATATTTGAAAGGATTGTGGGATATAAACAAATTTCAAGAAAAAGTATTTGAAACATACAAAATAAAATCAGAAAATGGTTTGAAAAATTTTTATGAAGAAAATAAAAAAATAATAAACAAATACAATCTGGGAAATATAGTTTTGAATCTACATCAAAAGAATAAAATGGATATCTTAATTATGAGTGATGATTTGGCTAATCATTTTAATAAAAATTTAGCTAATATTTTATCTTTACTCGGATTTAAAGTAGAAATTTCTGGATTAAGTTTCTTCCTTTTGAAAAAATACAGTCTTATCATATTAGAATGGGAAGATTGTTTGTTGAATGATAGATTTTTTCCAGAATATAATACTTATCAAGATAAAGTTAATCATATCGATAAAATATTAGATTATTATAAAAAGAATAATACAAAGATTATTAGTATTATCCACAATAAAATTGAGCATGAATACATTTTTGATGAAGAAAAAAGTAAAAGAAACTTTGAATTTAAAAGATTTATATACCAAAAAAGTGATGCAATTATACATTTAGGTTATAATGGAATGAAAGAATGTATTGATTTTTTTGATCTAGGAAATAAAAAAAATTATGTAATACCTCATAGTTTGTATGTGAATTATAATATAAAATATAATAAAAATGATTCAAAAAAAGCCATTGGTTTAAATAAAGATGATATTGTAATAGGATGTTTTGGTGCTATAAGGCATCAGGAAGAATATGATTTGATAATTAAAACTTTTAATAATTTAGATATTAAAAATAAAAAATTGCTACTCGTTGGAAATCATAGGAAAAAAATAAATTTTCTAAAAAGAAAAGATTGTATAATAGTAAAAGAATTCTTAGATGATGATCAATTTGCAATATATTTAAATGCAGTTGATATAATTTTTTTACCAAGGCAATATTCATTAAATTCTGGAGTATTATTTTTAGCTTTATCTTATAGTAAGGTTATAGTAGGACCCGATGTTGGAAATATTGGTGAATATTTAAAGATGTTTAATTACCCTACTTATAAAACTGAGGAAGATGCTTCTGAATCATTGGAGAAAGGTTATGAATTATATATATCAGATCCAGATATTGTTTATAGGAATAGAATCAAAGCCGAAAATGAATTTTCAAACTATAATTTATCAATGAAATTTCAAGAGATATTGAAAGATATTGGTTTAAATAGTGATACTGGTGAAGATGAATTAAAATTGAATGAAATTGCAACTTATAATTTTAATAATTTTAATAAATTATTTGATGAAATAGATGATTTGAAATCAAAAATAGAGCAAATTCGAAACAATCCAGAATCATTATCATTAAAATCATTATTAAAGGGGGTATTCAAAAAAAGTTTGATAATTATAATAAAAATAATTAAATATCCATTTAAGTTGATAAAAAAAATTATTTAACTATAATTAATTCTAATTTTGGATTTAATTTAGCAGTTGTATCAGTAAAGCTAGACCAGTAACTTCCGTAGACTTTTTTTGTTTTTGATAGACAGTATAGATCGACTAAAGCATCTTCAATACCTTTTTGAGAGTCCCTTGAAAGTGTTTTATTTTCCTGTATTATAATCCTGTCAGAATATTTTTGTAACAAATATTTTTCTTCTTCTAAACTATCTGTTGCTAGAAAAAACTTTACACCAGGATCTAGTTTGATCTCGTCATCCAATAACTGTATAATTTTTTCTGTGGATGTATGGAGTTTAGATATTTCATTATCTGTTCTTCTTATATGTATTCCTATAGTATAATCATTGAATCTTTTTACTATGTTTTTAATTTTTTTTTGTATTTTATCAATTGGAATGAAAATAGAATAATCATTAACTGGGTGAAATTGGTGGCATGTTTTAATAAATATATTTTTTCTAATAGATCTATTTCCAGAAATTAATTGTTTTATTGATTCCTGGATATTATCCTCAAAATAATAAGACTTTTTTAAAAAGTTATTTATTATAACTTTACTTATTGTTGAAATTATTTTATTGAGAAATGGAATTTTAGAGTTTGGTTCGTTAATAGAAATAACCTTAAAATTCTTATTTTTTTTAAATAATTTATTATAACTACAATTTAAGTCTTTAGTTTTAAACCATAAAATAATAACTTTCTTATTTAGTTCTCTAGCATAAGATAAGGCAGATGATATAACTCTCATTCTGTTTCCAAGTCCACCAATAGGATTAACAATTATATACATATATTTATTCCAAATAATTATTTAAATTCTAAAACAATGTAAATAATACATAATTAAATATTAAAGTCAATGTGAAAATCCTGATTTAAGATTAAATTATTATATACTAACAAAATTTTAAATATCCATTATAATAATAAATATGATAAATGATGTTAAATAAATTTTATTTATGTTATCAGAAAGAATTGATTTAATATTTTTAAAATGTTAATATGCAGTTAGTTATTATTATAAGAAAATAGAAAAATTATATTTTCTCTAATTGTATTTAATGGAGATTTATATATGGATTGTTGTATATGCAGTAACGATATGATTTATAAATTTTCTTCAAAAATTTTAAATAATTACAATATTTCTTATTTTTATTGTGAAAATTGCGGTTTTCTAAGAACAGAAGCCCCTTATTGGTTAAATGAGTCATATAAAAGTGTTATAAATTTGTCTGATACAGGTATTTTAAGTAGAAACATATATTTATCAAAAATTACATCTTTAATAATTTATTTCTTTTTTGATAAGGATGCCAATTATTTAGATTTTGGAGGGGGATATGGAATTTTTACCAGAATTATGAGGGATATAGGATTAAATTTTTATTGGTATGATCCATATTGTAATAATATATTAAGTAAAGGATTTGAATATGATAATAATAAAGAAATTGAATTAATTACTTCATTTGAAAGTTTTGAACATTTAGTTAAACCTTTAGAGACATTAGAAAATATGTTAAATATATCAAGAAATATATTATTTACAACAGAATTATTGCCAAAAGAGATACCCGAACCAAATAATTGGTGGTATTATGGATTAGAACATGGTCAACATATTTCTTTTTATAGTAGAAAAACGCTTGAATATATATCTAAAAAATATAATTTAAATTTTTATACAAATGGAAGAAATATACATTTATTTTCAGAAGATAAATTAGATATTAAAAAATTTAGACAAAAATTCACAATTGCTGAAAATGATTAAAATAATATTACTTATTATTCTTCCAGCAGGGATGCTTGAAATAAGCCCAAAAAAAATACTGGAATAACTTTATTTTCCAGCGATTTAAGAAAAGTGTCAAATTTGATTTTTTTCTTAAATCGCTGGAAATTTAAATTTGTTCCGGCATACCTACTGTAATTATTTCAAGCGTCCACAGAAAAAATAAAAAGTGATACTGTTTTAACCATTTTCATAGACTACGAATTTTTGTCAAAATTTCTTGCTAACAAAGCAATTATTTTAATTTAAGGATAAATTTTTTTAAAATTTTTAACTAACACTATATTCTATTATAATTCTACAAACTATACCATCTCATAATTGGAGAAATAATTGTATTTCTTTTTCCATAAATTATGAATTTAGAATTAGATAAATTGTCACTTATTCTAAAAGTTAAAAATGGGGTGTCATCTTTCTTGTAATCGAAAATCCATCTTATATTAAATAAAGATGATGTTAATTTTAATAAATAATTACCGCTGTTTAATAAATTTGTAGGTATTCGAGAATATATAATATTTCTACCAATTTTAAGTTTAGGCCACTTACTCTCATCATCGTCGATTTGTTCTGAACGAAATAGAATAATATCATTGTAAAACAGTGTATATCCAATACACAAATCTGGATCATTCTTTTTTAGCTCAAACTCTATTCTTACATAAACTTCATCTTTATTATTTATTAAACCACTTTCCAATTTTTTACCATATTTATCTGATAAATAAAACCTATTAACTAATAAATATTCATCATCAAACAAATTATTTGTATTCTCCCATTCAATTCTAAAATTATTAAAATCAATTAAATTATTCTTATTATACTTACTCACGGCCTCATCAACACTACCATCTACTTCAATCTTACCATCCTTCAAAAGTATCCCACGAGAACAGAGATTCTTAATAGCAGCCATATTATGGCTAACAAATAAAATAGTTCTACCCTGATTCTTTGTAACATCATCCATCTTACCAAGACATTTTTTTTGAAACTCAGCATCTCCAACAGCAAGAACCTCGTCAAGTATTAATATGTCACTATCAAGATGAGCCGCAACAGAGAATGCCAATCTAACATACATACCACTTGAATATCTTTTTACAGGAGTATCAATAAACTCTTCAATGCCGGCAAATCCTATTATTTCATCCAATTTTTTATCTATTTCTTTTTTCTTCATTCCAAGAATTGCACCATTAAGGTAAATGTTTTCCCTACCAGTTAGCTCTGGATGGAAACCAGTTCCAACTTCAAGTAATGATGAAATTCTACCTTTTATCTTAATAGCACCTCTGCTAGGAGTGGTAATTCGTGATAAGATTTTTAATAGAGTGGATTTTCCAGCACCATTTCTACCAATAATTCCTACTGCTTCACCTTCCTTAACCTCGAAAGAAACCCCATTCAATGCTAAAAAATGTTTATGTTTTAGATCAAGCCTACTCTGTTGACCTATGATTGAATTGGGATCCTCTTTGCCTCTGATTCGAGCCCACCAACTTTTAAGATCGTCTTTAAGTGTGCCATATCCTATTTTACCTAAAATATATTCTTTATATACATCTTCCACTCTTATTACTACATCACTCATATTTATTCCTTATAAAGATTCAATTTGTTTTATTATATCTTTTAAAATATTATAACACTTTTTTTCAAAAATTTTATCTTTAAAATTAACAACCTCAAATAATTCTTCCGGAAATACTTTTAATCTATATAAAAAAAAATCAAGATTAAAATTCATCTTTTTATTTACTATCTCAAATATTTCATCCCATTCTATAGTTATAAAATCAAAAATAGTGCATAGATCAACTATATCCTTTGGCTCATCCCTGCTACAAATAGCACCTATTTTATTTGCAAGAATATTCTTTATGTTATCTATTTTTATATTATTTTTAATATTTATTTCACCATAATAATAAGATCTTTCGTTCACCAAATCTATTTTCAATATATCATATTGCAATCTAACAAAATCTTTTGTATCTACTACTACTTCTATATTTTTTTCTAATATTTTTTTTATCTGATATATATATTCTCTAAATAGATTATTATCATTACAAAAAAAATCAAGATATTCTGAATATCTTTTTTCAGAATAAAATCTATGTAAACATGTTCCTCCAGTTAGATAAAAATTAATGCTTTTATCATTAAAAATAATAAATATTTCATCCTGCAATTTATATAACTTTTTATAATCTATTTCCATCTTCTTAAGCCATCTTCAAATTCATTAAACAAGTTTGCCCTTATTATTTTTATTTTTTCTGATAAATAAGAAAAATGAGAAGAATCTGGCAATAATCTCTTTAATTCTTTCATATTAAATAATCTTTTTAAAATAATCGATGCCCTATCACTATTATTTACTATTTTAGAAACAATAAATTTTTTAAAATATATATCATTGCTTTTTAATTTATTAATTATCATCTCTTCATTGATATTATAATCATTCCAAAAACAGGTTTTAAGTATATAAGCAACTGTCTCTCTTATTTTATCCCTTTTTTTATTCATCGTCGTATTATACAATATTTTTCTATTTTTGTCTATTGTGAATAGTAATTTTTAATACTAAAAAATAATATTTTTTAAAGTATAAAGAGCAGACTTATCTTAATGTAGTTTTTTGATATAGAGAGAATTGAAAGAAATTTTGGGTTTATTTTGTCTTTTTTTGTGAAAACTATAAGAACTTTATCCTCTGGAGGCAAAAATTTTCGTCGTGGTAGAATAAATAAAAATAAAGTTTGGCGAATTTTGTGGGGATATCCTCTCGATTCTTCCTTATACTCCTCCTATTCTTCTTAATCCCTTCAATTTTCTCCTCCAATGCCTTTACTTTCTTCTCAAACTCTTTTTCCCCGAATCTTGCCAGACCATAAAAATAGACCATAAGTATTTCTCTGATAAGAGTAGCAATGCTAAAGGTATTCAAATGATCATGAATTACCTTTAGCTCATTATATAATTCCTCTGGCAGATATATTTTTACTCTCTTTACCGCCATAACAATAGGATAATCTTTTTCTCTCCTTTTCTCTTTAAAATGTTTTCTTTCTAAGATAGGAATCATTTTAAAAACTATATCTCTTATAATACAAGAAATATTACTATTTCTTTCTTTTGCTAAATTTTCGATTTTAGTTAATAATTCTTTGCCTAAAACAAATTCAAATTTTTTCATACAAATAACCTCCTACAAAATTTATTTCTATATATTAATCACAAAATTTTTGAGAAAATCCTTTACAATTTTTGAGAAAAAAAATTTAGTTTTTTTGAAAAAAATTAAAGTGAGGGACAGACCTATAATTTTTTTATGATTAAAATAGGGACAGACCTGCTCTATAATTATCATGATGTTAAACTATTTTTCATATAGAGGTCAATAACTTACAAATCAAAATTTTGTTAGTATATATTTTAAAATATTTTTTTTGGAAAGAAATAAACAGCATAAAGAATTAATTTATTATATATAAAATAATAAAAGGCTGCTTCTTTTATTATTGCAGCCTTTTATATTAAATAAGGAGGACGCTTTATTTATTGTTCAATTTTAATTATACTTCATTAACTTCAATAATTCCATTAAAAAAAAATTAATTTTTATTAATCTTTAATAATTAAAAAATTTTGATATAAAAAAAATAATTTTATTCTTTTATATATAAAAACTAAATTTTGTCTAAAAATAAATTTGTTCTTTTTTATGTAATTGTAATATTAAATTATTTTGACAAACACTATTTTTTTTAGTATAATAGCAACCGAATTTTTGTATTTTTATTCGAGAAGGAGAAAATTTTATGGCTTATAAAAAGAGAATCGTTATCACTGGAATGGGGATAAATTCACCAATAGGAGATACCCCTCAATTATTTTATGAAAATTTAATTGCTGGTAAATCAGGTATAAAGAAAATGACAAGCGTTGATACCAGTAAAATTAGATGTAAAATAGGTGGGGATCTTGGAGACTATGATGTAAAAGGTAAATTGGAAAAATTAAAGGAAGAAATTCCAGAAGAGGTATATAAAAGAGCAAAAAAGATAATAAAGACAGCCCCATTTGCTACAAAATTGACATTGCTAACTGCTCTTGATGCATATAAAGATGCTGGATTATTTAAGTTTAATGTTAATCCAGATAGAATCGCATGTATAATTGGTGGGCATAATTTTCATGATAACTATATAGTTAAAAATATAAGAACATTTGATAGAGAAGATCCAGAATATATTGATGGTTTAATGGGTATATGTGTATTTGATAGTGATGTTGCTGCAAGTATTACAGAGACATTACAGATATATGGACCTATGTATATTGTTGGTGGAACATGTACAAGTTCTGGTATTGCCATGAAGAGTGGAATAAATGAGATATTATACAATGATTGTGATATGGCTATAATTGGTGGTGGCGTATTGGACTATTCAGATGTCGGTTATCAGGCTTTAATTCTTGTTAGTGCTATTAGTTACAAGAGTTTTAATGATGAGCCAGAAAAAGCATCAAGACCTTATGATATAAGAAGAGAAGGTTTTGTACCATCTCATGGCTCTGGCATAATGATCATTGAAGAATTAGATCATGCCATTAAAAGAGGGGCAAAAATATATGCAGAAATTCTATCAGTAGAATCAAATTGTGATGGCAATCATCTTTCAAATCCATCCGTTGAAGGTCAAAAAAAAGTAATGAAAAGAGCACTTGAAAAGGCTGGGGTTACACCGGATCAGATAGACTATATAAATGCTCATGCAACATCAACTCCATTGGGTGATAAGATAGAACTTACAACAATAAAAGAAGTCTTTGGTGAACATGCAAAAAGAGTAAAGGTAAATGCAACAAAATCAATGATTGGGCATACTGGATGGACAAGTAATACAGTTGAGTTAATTGGTGCCATTATGCAGATGAATAATTCTACCCTTCATCCTTCTATCAATATAGAACAAATGGATCCAGAGATAGCAGAACTCGGAATAGATGTTTGTGCTAATAAGAAGGTAGAAAATTATAATGTTGATTACATACTTAAAAATTCTTTTGGATTTGGTGGCATTAATTGTTGTTCTGTAATAAAAAAATGGAAGGGTAATTAATTTTTAAATCTCAGTAAATTTTAATGTTAAGGAGTAAATTTTGTTAAATGATAAATTAATAAATGAACTTGTAGAAGACGCAAGAAGATTATGGCCAGAAAGATGGCCAGAAATAGAAGAGGGATTTCAAAAAGTATGTTTTGCTGCAAGTGTGGCAATAATTTTATGGGACTATTCTCTATTTACTAAAAAAGGGGATAGGCTTACTTTTGACGAAATGAGGCAAAAGATCAATTTAAATCCAGCAGCAGAGTATGTTTTTCAGAAACTACTCGATATTTTAGTAGAGGAAAATGTTCTATCCTATTCAGACGGAGTTTATACCTGTAATGATCCAGATCCAGATGTTCAGTCTCCTATTGAATGGCTTGTTGAGGCTGTTAGAAAAGTTCCAGAAGAAGGGGCAGCCTTGCAATGGCTTGCAAGAGGAATTGGTGGATTAAAGAGATTCATTAAAGGTAAACTTTCTGGTGAAGAGGTAATGTTTGGTCCTTGGAGTGACTTTTCTTTAGTAGGAGAGCTATATTTTACGAGTAAGGTCTATGGATTCTGGTCTAAATTGGCGGGTGTTACTGTATCAAAGCTCATAAAGAATGTATTTAATAAAAAAATAAATATACTGGAGATCGGAGCTGGCACTGGAAATGGAACAACAGAACTTTTAAAAAGCCTTGATGATCCAAGAAAATATATTGAGAAATATATTTTTACTGATATTCATAAAAGGCTTGTAAAGAAGTCTTCCCAAAATTTTACAGATTATTTTGATTTTATGGAATTTAAGGCTTTAGATGTGACAAAAGATTTACAGGAACAGGAAGTTGCACTTGAAAATGCCGATCTTCTATATGCTGTAAATGTAATGCATGCTACAAATGATATTTTAAAAGCATGTGACACAATGTATAAGTTAGTAAAAAATGATGGGTATGTAGTGCTTGGAGAGATTGCTCCACCAAAAGGAAAACTATACAGATATATGGAATTAACATTTGGGTTACTCGCAAGTTATAATCAGTATGATGATAAAAATTTAAGACCATTATCACCAATATTAAGACCCGAACAGTGGATTGAATACTTTTTAAAGGCTGGATTTAAAGATGTTATTGCTATACCAGGAGATAAAATTCCGGGATGTGATAGAGGCGGTGTAATAATAGCAAAAAAATAGATAAGAAAAAGCTTAATATCTATAATTGACAATTATTATTATTAATGTTAATTTATTATATGACCAGATGGTCATTATTTTTAATTTAACACAAGGGGGCTTTTGAATGAGTTCTAATAAAAGAAGAGTGGTAATTACAGGGATGGGCACACTTAATCCTTTGGCTAATAATGTCAATGAGACATGGCAAAAATTATTAGCTGGTGAGTCCGGGATTGATACAATTACAGACTTTGATATGGAAGGTATCAGGTGTAATATAGGTGGTAAAGTAAAAAATTTTAATTTAGAAAACTATCATATAGATAATAAGCTTGCCAATAAAATGGATTATTATCAACAACTGGCATTTGCTGCTATGTTTGAGGCTGCTTTAATGGCAAAAATACCAATGAGGCATCCAGAAGAACATGAGATAATATATCCAGAATTTAAAGATATGAAGCCGGCAATTGATGATCCTTTCAGAATGGGAGTTTTGCTTGGAGTTGGTGTTGGTGGTATAAAGACTTTTCAAGAGCAGGTAGAAATAATGATCACAAAAGGTGCAAGAAGAGTGAGTCCTTTCTTAATTCCAAAGATGATAGCAAATCTTGCTGGTAGTTGGCTTGCTCAATCAATAAATGCCATGGGTATAAATAGTTGTAATGTTACAGCATGTGCATCAGGAACAAATGCGATTGGAGAAGCTTTTCTTGCTATTCAGTCAAATAGAGCTGATATAATTGTCAGTGGTGGTTTTGAGGGGGCTATTTGTAAAATAGGATTTGCTGGATTTTCTAATATGCATGCTCTATCAACAAGAAATTCAGATCCTAAAAAGGCATCAAGACCATTTGATAAGGATAGAGATGGCTTTGTTATGGGAGAAGGCGGTGCAATTATTGTGCTTGAAGAATTAGAACATGCTAAAAAAAGAGGGGTACAAATTATTGCAGAAGTTGTTGGCTATGGATTAACCGCTGACGCATATCATATAACCTCACCAGAGCCGAGTGGCAAAGGTGCAATAAGGGCAATGAAAGATGCCATCGATATGGCTGGCATAAGAAAAGAGGAAGTTGACTACATAAATGCTCATGGAACATCAACTGATGCCAATGATAAAATGGAGACAAATGCGATAAAAGAGTTATTTGGAGAACATGCAAAAAAATTATGCGTAAGTTCTACAAAATCAATGTCTGGACATTTATTGGGAGGTGCTGGAGCTTTTGAAGCAATGGTTATAGCAAAGGCATGTCAGGAAGATAAAATTCCACCAACAATAAATCTTGACAATCCAGATGAGGGCATGGATTTAGATTATGTTCCACATAAAATGAGAGAAAGAACTGTTAATTATGCAATGAGCAATTCTTTTGGTTTTGGTGGACATAATGCAGTTATTCTTGTAAAAAAATTTAAAGAATAAAAGGGGGAAAATATGGAATTTAAAGATAAAGTAGCATTGGTAACAGGTGCTTCAAGAGGGATTGGATATTCAATAGCAGAAAGGCTTGCAAAAGATGGAGCAAATCTTATACTTACTGCAACTAGCAATAAGATTGAAGAGGTTGCAAAAGAGATTGCTTCAAAATACAATGTGCAGGCAATAGGAGTAGCTGGGGATATCTCAAAAGAGAGTGATGTAAAATCTCTATTTAAGACAATCACTGAAAAATTTGGTAAACTTGATATCTGTGTAAACAATGCAGGTATTACTAAAGATACTCTCTCTATGAGAATGAGTGCAGAAGATTTTGATGCTGTAATAAATGTAAATTTAAGAAGTGTCTTTTTAGTGTCAAAAGAGGCTATATTGCTTATGATGAGAGAAAAGTATGGAAGAATTGTCAATATGTCTTCTATTGTTGGATTAAGGGGTAACGTTGGTCAGGCAAATTATGCAGCATCAAAGGCCGGTATTATTGGATTGACAAAGACCTTAGCTGCAGAGGTCGCAAAGAGAAACATTACAGTTAATGCAGTTGCTCCGGGTTTTATAGATACTGATATGACAAAGGCAGTTTCTGATAAGGCAAGAGAGGAATTTTTAAAGTTAATACCAATGGAAAAGGCTGGTTTACCAGAGGATATTGCTGAGGCTGTTGCTTTTTTAGCATCTGACAGAGCAAAATACATAACTGGTCAGGTTATTGTTGTTGATGGTGGTTTAATGTTAAGATAGAATTAAATTCTAAATATATAAAAAAACCGGCGACTTATGTCGTCGGTTTATTATTTATTGAAGGTAAGTATATGATAAAAATACTTTTTTTAGGTGAAATTATAGGAATTCCAACTGTAAAAGAGATAAGAAAAAAATTAAAGGATATAAAAAGAGAAAATAATATTGATTTTGTAATTGCAAATGCCGATGGCGCATCTGATGGATATGGCTTATTAAGTGATACAGTCTTTCAATTACACAATGCCGGGATTGATGTCTTGACCTCTGGTGATATGATTTTTAATAAAAAGGATATAAAAGAGACTCTTTCAAAAGTCGGTTTTTTACTTAGACCCTATAATCTTCCCTCTTCTTTACCTGGGAGGGGATATTCTATCTATAAAATAAAAGAGGATATTCATATTGCTGTATTGAATCTTCTCGGAAGAATAAATTTTAATAAAATATTTGCAAATGATCCTTTTTTTAGTGTTGATAGGGCTCTTGAGAAAATAAAAGAGACAACAAATATAATAATAGTGGATTTTCATGGCGGCACTACAAGTGAAATACAATGTATGCACTGGCATCTTGAAAATAAAGCATCACTGGTAATAGGGACAAACCTGCGAGTTCTTACCTCAGACAATAGGATACTTAATCAATATACAGGTGTCATTACTGGTGCTGGTTTTTGTGGCGGTAAGATTAGCATATTCGGGCTTTCTCCAGAAACAGAGATAAAAAAGATAAAGACAGGTCAGTTTTTGTATTCGAAAATTGTAAGTGAGAATATTCAGTTACAGGGAGTAATAGCAGAAATAGAAGAAGATACAGGTAAAGCAGTTTCTATTGAACTATTTAAAAAAGATCTTGTTTAAGATTTAAAATTAACTCATTACAGAATAGTAGTTATATTAAATTCTTGACTTTTATTTTTGATGTTATTTATTTTGTGAGTATATTATTCTTTTATCATAAATAAGAGTGGGATATCTTTAGTTAGTAGGACATATGTCGTATGTTATATCTTTATAAAAAATAGACGTTATACTAATAAATAAATCCTGTATTACGACATATGTCCTGTACGTCTTTGTATAAAAAAATGATAGTTATTTTACACAGATATCCCCTTTATGAAATACAAATATCCCAGATCTCATCTTTATATATAAATAATTATAGTTATTTTATAAAATATGATAGCCTTTTTATCCATTCATCTTACAATTTTATTACACAGATATCCCTTGTTATTCGATTTTTCACAATTATAATAAGAGGTATAAAATATTTATCTTTACAATATAATAAAAATTAAATAAGGTATATAATTTTTTAATCTTAGAAAACTTAGCTATTCTGTTTTAATTTTGGTATATAAATTCTTTGCCCAATCCTTAAATATGATGGATTTTTAATATTATTTATTTTCATTATAATAAAGATAGAAATTCCATATCTTTGAGATATCATTGATAGAGTATCACCCTCTTTTACTGTATATGGAATATAACTATAACAGGATTCTTTTTTTAGTTTTTCAAGATTTGAATTTAAGATCTCGATCTTCTCTTTTGGAAGTCTAATCCTGTATTGATAATTCTCTTCTGGAACAAAACCAGATATTAAAGATGGATTTAATTCCATAAATTCTTTATAATTCATGTCAGAATGTTGGGCAACAAGATAGGCTGGTGCCATGAATGGTAAAGTGACATAGTCATAATTTATCTCTTCTTCTTCATATTCAAGGTTATAATTTTCTTTAGAATTTAAAATAAGCAAAACAGAAATAAATGAAGTCACATAACTCCTTGTTTCCTTAGGTATCGCTCTAAGTCTAATTAAGTCAAAATAATCTTTACTATTAGCTCTTTTTATGCTTTTTTTTATATTAAAACCACCATGATTGTATGCTGCTAATGCCAGATACCAATCATTAAAGATTCCATAAAGAAATTTTAAATATTTTGCCGCATATCTTGCAGAAATTACCGGGTCTCTTCTTTCATCAATCCATATATCCATTTTCATTCCCATCCATTTAGCTGTGTGAGGTATAAATTGCCAGGGACCAACAGCCTTTGCTCTCGAATAAGCGTTATTTTTAAAGCCCGACTCAATTATTGGTAAATATGCAAGTTCCTCCGGAAGTCCCTCTTCTTTAAAAATCTCTTTTATTTCTTTAATAAAAATTCTTCCTCTATTTAAAGATTCCTGAATAAACTGAATTTTTTTCGGTGTGGACCAGAATTTTACATATCTATCAATATATTCATTTTCTATAATCTTAAAGACCCCCATAGCCTCTTTTTCTTCAATATTATCTTTATAAAGATTATCTTCATAAAGAAAATATTCATTTTCATCACCCGTAGTGTCTTGTGACAAATCCTCTTTCTTACTACTATCATTTAGAGTATTCTGGATTGTATTTTCTATAAAAAAAATAGCATGCTCTTTAAATTTATCTTTTGAGACATCATCTTTTTGTATTTTTTTTATTAGATTTTTTAAGAAAGCCTCTTCTAAAGAGATCTCATAAGAGATATCCAAAATATTATCTTCATTATTATTTAAATCAGCATAAGAATAAATAATGCTATTCAAAAATAAAAAAACTAAAACATATCCCCAAATATTATTCCAGCCCATTCCCATCCCCTATCTATTGATTTATCATAAGGATAATTTACCCTTTTAAAATAAAAATACCATGTTGTTAGTTGAGGAAATCCCCAATTAAAGGTCTTTAAATATGCCTCATTTTCATTGGATATATCTTCTAATTTAGACGAAAAAACAATATTTGAATTCCAGAATCTATCTATGGCTAATTGATTCCAACCCCATTGTTGCATAAGAGACTTATTATAAATACTACAGGAAAAATTTATTTTTGAAACATAATTACTCAATAAAGTAACATTTTTTGTAATAATGGCATATTTAATATTATTTATTAAATCCTCAAGATCATTATATATCCAATTTTTTTTCATATAGTAAAAATCAACCTCTCTCTTTATTTCGGAAATATTTACAGAGTCTTCAACATTTTTTGAATTATTTACAAAATTAATTATATATTTCAATGTCTCTATTGCTTTCTCAATATCCAGATTAGTTTTATATAATTTTGCAAGTTCGTAAGCCGTATAAGGTATATCTATCATATCAGAATATTTTTTTAAAAGGAGATTATACATATACTCCTTATCTCGAAATGGAACATTCATACTTATAACTCTTAACGCAATTGTATATCCGATTGACTGAGAGTTGTATTCAAGATCATAATGGTCTGGATCAATTTTTTTAATATAAAAAAAAGATGCTTCTTTCTTATCTTCTTCCCAATATAAATTAGAAATTAAAAAATACAAATATGATTTAAATCTTTTATTTTTCTCTTTTTCTGCATATTCGCCTAAAAATATTTTTAATTCGATATTTCTATTAAATTGTTTAAAAAAATCAACAGTATCATATACCCAATTTATTTTTTGTTGAATTTCATTAAGATTTTCATATTCATATTTAAGTTTTACTATATACTCTTTTTCATATTTTGTCTGAAAATTAAATAGATATTGCTCACTCATTTTGCAATTTGTAAAAAAGAGAATAAAGAAACTTAAAAAAAGATAAAGGTATTTCATTATTTTTCTAAATATCAAAAAGAGCTATTATTGTCAAAAATTTTTATTATTAGATTTAATATTAAAAAATATATAAAAGAATAGAATGTTATTAAAAAATATGCTAAAATCAAGTATAAATAAATATATCGAGAAGTGAGAATAGGAATATTATTTATAATATAACTATTGTTTTTTTAAAATATATCTCCGACATATGTCGTATTGTTAAACTGGACATTATTATAACATAACTATTATTTTTTATAAATGAGTATATGCGACATATGTCCCACTAAAAGGGGGATATCTTAATAACATAACAATTATTTTTATAAAAATAGAACAGATATTTTAAAATTATAGAATAAGTCCCTACAAGAAGATGGAATATAATATAACGATTATTTTTATAAATATATATATGACATATATCGTAGCATAAGGGGGGATATCTGTATTATAAAAGGAGTAATTTAAAATTATGGTTATATTAAGAGAATGGGACATAACTAACCCAGAAAAATTTAAAAAAAACGATTATAAAAAAAGAGCAATAGACATTGGTTGTGGGAATGGACTTTTTTTAGCATCTATTGCTAAAAATAATCCAGATATAACTTTTTTTGGTCTTGAGATTAAAGCTAAATATATTAACAAAACAAAGAAAAAAATTGAAAGAGAAAATCTTTCTAATATAATTTTAATAAACGGGGATCTTTTTACTGCACTGGATAAATTTTTTGAAAAAGATTTTTTTGATTATATATATATAAATTTCCCAGATCCATGGCCCAAAAAAAAGCATATTAAAAAAAGAGCAATAAGTGAAACTATGGTAAAAAAATATTATGAAATTATGACAAAAGAATCTATTTTGTATTTTGTTACAGATAATATAGAATATAGAGACTATGCCATTGATATTTTTTTAAAATCAGATCTCTTTATCTCTTTTCTTTCTTCGCCATACTTTGTAGAGGAATTAGAAGGATATCCGGTCTCTTTATATGAAAAAAAATGGAGAGAAGAAGGCAAAAAGATATATTATATTTTACTAAAAAAAATATAAAAAAAATTGTTTTTTCATAAAAATGTGCTATAATAAATAACAAATAAACTTATTCAGAAGGAGTTTTAAATGAGAAAAATGAGGAATTTATTTGTTTCTTTGTTTATATGTGTGAGCTTAATTACATTTTCATGTAAAAAGGAATCCACTACAACTACAACTTTAGAGGGGAAAAAGGTTAGCAATGCTAAGGTAATAATGGTAGAAGGAAATGCTTTTGTTTTAGATCAAACTACCAATCAATGGGAGCAACTTGTTGCTGGTGATCTCCTAAAAGAGAGTGATACAATCAAAACAGAGTCAAAATCAAATGTAGAAATCCAGTTTCAAGAAGGCTCAATCATAAAGATAAAAGAGAATTCAGAATTAAAAATAGCAAAACTTTATTCTGAACAGAATATAAATAATACAAAATTATTTTTAAATAGTGGAACTCTTTTAGCAAAACCAGAAAAACAGACAGAGGGCTCCAGTTTTGAAGTTGATACAAAATCTATAACTGCTGGTGTTAGAGGAACAGAATTTATTGTTGTGGCTGGATCCAATGTAACAAAGGTTGCCGTAAATAGTGGTAAGGTTATTATAAAAAAGAGATTAATACTTGATTCTCTTGATAGAGTTAAAGAGATAGATCTTAATATTGCAAAAAAGATAGAAGATGTTGCTATTGGAGAAATAGAATTAGCTCAAAATGAAAAAATTGTTGTATCCGATGATGATATAAAAAATCTAAACAGCAAGGTAGAACAAGATATTTCATCTATTGTTTCTGAATTGGAGAAGAATAAAGACTCTGAGGAAAAATTAAAAGAGACAATTGCTACAATAGAAAAAGAAAAAATTAATGATATTAACTCTTTTTCATCAAAAGTTATTAAAAAAGATAAAATAACTGATAAAGACAAAAAGACAGATATCCCAGTTGAGGAATTTAAAGATATGGGAAAAAATAATATCTCTGAAAATACTACGACGACGACAACAATTATTGAAGAGAAAAAAATCAGCAAAGATAAAGAAAAAGTTACAGAGGAGACAACAACTAATATTGAAAAACAACTCGTTACTGTTGTTGATAAATTGGGCAATTTAGGATTAACTTTTTCTGAAAAAAACACTGGCGTTACAACAAATAACAAATTTATATACATAGCAACGGATACTAATAAATCTTTGCTCTGTCTAAATACATCTGGTAAATTGTTATGGAAATTTAGTAATCCTAAATTAAAAAAGATAGAAAGTTTTATTACCCCATACAAGAATATGGTTGTATTTGGAAGTTATGATTCTATCTTTGTTTTAAATGCAAATAGTGGTGAAATAATTCAATCTCTTGATATCACCAATGGAACATCTTTCTGGGCAAAACCAGTTGAAATAGCCAATAGTATAATCATACCAACTTCAAGATATACTTATAAATTTGATGGTAGCAGCATCTCTGTAATGAATGAAATAGAGGTTTCTCAGGGACAGGTTTACATGGCGGCTAAAAACAATTCATTATATATATCTGATTCTCTATATCAAAACATTAAAGAGTTTGATATTAGTAGTAATAGTGTAACATGGACATCGAATAATCTTTTAAGTTCAAGTTATATGTTACCTGTTATTTCTGATCAGTATCTTGTAATTGCAGATAATGATGGTAACCTGTATAGATTCAACATTAAACAAAAAACAAAGAGTTATAATATTTTAAAGATAGGAAGTGGTGTTACCTCAAACATAGTATCTGATGGTTTAAATCTCTATTTTGTTGCAAAGGATGGTTTCTTCTATAAGGCAGATTTGAATACTTTTAACTCTGTTCAAAAGGTAATTAAGGTAGATAACAATCCTGGCAGTGATAAATACTTAACTAAAAAGTTAGTAATGGCTAACGATAAGATATATTTTGCATCAGATAGTGGAAAAATCTTCAGTTATGATAAAACAAAGAATGAGGCTATTTTTATAAACATAGAGGAAAATAAAGAAAATCTACCGCTCGTAGGAAGCCCTGTTGTTATTAATAACGAAGTATATGTTATTGATACAAAGTCGAATATCTATAAAGCTTATGAGACCTATAAATAATTTCAAATAATAAAAATAAAAGGCTACCTTAGGGGGTAGCCTTTTTTATATTTTCACCTTTAATGATCTTTTTTACTTTATTTATAACTCTTTTTATAATAAGTCCAATATATTTTATTACACCAAAAGTATCAAGGTATTTTTGAAATAAATCCTCATCATACACTATAATACAATCCCCTTTATAGTTTCCCTCTTTCATTCTGTTTAAAATTTTAGAAATTTCTATTTTATCCGGTGGCAACTTATTAAAACCTTTTATTATAGTGCTATAATAATCTGAATACTTTACAATCGTCTCTTTAATTTTTATCATATATTCATTATAAATATATTTTATTAATCCATCCGAAAGAGGATAGCCGAGTGCCTTTGTAAAGCCCTCTTGATATATTATGAGATTATGGAAGTGATAGAATATAACATTGGAGATATCCCCTGTGCTTATCTCTTTTTGCATTACCTTATTGTTTTCTTTAAAATAGATAAATTGCTGGACATTCCAAGGGGCAACTCCTCCACCTTTATTCTGTAAAACATGAACACCTTTAAATCTTTTAGGCCAGTCATCCAGATATTTTTGATCACCAAACTTGTTATCTTCATTTCTTGAATAGCACCATTCAATACATCTATCTCTCCACCATTGAACTATTTCTTTTCCATTTTCATCGTTTTTAAAATATAGAAATTGCACATTATATATTCCATTCTGCTCATGAGATTTATACTGAGATGAAAATCTATGCTCTGTAATTATTACTGAACAATCCCCTCCCTCCTCTATAAGAGGAAGCGGATCATCAAAAAAATATAAATCCGCATCAATATAAATACAATGAGAAGTTTTATATTTTTCAAAAACATATTTTATAACAGAAGGAGTTGCTGTCCAGCAATATTCTGCAATTGTCCTTGTTGGTTTTACTCTTAAAAGTTCTGGATCTTCAAACTCCTTTAAAGAAATTACTGTAACTGAGTCAAGATTTAACTCTTTTAAAATATTATAGGTATTATTATCAAAAGCAAAAATATATAAATGAAAATTTTTACATTGTCTTTTTAATGACTCATACATTATTAAACCACGAATAAAATAGTGACTATCAAAAAGTGTACAGAAGTTTAACATTTTTTTCTCTCTTTTTTTATAAATTTATTTTTTATAATTTTAAATGGTAGATTAATTATTCTTACAATACAGAATAAAATCTTATGTTTAAGAAGAAACCTTACAAGGCTATTTTTAAGACTCTTAAATGTTTTTTTATACACCACTTTACCGTTCTTAATAAAATAGCAAACATCATCAATACTATATGGCAATTCAATTCTTTCTAAATTTTTTAAATTATTGGAATCTTCAAGATTTTCACTTAATCGATCAGTTACCTTTTTGTGAGAATAGTCATGATTCTGATGAATTATAAATATTGAATCAGTACAATTTATTACTTTTATTCTATTTTTAATAAAATATTCAATAAACCAATTGTCCCATCCGAGTCTACCAACTGCAAATTCTGGCATATTTTTTAGTAAACCTTTTTTGAATATAAAATAATCACTACCAAATGGTGGATGAAGAGAACCATTTTTTATTACTCTCTCTTTCAATTGTTTCTGCCAGTCATTGCTAAAGTCTAAGAATTCCTTTTGATCATAGTCCCATCTCTGGCCTAAAAGAAGATATTTTTTTAGATTTTTTGCTATCTTTATTGTCTCAATTACATCCTGAAAAAAAATTATATCACAATTAACATAACAGATTATCTCATTATTTGCTATCTCTTGAGTCTTTTCAAATATATCATTTAATAAAGGGGTGCCAAATTGATTCTTCTTCACATTTGATATATGTCTAATTTTTAATTCATCTGCTATCTCTCCAACCCCTTGATCATCACCGTATAAAATAATTTCTGGTGTTGGTTTTAATAAAAGCCAGCTTTTTATAGCGTTTGTCTGAATTATCTTTATATGAGGATCTATAAATGGTTTTGGAATAGTGAATATTGTTATCATAATATTACTATGTTTAAATAAACTTCTTTTTAGCTAAAAATCTAAAAATGAGTAAATATTATCTTTTTATTTATTTGAGTATGATTCTAAATTTAATTTTCTTAATAAAACAATGGGCATTAAGCCCACTGTTTTATTTTTTCTTGTGTCTATTCTTTCGTGATTTCTTTTTTCTTTTGTGTTTAGCGATCTTTGCTCTCTTTTTTTTCTTTACTGAAGGCATTATCAAACCTCTTTATTTTATTTATAGAATATTTTTTATGGCAACATTGCCATTTTTTTTCACAATAACCAAATTCTTTAATGAATCAAGTTCAATTTTTTCATTATCATAATTAAAACATATAACATTTCTACAATTTTTACTAATAACATTACCATAAAAAATGTTTTCGCTACCAGATTTTACATTGTTAAATAATGAATTCCAATCATTTAAATATTCTGGTTTCCTGTCAAGAAAAATTGTTAAAATATTTTCAATATTATTAAAATAATCAAAAAAAAGATCCTCTTTTTTGATTTCTTTATACAAATTTTCTATATCTTCCCATTTAATATCCGAGTTTAGAATATTATACAATCTTTTATAAATATTATGTTCCTTGCTACTGTTTATAAAATATTCTATAATATTCTTCGACTTACCAGCAAATAACCCGGTAATCCCACCCTGTTTACCAAATATTTTTCTTTTACTATCTTTACTATTAAAAATCTTTTCTATTGCAAAAAAATCAACTCCTTTTACACTTGAAACAAGTTTTCCAGCATCAACATAAGGTAAAAATATCTCGCCTCTATTTAACAAAAATGTTGGTAAAACAAGCCATCCCTTTTCAATTATCTCTTGAATCGCTAAAAGCCAGTTTTTCATATTCAGAGTATGAGGGTTTAAAAAATTTACCGGTATAAAAATGGACAATGAATCATTAAAAATTCTCTCAATAAATATACTTGTAAAAAATATAGATAAAGAAAATGAATATCTCTCTGGCTCAATTATTATATTCTCCTCTGGAATCTCAAAACAGGACGAAACGACAAGATCCTCCTCTCCTTTTTTACAACATACAAAAATTTTATCTTTTGAAAAATATGAATTTACCCATGAATATATTGTCGATAACAAATTAGATTCCAAAGAAAAAGGCAAAAAAGATGTAGATTTATCTCTATCTACAAGAGGATAAAAATAATCATTCTCTTTTTCTAAAACAAGGACTGCTTTCAATTTTTTATTTCCTTAATTTTTCTGTATATCTCTTTTTTTATATTCTCCTCATCATCTGGCGAAAACCACATTATATCATTCATCGATTTAAACCAGGTAATTTGCCTTTTGGCATAATGTCTGGTATTTTTCTTGATATTATATATCGCCTCATCTAAAGAACATCTATTTTCCAAATAATCGACTATCTCTTTATAACCAATCCCTTTTAAAGCGGGACAATTCTTTGAATATCCCATTTCTAATATCTTTTTTGTCTCCTCAACAAGACCATTCTCTATCATTTTATCCACTCTCTTATTTATTATATCATACAATTTTTGTCTATCAATAATTAATCCTATTTTTATATATTTTATCTCATTTTTTATGTTTTCCCTCTTTAAATAGGAAGAAAATTTATTTCCTGTCTGTAAAAATACCTCTATTGCGCGTGATGTCCTCTGTCTATCATTTGGATGAATTTTTAATGAATATTCAAAATCTATTTTTTTAAGTATTTCAAAGAACCTTTCCTGTCCCCTTTTTAAAAGTCTTTCTCTTACCCTTTTCTTGATCTCATCACTTACCTTTGGGATATCTATCATTCCTCTCATTAAAGAGTTAAAATAAAGACCCGTTCCACCAACCAAAAAAGGGACTTTTTTTTTTCTAAAATATTGTTTATTAATTGTAGTGCCAAGTCTTTAAACTGGCCTGCTGAAAAATTCTTATCTGGTTCAACAATATCAATTAAATAATGCGTAATATTCTGTAATTCACTTTTTTGTGGTTTAGCAGTTCCTATATCGAGATATTTATAAATCTGCATTGAATCAACAGAGATTATCTCTCCATTAAATTCCTCTGCCAATTTTATACCAAGCCCACTCTTTCCAACCCCAGTAGGTCCCATTATTGCTATACAGAATAAAGAGGACATATTTTAATAAATCTCTTCTTCTAATTTATACTTTATTTTACCTGAAAAGATTTGCCTTAACGCAGTAGGAACAATTTTATTTTTATTCTTCTTTAGTTCCTCATCTTTTGTTAAATTTAATTGAATTGCTCTTTTAATAGCTGCACAGGTTAATTCATATCTGTTGCCTTTAAAATCAATAATTTCATCCAACGGTAAAATCAATGTTAACCTCCTTAAAAGAAAGGATAAAAAGTGCTATATATATACATTAAAAAATAAAATTTGTCAAATAAAAAATAGAAATTTGTGATACCATAATCCCAATGGTGGAATTTTGTTTTTAGGTAATTTTTTTTATTTTTTTTATTAAATTTTGTAAAGGATTTTTTAAAAAATTTTGTGATTAATATATAGAAATATTTTTTTTAGAGGAGGATTAAATATGAAAGAATTTGATTTTGTATTGAATAAATCTCTATTTGATAAAATTAAAAATTTAAAAGATAAGAAAAATAAAGATCTTTCAGTTATTGTTAGGGAAATAATTTTATTGATGATTCCGATTTTAAGGAAAAAACACCTTTATGAAAAGAGGAAGGAGAAGGATTATAAATTTATAAATGCCACTGAAAAGATAAGGGTGTTTTTGCCAGAAGAGATATATAATGAGTTGAAATTAGTCCATGACCAGTTAAACTCATTTAGTATTGCAACTCTTATAAGGGAGTTACTTGAAGTATATTTTGCTGGGATTCAAATTTATGGGGAAGAGAAATTTATGAAGATGATACAAGAAATAAAAAATGAGATAGAGGGGTTAAAGGCAAGAAAGGCTTGTGTGGTGAAGGAAAGAGCCCGAGATATCCCATGCTCAATGGAGACTAACGACTACTTTTTACTCAAATTTAACTTAAATTTTTGCCTGAAAGAGATAAAATTCTTATAAAATTAGTAATATGTTTAAAATTTGGCCATTCTATCTTTATTACTCAAAAATTACCCTTAGGGTAATTCTATCTTTTTCACTGCCTAAAAAATAAAATCTTACTTAACCCAAGTTTGTCATGGAATTTGAGATTTTACCAATTTTATGTAGAATGAAATTTCAAAAAAAGTGTATAATTATTAAAAAACACTGTCGTTCAAAACAAATACTTAATATTGATATCAAAAAATGAAAAAGAAAAGAATTATCTTTTTTCATTCGAAGCCTCCAAATTATATTTTACTAAAAGTTCATTTTTATAAAATAATTTAATCCACTTATTAGGATTTTCTCTAACTTCTATTTTCATA
>Ga0209409_1000293_pt1 | contig 52204 bp, 38 predicted proteins | sample AD_JPNMR1_MetaG_FD_184424 | JGI IMG/M metagenome (GOLD analysis project Ga0209409, IMG submission 184424) | Active sludge microbial communities of municipal wastewater-treating anaerobic digesters from Japan - AD_JPNMR1_MetaG (SPAdes) (version 2) | ecosystem: Engineered > Bioreactor > Anaerobic... | reverse complement strand
CAGCCTCTATTTTTATTGATTTTAACATTGTTTTATTTCTATTTTTTTGGTGGAAGTTCCGCTATAATTTGAAGCGCGAATCCATGCAACAGGAAAATCTTTACTTATTAAACTAAATCCTTCATCCGTTGCCTGTTTTGCAAGTAAAACTCTATCAACAACAAAAAGGACTCTTTTTACAAGATTATGTTCTAACAATGCTTTAACCAATGCCACAGCAATTCTTGTTTTGCCAAGTCCTGTTGCCAAATGGACAAGCATCTTTTGTTTTCCTTCTTTATATTTATCAATAAGTGTTTTAACACATTCTGTTTGAAAATATCTATCTTTGCCTGCTGCTGGGTCATAACCTCCAATAATATTTTTATCAATTACTATTTCTCTATTAATATTTTTCTGTTTTTCCTGTTCAATTTTTAATAGCATTTCATCCATACTCATAAAACCATCAACTCTTCTAAACTCACCTGCTTCAAGCCCACGCCATGCAGTATCATAAAAAAGAATTCTTTCTGAAGAACAGGCGTATAGAAATCTTGGTTTAAGAACTTTCCAGTAAAGTGTTCTTAATTTATTTAATGCTTTTTTCTCATCTTCAAGTTTATTTTCAAAAACAGCCAGAATATTTCCCTGTAAATCCTGTAAAACAATATCAGGTTTAATACTTTTAATACTGATGAATTCTTTTTGTTGCTCCTCTGTAAGTTTATATTGTGGCTGATATAAAAGTGTATCTCCAACTTTCCAGCCCAACTTCTGGAGTTCGTTTATAACCTTTAAATCTGTTGATGTTGCTTCGTTAATATTCATAATAAAATACCTTTTAAATTTTAATCATTATTTTTATTTTTCTCAAGCAAATATTTTAATCTTTCACTCAATTCTTTCTTTTCTGGTAAGTATAGTTTATATCTGGAAATAAATAATTTATTAGTAATTCCACCAAGAGCATATTCAACAAGAATATTATCTTTTTCAGTACCAAGAACTATTCCTAATGCAGGATTATCATTTTCGCTTCTTACCTCTTTGTTGAAATAGTTAAGATACATATTCATCTGTCCAATATCTTGATGAGTGATTTTGCTAGATTTTAAATCAATCAAAACATAACATTTTAAAATTGTATGATAAAAAACTAAATCAACATAAAAATGATTGTTATCAAGAGTAATCCGATATTGACGCTTAACAAAAGCAAAACCTTTGCCCAATTCAAGTAAAAACATTTGAAGATTATCAATTATTTTCTGTTCTAATTCTTTTTCAGAATATCTATAATCTTCCGGAATACCTAAAAATTCAAGAACATAAGGATCTTTAATAATATCTTCTTCAATTGTTATCTGTTGTCCTTTTTTAGAAAGATTAAAAACTCCTTTTTTATCCTTACTTAATGCAATCCTTTCAAAAAGCATAGAATTTATCTGTCTTCTTAACTCTCTTACTGACCAGTTTTCATTGATACATTGTTTTTCATAAAAAGACCTTGCCAGATCATCGCTAATGCTCAAAAGTTCAACATAGTGGCTCCATGATAATTTTCCAGACAGTGTCTGGAATTTTTGATATTTTAGATATAATAATCTCATTAAATATACATTGCTTTTACTAAATCCCTTCCCATATTTTAAATTTAAATCTTTGGATAATCTTAATAAAAGTTCTGAACCATATTCTGCTTTTTCTCCACCTTTTTGTTCATATTCAACAATTCTTTTCCCAATTTCCCAGTATGTTTGAACAAGTATATTGTTTATAGTTCTTGCAACCTGTTTTCTTGCTGACTCCAGAAGAGTTCCAATAGAATCAATAAGGTATATATAATTTTTTAAATTTTGTTTTTTAACGATTCTCTTTTGATTTTTCATAAAGTTATTCCATTTTCAAATTTAATATTTAACTCAATACTACATTTGATAGTTCTCATAGTTAATCCTTTAATAAATTGGTTATAAGATTAATCATAATATTTTTTCTTCTCTATTGCCTTCTTTTTTAACTGTTTCCATTTTGAAAGCAGTTGCATTTTCATTAAGTTTTCCAGAATTAAATATATTTTTAATCTGTTTAGATATCTCTGCTTTTTGAACATCAAAAAGATATGCGATTTGATTAAGTGTAAGCCACAATGTTTCTTTCTCAAGTTTTACCTTTAACTCAGGACCTTCTCTGGTTTTGTAGATGACGATGTTTTGAAATGATTGAAGTTTCATAATTTAATTTTTTTCCTCTCCCCATACCTCATTTAATATCTCCTCAATCCTCTTTTCTGCTTTTTCTTTGAGAAGTTTTACTTTTTCAAGTGCTTCCATTTCTCTGTCAAGTTCCTCTACTATTTTTTGCTGGATTTCAAGAGGAGGAAGGGGGATTTTATATTCACAGAAATATTCAAAATCTAAATTAACTCTCCTATCAATAGCACCAACCGTATTTTTGTTATAGTAATCTAAGGCATATTTTGATTTCAGAACCACATCTAAATACTTAGGAATAATATACCTTAAATCGATATTAAAGACTCTGTATATCGGACTTAGCAAACCTATTTCATAGTCATCTAGATATCCGATAGATCCTTCATTCGCATGTATTCCAGAATAGGCAAATTGATTTTTCCTAATAATTTTATAATTTCTCAAGTCATCACTATAAATTTTTTTTATTTTTCTGTCTGCAAAATATGTTTCAGACCGAATCATTCCTTTATTTTTAGAAATAAGGAATACGGGAATATTCATTCCACTCTTATTTTTTTCTGATACTTCTTCTATATAGTCTCCTAATCTCTTTTTCTGATACTTTGCAAAAAGAATATCAACTTCCACTTCCCACGACTCTAAAATCTTTTCTGCGCCTTCAATGATTGATTTTTGTTTTTCAATTTTTTCTACAATCTCTCTCTGGATTTCAAGCGGAGGAAGGGGGATTTTATAATTCAATAAAAATTCAGGACCCTGTTCATTTTTTATCCCTTTACTCCTTTCTTCTGCAATTGGCTGTAAAAATTGTTTTGACCTTAATATATAAAATAAATATTTTGGCTCAATTTCATTTGCTTTAATTTGATAGACCTGATAATGTGTTGAACAGACTAATTCTTTTGGTGCTATAGCAAGAGCCCCCTGATAAAGATTTATTTTTGATGTTATTAAATCTCCGCTGGCTCCCTTATATAAATCCATTCCTGTGCTTTTTTCTTCTCTAAAATAAATCATACCTTTCGAAAATTCTATTTTTTCAATTATGTCATAATCACTATTATAATCATCTTTTTTAATTTTCTCGTATTTTGGAATGAGTACCTTTTCTAACTTTACTTTTGGATACCTCTGTCCCTTTTGCAAAATCTCCTGCAATTTTTTTATCTTTTCATTTCCCTGTGAAAATTTATTCAATACTTCTCTTGCAATATCCATCACAAGAGAATTTTGCGGATTAAAACCTGCAAGAAGTTTTAATACAGTATCTTCATCAGCAGTTTTTAATATTTCATATTTTTTATCTATGTCCTTTTTGTTTTCAGGTGTAATATCTTTTAAAACTTCTTTCCACTCTTTTATCTGCTCATCAGTTAAATCACTTTTATATGTTTGAAAATTAAACGAATAAAGATATGCTTTTTCTATCTCTTTTGATGTTTCATTCTGAATTTTACTCTGAATTATTAAATCAAATTCTTTTAGTTTTTTCCGATAATCTCTTTCGGTTATTTTTCCTTTTGATTTTTTCTCCTGTAGTTTTTTTTCAAGTTTCTCTTTTTCCTGATTTCTTTTTATAATTATCTTTTCTTCTGTTGTTTTTCTTATTCTTTCTTTAATTCTTGGATCAAGTGTCTTTATCCATTCAACTGGAATTAAAAAACTATTCTTTTTCTCAGGTGGAATTTTATCATATTTAACATATTTATGAAATGTTTCTATAATCTCAGGTATCTGGCAACCATCTATTGGTTTTCTATTTACTCCCATTGTAAAACCATCATTTTCAATTTTATAATACCAGACCCATTTTGTTGGACTTCCTTTCTCAAAATATAAAATTGATGTCTTTGCTCCCTGACCCTGTTTGCTTACGAATACACCCTGAGGCAAACTTATAATTGCTTTTAAATTTGCCTCTTCAAGAAGAATCTTTCTCATCGCTCTTGCTGATGCCTTATCCCATGTTAGAAATCCTTCTGATACAACAACAGCACACCTTCCACCTTTTTTAAGCAGATCAAACATTAGTTTTACAAATAAAATTGTTGTTTCGCTCTCTTTTGCATATTCCTTCCATACATTCGGATATGCAGGCTGGTCTCTCTCAGCACCAAATGGAGGATTACTTAAGATAAGAGTCTTTGAGTTAGAATCGATCTCCGGATTAAAAAGATGTAAAGAATCACCCTGAATAATGTTTCCAGGATTAATTCCTCTTATATATAGATTTATTGCTGCCATCTTTCTTATCATTCCAAGATATTCAGTTCCACTTACACTTTCCCTGTAAAATTTAATTGCTTTATCTTTATCTGGCATCTCTTCATTAAATTTTGCAAAAAATTTTTTAAAATATTCATTTTATTCAGGATGTGAAGGAGGACATTTTGGTGAAGGCCATTCACCATCTTTTGTAACCTTTTCAATACAATAATGATAGGCATCAAAGAGAAATCCACCTGTTCCACACGCGGGGTCATAAATTATATCATCAAATGTTGGATTTGTAATTGCAACCATCATCTGTCTTATATGTTCTGGAGTTCTATAAAGTCCTATATCCTGAGTTCCACCTGTCTCAGAAAGCGCAGATTCAATTGCATCACCTAAAATATCTGTTTTTAAAATTGTGTTTTCATCTATCTCTGAAATCAAACCAATAATCTCAGACATATTTCCACTTTGAACATTAGTTGTAAAACTTGAATTTCTAAATACTTCTTCTATCAAAATAAGATTATCTTGAACTTTTTGTTGTAGATTATTTTTAAAAACCTTTCTTGCACTCGTAAGGATCCTGGCATAAAAGGGAAATATTTCTTTATTTAGATGGGATTTTATCTGCTCACCTGTTAGTCTCTGTAAATATGAAAAAAGATATTTATCATTATCGCCTGCAAAAATCTTTCTCAATGGCTCAAAATTTTCATCTTGTCTGACTTTTATCTCAAATATACGGAGTAAAAGAAGTTCAATAATATATTCTACCCTCTGAACAGGAGTCCCTGCTGGCCTTAATTTATTATGCAATCGTTTTAAGATATTATTTGTCTCGTTATCTGTATAATGAACTGTTGAGCGTCCCATATCTTACCTTTTAATAATTCTTAATTTTACTTTCAACAAATTAACATACTCTATATTTTATTATTTATAAAATTATAGACATTCTGTCAATTATTTTTAAATCATCTATTAATCAAAACACACCAACCAAATTCAGATAAATCTATTTTTAATTTTCTATCTTTTAATAAAACAGTTTCTGCTTCTTTTTTTATTGATAAAAGTTTTCTTACTGAATTTAAACCGCTAATTTTTCCATTTATAAAATTTACATTTTCTTTTTTTGAAATGTCAACTAATTGAAAATCAGCATAATAATCAGGTAATTGAAATTCTATTGATTGCTTTTCTGATGAATTATTTAAAATAATTATTGAATAACTTTCGCCGTCTGTTCTTTCAAATACAAGTATATTCTTTTCATCATCAGCAAACAAAAAATTTATAGCACCACATCTAAAAACAGGAAATGTATTTCGCATTGCAATAAAATATTTGTAATGTTCGAGTAAATCATATCTGATTTTAAAATCTAGATTATCATACGGCATTAAATCTTCCCACCACATTGCCATTCGATTAGCCGGGTCGTCAGCACCATACATACCAACTTCATCACCATAATAAATCATTGGCGCACCAGCATATAACATTTGAAATACAATAATTAACTTCATTATTTCATACGATTTTTCATCAGGTAAAAAAGAATTATAATCTGGATTATCATCCTGAATTCTCCCCTGTTTCCAACCTGCGCGATTATATATCGCTGAAACTATTCTATCTATATCATGACTGCTTAATAAATTTTGTAAAACAAAATTTACTTCATAAGAATATGATTCTAATAATGTTAATAATTCATTTATAAATTCAGTTGTTTTTATTGCTTTTGTTTTACCGCCTGGATAAAAATATTTGCATAATATTTTATTCCATTCATAATTCATTATTGCATCAAATTCGCCACCATTTAACCAATCTGGCACAACTCCCCAAATTTCACCAACTATATAAGCATTTGGATTTACTGATTTTACTACTTTTCGCCAATTAGTCCAAAAATTTTTTACTATCCATTCTGGTACATCAAGCCGCCAACCATCTATCCCATCTTCTAAATTTCCTGTTGGATTTAACCATCGCACTGTTATATCATATATGTGATTTCTTATACCAACATTTAAATCATTATCTACAACAGCATAATCAGGTAAAGATAAAAAGCCACACCAACCTTCATATAAAAAACCCGCACCTTCGGTTTCTTCTGGTTTTGCATTCCAATCTTTAATTACATACCAATCTTTAAATTGTGATTTTTCTCTGTTTTTTACTATATCTTTAAAAGCCCAAAATTCTGTGCCAGAATGATTAAATACTCCATCTAAAATTATTTTAAATCCTTTATCTTTTGCTATTTTTAAAAAATCTAAAAATAAATTATCTGTTTTTGTCCATTGCCATGTTTTTGAATCTATTGTCTCAATATGTTCAACTTCCTTTATATCGTCTTTAAAACCAAAATTATCGTCTATATGTCTATAATCTGTCGTATTATATTTGTGATGACTATTTGCTTCAAACATTGGATTAAGATAAATTGCTGTAACTCCTAAATCCTGTAAATAATCTAATTTTTCAATTAGTCCCTGTAAATCGCCACCAAAATATCGTTCCCATACTCCACCTGCTCCATAAAAATTTTTTTTCTCTTTTTCTGTATATGGTTTAAACCAATCCCAACGCCACGGCAATGTATTTTCTGGGTCATTTGTTTTATCGCCGTTTCTAAATCTATCTACCATTATTTGATACCATATAACATTTTTTGCCCAATCTGGCGTTACTATACTTAACTCATTTCTTTTTGAAAATAATAATTTCTCATCTTTAATATCTTTTTCTTTTATACCTTTTTTGGTAAAATATATTTTCTGATTCCCATCCTCTAATTGAAAATAATAATTTATGATTTTATCTTCATCTGAAATTTTTAGATAAGCATTATAATAATCAAACCCATTTTTCTCGTATTTTTTTTTCATTTTTATTTTTTGAAAATTATCACTCTTTTGTGTTGTTTTATAAAATAAATAAATATTTTGCACATCATCTTTTTTTGTTCGTAATATTATCTCTAAAAAATTTTTTGTATAGATTTTTAAATATTTATTTTGATTTGGTTTGTGTTTTATTGCTCTATAATTTATTCCATCTTTTTTGCCCTCTTCAATTTTTTCGCCAACAAATATTTTTAATTTCTCTTTTTCTGATGGAATAAAAATTTCATCATTTATCAAATATTGATAATTATAATAACCTTCCTCTAATTTAATTATTGTTTCAAAAAAATTTTTATTTTTTGTTAATTCATTTTTTGTTTTATCAAAATTATTAAAATCACCAGATATTGCAACTTTATTTATCTCAATATTTTTTAATTCTGTATAATTATCTGGTTCAAAAATAAAATGATAATAATTTTCTAATTTTTTGATTTTTAAATTTTTAGTATTTTCATTATATATAAATTCAAAAACACCTGTATCATTAAAAATAATTTTCTCACCATTTTCTCTTATATTTATTTCTACTTCATCATTTACCTGTAAACTTTCTTTCGCATCACTACCATAAGGTAATTCAAAATTAAAATTTTTAAATAAATAAAATATAAAATTATTTTCTCCATCTATCTTTATATTATTTATAAATATGTTATTTTCAATTTCTGGCAAAATTTTTATTTCATTCGTTAAATCTGTTTTTATTTGATATGATTCTTTTACATTTATTTGAAAAGAAGTTGCAGTGATTTTTTTATCTTCATCAAAAATTTCAAGATAAAATATGTAACTCCCTTTTTTAAGAATTATAAATTCTATTTGTGGCTCATTATTAATTATTGGAAAATTAGATAATTTAACATCAGAATTTTCTTTTTGCGTCCATTGAAATTTATATGTTTTTTTATCATCTTTTTTATTTGATATTTTTGCAAATATTTTTATTGGTTGATTAACTAAATAAAAATTATCAGGGTTTATTTTTGCAATAATTTTATCATAATCTATTTTTTCTATTAACCATTCATTTTTCTTAAAATCAACTGAAATCTTATAAAAACCAGAAACAGGTATTTTTAGATTTATATCAGAACCAGGTTGAATTAATTTGCCTTTTTCATCTATTCCTCTATGTTCTGACCAACTATTATCCATTACAAATTTGAATTTGTATTCGCCTTTCTCAAAATATGTTTCTAATTCCCACAACTCTTTTTCAACCTGTATTAATTCCTTTGTTTTATCATATAAATCCCAATTATTAAAAGAACCAACAATATTTAATTTTGTAAACGCAAATAAATAATTTATTGAAACTAACATAAATAATACAATTAATTTTTTCATATTTTTCTCCTTATAAAATTTTTAAAAAAATAATTTTTCTTGTAAATAATAAATCATTAAAGTATTTTATTACAAGAATAAATTTTTATAATTTTTATGATGAAAAAAATTTTTTTTATTTTACTTATTCTCATATTAATTTTATTGCCATTATATAGGTTATTTACATTCAAAAAAGTATGGGCTGGTTCTGATTTAATTCAATTCTTCTTTTATAATTTTGATTTTACTCGTAAATCTATTTTAGCAAATGATTTTCCATTATGGAATCCATTTTTGTTTTCTGGTTATCCGTGGTTTGCTGCTATTCAAAATGGTTTGTTATATCCTATAAACTATATTATTATTCTCACTAATACAGAATTTGCTTTAAATCTTATTATTATTATTCACTTTATTTTAGGTTACATCGGCGCTTTTCTTTTAATTAATTTTTATATTAAAAATATTTTCATTTCTGTCATTTCAGCATTTATCTTTATTTTTAATGGATTTGTCGTAACTCATTTTAATTATGGTCATCTCACTTTATTAGAACTTTATTTTTTGTTGCCACTTGGAATTTATTCGTTTATTTATATTATTGAAAATATCTCTTTTAAATTTTTTATTTTTTTTATTTTTATTGTTTCATTTATGTTTCTTGCTGGTCATCCGCAAATATTTTTTTATTTCTTATTTACTATTTTTATTCTTCTGCTTTTTAATTTTAAAAGAATCAATAATTATAAAAAATTTTTTTTATTACTTTCTTTATCGCTTGTTTTAATTATTATTTTAATTTTACCACAATTATCTGCAACTTTTGAATTAACAAAAAATTCAGCAAGAATAACTGATATTAATTATAAGTTTAATACTTATTTTTCTCTCGAACCTTTACATATTGTCCAAATTATTGCACCAAATTTTTTCGGTAATTGTAAAGAAGGAACATACTGGCGCAATGCTGTCTGGCGAAAATTAACTGGCTTTGAAGATTATAGATTTTTTATTGGTTTTATTTCTCTTTTTTTTGTTTTAATCTGTTTTTTAAAAGTTCGTGATAAAAAATTTTTTCCTTTTAAATTCTTATTTATTATTGCTTTATTTATTGCTTTTGGTAAATATACACCTGTTTACAAATTATTCTATTATTTCGTTCCTGGTTTTAAACTTTTCCGCTGGCCTGTAAGATTTATGGCTATTTTTCATATTGCTAATATTGTTCTTACTGCTGCTGGTATAAATTATTTTTTTGAAAAATCACTTAAATTTAATTATAAGTTTTTATTATATTTAATAGTTTTCTTTTCCATTTCTTTAATTTGCTTATTTATCATTAAATCAAGTAATTATTATATTTTTGAAAATTTCTTGTTAAATAAAAAAATTAATTTTTTTGAATTTGCAAAACGATTTAATATATTAACTTCTACTATTCAATTTTCTATTATTAAACTCATCTTTATTATCTCTTTTTTTACTGTTATTTTATCATTAAAAATTTCAAAACAATATAAACTTTATTTCCTGCTATTTTTGATTTATTTTGAATTAGTTAGTTTTTCAATCACATTTTTTCAAGTTGATGATATGAAAAAATATATAAATGATGGCTATAAATTTTTAGTTCAAAATACTTATAAAACAGAGAGAATATTAAGTTTATCAAAAATGGAACACCTTGCATGTTATCATTCTTTAGGAATTAGTTCTATAAAAGGATATGAACCTTTAATTTACAATAAATATGCAAATTACTTATCTTTTATTGAGCGCGAAAAAGGACTTTCTGAAAATATAAGATTTTATTTTCCTGATTATGAACATATTTTATTTAAGTTTTTAAATGTAAAATATATTATTGATTTTGAAAATAAAATCTGGTCAAATAATTTTGTTTTTAATAAAGATAATATTCGAATCATTGAAAATCAAAATAGATTTGGTTTCTGGAAAATTTATGATAAATTTGAAAAAATAAATTTTGATAATTTTTTTAATATTGATTTTTATAAATTAGAAAATACCTTATTTTTAGAAACTGATTATAATTTTAATAATTATAATTTTTCAATTACTAATAATTCATTAAATTTCAATTTATTAAATTTTTCAAATAATTTAATTTCATTTAATTTTTCAGCAACACAGGATTGTTTGCTTTTATTAAGTGTAATAAATTATCCTGGCTGGCAAGTGTATGATAATGGTAAAAAAATAAATCATTTTTCAGGTAATTATTTATTTATTTCTTTTCCAATTAAAAAAGGTGAACATAAAATTATTTTAAAATTTACTCCAACAAATTTTTACTTTTTTTTAACTCTATCTGGCTTGACTTTTGTTTTTCTGTGTTTTATTTTTTTAATATTAATTATTATTGAGGTGAAAAAATATGTGTCTTGCTATACCAATGAAAATAAAAAAAATAAAAAGTAATGATATTGCAATTGCTGAATTAAATGATGTAGAACGAGAAGTATGTATTAGTTTATTAGAAGATGTAAAAATAAATGATTATATTTTAGTGCACGCAGGTTTTGGTATAGAAAGAATTGAGCCTGATGAAGCAAAAAAAACTCTCGAACTCTTAAATGAAATGTATTCTTTCAAATCTGCAAAATGAAAAAAGTTCTAAAACTGGAAAATATTTTCAAAAAAAATTTTTTAAATGAAGAAAAGTTATTACCAATTATTATCATTATTATCGGTCTTTTATCAGGTTTTTTAACTGTTATTTTTAAATTAACTATTCACTCTTTTGAAGATTTAATATTCTTCAATAAATTTTTTATTTTACCACATAATTTACATTTTTTAATTTACCCTATCTTATTTTCTTTTCTTTCTGGATTATTAATCTTTTTATTTTTCCCATTATCAAAAGGCGGCGGTGTTATTCAATTAAAAAGATCATTATATTATAACTATGGAAAAATAGAGGAAAAAGAAATTATTGGTAAATTTTTTACTGCTTTATTATGTATTGGTTCTGGTTTAGCAGTTGGTCCAGAAGGTCCTATTTTATTTATGTGCGCTGCTCTTGGTAGTTGGGTTGGTAAATTATTTTATGTTAAACGAATGAATATTAAAAATTTAGTAATAAGCGGAACTGCTGGCGGAATGGCTGCTGCATTTAATACTCCAATTACTGGTCTTATGTTTGCTCTCGAAGAATTAATTGGTATATTTTCCTCTAAAATTTTAGGTATTACAATTATTTCCTGTGTCTTAGCTGCTTTTATTCAACGATTATTTCTTGGTGCTAATCCAATTTTTGATGTTCAAATTTTTTATTTCTATCAACCTTTAGACTTTTTATTTTATATCATTTTAGGTATCTGTGCTGGCTTCCTTTCTTTTTTATTTATCTTTTTTCTAAAGTTTTTATTAACTATTTTTTCTTTCTGGAAAAATAAATATTCTTCACTTATCTTACCACCTTTTTGTGGCATGATAATTGGCTTCTCTGCTTTATTTTTTTCTTCTGATATTACTGGCTTCAATTATAAACCAAAAAATATTTCATTAGAAGGCGAAAAATATGATGTTAAAAATTTAAGTTTAATTTTACCTAAAAAATTTCAAAATAACCAGAGTAAAGAAAAAGAAATTAAAAATGTAGGTCCTGCAACTGCATTATATAAACAAATTGAAGATATTATGACAAATAAAATTTCAAGTAAATTATTATTGTATATTTTCATTTATAAATTTTTAATGATTCTTATTTGTAATTATGCTGGAATATCTGGTGGTATTCTTGCTCCAACTATTTTTATAGGTGCATGTATTGGCGGATTAAATGCTGCTTTTTTTAACCATTTTTTTCCGCACTTTTCTTCACTTCATGGTTGTTATGTTATTATTGGTATGGGTGCTTTTTTTGCCGGTATTATGAAAACACCTATAACCTCAATTTTTCTCGTATTTGAAATGACACATAATTACGAAATTATCTTACCGCTTATGATTTCTAATTTTATTAGTTATTTCATTTCTAAATATTTTTTTAATGGTTCAATTTATGATTTATTATTAAAAACACAGGGTTATAATATTAACTTCAAAACAATTGATTTAAAATCAATTGAAATTTCTCAAGTTATGACTTCATCTGTTGTTGTTCTAAATGCTAATTTAAAAATAAAAGATATTACTGAAATTATTAATAAATATAACTATTACTCTTTTCCTGTTATTGATGATAATAATCACTATATTGGCTTAATTAAAAAAAATATAATAAATAAAAAAATAAAAGAAAAAAAATTTGATGAAAAATTAAGTGAAGCATTAATAGATTATTATATACCTCCATTATATGAATATTATCGTCTGGAAACTGCATTAAAATTTTTTAATATGTATGAAACAAGCGTTCTGGCTGTTCTTAATAATAAAGAAGAAAAAAGAATTATTGGTATTGTAACGCAAAAAGATGTAATTAAATTTTTATCAAATTTATGTGAAAATAATGAATAATAAATACTTTTTATTATTCAGTTAATTATTTTATATTTGATAAAAATTTTTTTAAAAATATTAAAAAAATAAATCTTGACTTTTAAATTATAAATTTATTAATATTAAAAAAAATTTTAAAAGGAGGTTTTTTTTTATGCCATATATAGAACAAGTAATTGCACGAGAAATTTTAGATTCAAGAGGAAATCCTACAATTGAAGTTGATGTAATAACAGAAAGCGGAATTATAGGACGCGCAGCAGTTCCATCAGGTGCATCAACAGGAGAAAATGAAGCAGTTGAATTACGCGATGGTGACAAAAAAAGATATTTAGGTAAAGGTGTTTTGAAAGCAGTTGAAAATGTAAATGAAACTATAGCAGATGAAATAATTGGGCTTGATGTTCGTGAACAAGTTGAAATTGATAAACTACTTATAGAATTGGATGGCACACCAAATAAAGAAAAATTGGGTGCAAATGCTATTTTAGGTGTTTCATTAGCAATAGCAAAAGCAGCTGCACAATTTTCTGATTTACCTTTATATAAATATATTGGTGGTGCAAATGCTAAAGTTTTACCTGTGCCAATGTTAAATATTATAAATGGTGGCAAACACGCTGATAATACTGTTGATTTACAGGAATTTATGATTATGCCGATTGGTGCTGATTCTTTTAGAGAAGCATTAAGATGGTCTGCTGAAGTTTTTCATACTTTAAAATCAGTTTTAAAATCAAAAGGTTATAATACTGCTGTTGGTGATGAAGGTGGCTTTGCTCCAAGTTTAAAATCTAATGAAGAACCTTTACAAGTAATTGTTGAAGCAATAGAAAAAGCAGGTTATGAACCTGGCAAACAAATAGGAATTGCTCTTGACCCGGCTGCAAGTGAATTATGGAGTGAAGCAGAAAAAGATGGGAAAAAAGGTTATAAATTCTGGAAATCTACAAAAGATATTTTAACTTCAGAACAAATGGTTGATTTTTATGTAAATTTAGTTAATAAATATCCAATTATTTCTTTAGAAGATGGTATGGGCGAAAATGATTGGGATGGCTGGAAATTATTAACTGAAAAATTAGGTAAAAAAATTCAACTTGTTGGTGATGACCTATTTGTTACTAATACTAAATTCTTAAAGAAAGGAATTGAATTAGGTGTTGCTAATTCTATTTTAATTAAATTAAATCAAATTGGAACTGTAACAGAAACATTAGATACAATTTCAATGGCTACAAGAGCAAGTTATACTTCTGTTATTTCTCATCGTTCGGGTGAAACTGAGGATAGTGTAATTGCTGATTTAGTTGTTGCTGTTAATGCTGGGCAAATTAAAACTGGTTCTACTTCAAGAACTGATAGAATTTGTAAATATAACCAATTATTAAGAATAGAAGAAGAATTAGGAAATACAGCAGTATTTTTGGGGAAATCAGTATTTTTTAATTTATAAACTTACTGATTCCTAAAATTATATTGGTCTAATTAAAATTTATAGTGAGAATTTTGTAAAAGGCTTGTCGGATATAAATTTTTTATTTATAATTTTTACTTTAGTTTATCTCATAAAATTTAAAAAAATTACAATTTTTATTTCTAAAATTTTTATATAAATTTTTTTTATAAAAATATATATTTAATGGTGAGGAAAAATCATGGAAAAATTAGGGAAGAAAAAATTCCATTTTAAAAAAAATTTAAGTAAAAAAATTATTTTTTATTTTTTTATTATTCTTTTTATTTGTATTATTTTATTATTAAGCATTAGTATTACTAAATCCCGTCAAAAACTATTATCAATGAACATAAGTAAAGCATTATTAGTAAGTAATAATTTAGCTAATACAAGTAAACAACAATTAATCGTTTTTGAAATTGATAAAATTTCACAAAATTTTTTAAAAACAAAAGAGAATGATAATGATGTGGAAAGTATCTCATTATATGATGTAAATGGTTTTTGTCTTGCTTCAACAGAAAAAGAAAATATTGAAAAAACATTTAATGAAACAAAAGAACAAAAAGAAATATTACAACTTACAGATTTAAAATTATTACCTGATAAAAATAATAATTATGTTATTGCTGTTCCTATGTTTTCAGAGCAAGAAAAAATAGGAACTGTTATTATTAAATTTACAACCAAAAATATAAATCAATTAATTTATAATATCGCTCTTCTTATAGGAATTTCTGCCTTTTCTATTATGTTTATTGGTTCTTTTTTTTATTATTTTATTATTGAAAAAAATATTTCAAAACCATTAAAAAAAGTAATTGAAATTGCTCAAAAAATTGCTGATGGCGATTTAAATCAAAAACAATTAAATATAAAATCAAATGATGAAATTGGACTTTTAGCCGATGTTTTTAATAATATGATTATTTCTTTAAATAAATTATCATTGCAGGCTGAGGCAATCGCTAACGATGATTTAAATAATGAAATATTAAATGAAAAATATAAAGGTGATTTAGCAGAATCATTTTCATTAATGATTTTGAAATTAAAAGAATTTGCCACAATAACAAAACTTATCAGTGAAGATAATTTGTTTGCTGCTGAAATAAATGAATTTTTAGAAAAAAATAAAAAACAATTATTATTAGATGAGGAATTAAAATCATTTTATATTGAAACTTATAATCAAGAAATTAATTTAAATGAAAGTGCTTCAGTACTGACTTATTCTTATGTTAAAATGATTGAAAATTTACGAAGTTTAGCAAGACAGGCTGAAATTATTGCTAACGATGATTTATATAATAAAGAACTCGATGTTTTTATTGAAAAAGGCACACTTTGTTCTGCATTTAGTAAAATGCGCGATTTTCTGAAGAAGTTAGCAAGACAGGCTGAAATTATTGCTAATGATGATTTATATAATCCTGAATTAAATATTCAACTTAGCACTGGTATTCTGGGTTCAGCATTTTTTAAAATGCGTAATAATTTAATTGAATTATCAAAACAAGCTACTATTATTTCAAATGATGATTTGTATAATAAACAACTTGATAAACAAATCAGTACTGGTGTGTTAGGTTCTACTTTTATTAAATTAAGGGATAATTTACGAAGTTTAGCAAAACAGGCAATAAATATTGCAAATGATGATTTATATAATAAAGAACTCGAAACACAAATTACTGATGGTATTCTGGGTTCGGCTTTTTTCAATATGCAAAAAAAATTAAGAGAACTTGCAAAACAGGCTGAAATTATTGCAAATGATGATTTATATAATCCTGAATTAAATAAAGAAATTAGTAATGGTACTTTAGGTTCAATTTTTAAAAAGTTAAGAGAAAAATTAAAAACAATTGCAAATCAAGCTGAATTAGTTGCTAATGATGATTTATATAATCCTGAATTAAAAAAAGAAATTTCTGATGGAGTTCTTGGTAATACTATTAAAAGAATGAGAGATAATTTAAGAGAAATGGCACAACAAATTGAATTACTTGCAAATGATAATATTTTTAATAAAAAACTTGATGAGAAAATTTCTAATGGTGTAGTTGGTCAAAGTATTGAAAAACTAAAAAATAATTTAAGATATTTTGTTAATATTGCTCAAACAATTTCTAATAATGATTTAACTATTTCAATTAAAGATGAATTAAGTGCTGGTGAACTTTCGAGCAGTTTTAAAAAAATGATAAATACATATAAAAATTTAATTTTGCTTTTAAAAAATTTATCGTTAAATATTGAAAAAATTTCTGATGATGTTTTAGCTTCGTCAATGAAAATGGAAGATGAATTAAAAGAACAATCAATAAAAATCAAAGAGAATCAAAATTTAATAAATATGCTTATAGAATCAATCAACAAAATAAATAGTAATATTAATGAAATCGAAAAAAATTCTAATGATACTTTAAATACTTCTGAAATTAGTAAAAATAATATTTTTATTATGGTTAAGAATTTATCTGAAATAAATACTTCTGTTAATGAAACTTATAATTTTATTCAGATTTTAAGCGAACGTTCAAGAGAAATAACAAAAATTATAAATACAATAACTGAGATAAGCGAACAAACAAATTTATTAGCATTAAATGCAGCAATTGAAGCTGCAAGAGCAGGTGAATTTGGTAAAGGTTTTGCCGTTGTCGCTGATGAAGTCCGCTCTCTTGCTGATAAAAGCGGAAAAAATGCAATTGAAATAAATGAGATTGTTGAAAAAATTCAAAATGAAATTGATGTTTCATTAAAATCAATGATAAATAGTAAATCATTAGTTGAAGATGGAACTAAATTAATAGAAAACTTTAAACAATCTTTTTTAAATATTGATAAAATGATTTCGATTGTAACTACAGCAATTAAACAAATATCTCTTTTAATAAATGACCAGGTAAACTTTTCAGAACAAGTTCTAAAAAGCAATGATTATATTTCTGATATTTTACAAAAGAGTTCTTCATCCTCACATAATTTAGTTTTAATTGCTAATGATTTAATGGTCTCTGTTTCTCATTTAAATAATGAAATAAAAAAATTCCATTTATAATTGAATGGAGGTTATTATGAATATTTCAAAAGAGAACAAAAATGAATCATTGCAAAAAAGAAAAAGTTGGCGGGCAAAAGCAACTACAAAAATAACAGTTTTCTGGCGTGATAAAGTTTTAACTGGCACTACTGATGATATTGGTGAGGGTGGTTTAAAATTTAATTTATCAGAAGAAATACCTTTAAATGAAATTATTTTACTTCAAATAAATGATTTATCATTTGAAAAAATTAAAACAAAAATATTAAGTTGTGATTCTATAAAAGTTAATTTATTTACTTACAGAGGTCAATTTATAAATTTTCCATCATCACTTAAAAATCAATTATTAAAATTCATATTTGATAGATTTACAAAAAAATAAAATGAATTATGATGATAAATATTTTTTTAAGAATTGCCCTGTGTAAGATTTTGAACATTTTAAAATATCATCTACTCTGCCATTAAAAATAACTTCTCCACCTTCATCTCCACCTTCAGGTCCTAAATCTATTATCCAATCTGCTACTTTTATTACATCTAAATTATGCTCTATTACTATTACTGTATTTCCTTTATCAACTAATCGTTGTAATACCTCAATTAGTTTCTTTGTATCTGCAAAATGTAAACCTGTTGTTGGTTCATCTAATAAATATAATGTCCTGCCTGTATCTGTTTTTGATAATTCTGTTGATAATTTTATTCTTTGCGCTTCGCCGCCGCTTAATGTTGTTGCTGACTGTCCAAGTTTTATATAATCTAATCCAACATCTTTTAATAATTGTAATTTCCTTTTTATTGGTGGTATTTTTTCAAATAATAAATATGCTTCTTCTACATTCATCTCCAATACATCATATATATTTTTTCCTTTATATTTTACTTCAAGTGTTTCACTATTAAATCGTCTACCTTTACATACTTCACAGGTTACAAATACATCAGGTAAAAAATGCATTTCAATTAATTTTACTCCTGCCCCCTGACATTCTTCACATCTTCCACCTTTTACATTGAAACTAAATCTACTCTTTTTAAAACCACGATATTGTGCATCTTTTGTCTGGGCAAATACATCACGAATATAATTAAATACCCCTGTATATGTTGCAGGATTTGAACGTGGTGTCCGGCCTATTGGTGTTTGGTCAATATTTATTACTTTATCTATTAAATGATAATTTCTTATTTCTTTGTATTTACCTGCTCTTATTGTTTTATTTTTATAGATAAGTCTTAACATTGCATTATATAATACATCATAAATTAATGAACTTTTACCAGAACCTGAAACACCTGTAACTACTGTTAATACTCCTAATGGAATTTTTACATTTATATTTTTTAAATTATTTTCTGCTGCTCCAATTATTTCTAAAAATTCTTTCGGTTCTCGCTTTTTTTCTGGTATTTCAATAAAATGCTCACCATTTAAATATTTTGCTGTTAGCGATTCTTTTGATTTTAATATTTCATTTAATGTGCCACTTGCTACAACATATCCACCATTTGCACCTGCGCCTGGTCCTAAATCAATTATAAAATCTGCTGCTCGAATTGTATTCTCATCATGTTCAACTACTATTACTGTATTTCCTAATTCTTTTAATTCTTTTAATGTCCTAATTAGTTTTTCATTATCTTTTTGATGTAAACCAATACTCGGCTCATCTAGAACATATAAAACTCCCATTAATTGCGAACCTAATTGTGTTGCTAATCTAATTCGTTGTGCTTCTCCGCCTGATAATGTCCTTGCTTCTCGCTCTATTGTTAAATAATCAAGTCCTACATTTATTAAAAATTTTAACCTGTTATTTATCTCTTTTATTATTGGTTCTGCTATTATTTTTTTTTCTCCTGTAAAATTTATATTCTTAAAATAATTTGATAATTCTTTTATACTCATTCTCGATATCTCAATTATATTTTTTCCTTTTATATTTTCATCTGTATCAAGTGTCACTGCTATACTTTCTTTTCGTAATCGCATTCCTTTACATTCATTACATGCTGTCGCACTCATAAAACTTTCATACCATTCTCTCATACTTTGTGATGTTGTTTGTAAATATCGTCTTCTTAACTTTGGTATTATTCCTTCCCATTCCTTTTCCATTTCTAATAAAAAATTTTTTCCAGAATATTTACTTAAAAATTTTTTACCTCCTGAACCATATAAAATTAAATCAATTATTTCTTCTGGTAAATCTTTAAATGGTGTATCAAGTGAAAAATTATATTCTTTTGCTAATGCATCTATTTCCCAAAATGAAAATGAATCTATATTTTTTAAATATTTTATTGCCCCTTCTCTTAAACTTAAACTTTTATCTGGTATAATTAAATCTATATTAAATTCTAATTTATAGCCCAATCCTTTACACGCTGGACAAGCACCATAAGGATTATTAAATGAAAATATTCTTGGTTCAAGTGGTTGGCTACTTATTCCACAATTTATACATATATTTTTTTCTGAAAATAATTTTTCTTCTTTATCATTTATTTTTAATATGAAAAGCCCTTGTCCTATATTTAATGCTATTTCTACTGAATTTACTATTCGCGTCCTTGCTTCTTTTTTGAGTTTTAATTTATCTATTATTACGGATATATTATGCTTTATTGTTTTACTTAGTTTTGGCTTATCATATAATGATACTTCTTCTCCATCAATTTTTGCCCTGGTAAATCCTTTTTCTATTAATTCTTCAAATAAATCTTTAAATTCGCCTTTTTTACTTCTAACTACTGGTGCTAATATTTCTAATTTCGTTTCTTCTGGTAATTTATATATTATCTCTATTATTTTATCTATTGGTAATGCTGTTATTTTTTCGCCGCATTGATAACAACGCTGTGTTCCAACTCTTGCAAATAATATTCTTAAATAATCATATATTTCTGTTATTGTGCCAACTGTTGAACGAGGATTTTTACTTATTGCGCCCTGGTCTATTGCTATTGCTGGTGATAATCCTGTTATTTTCTCTACTTTTGGTTTATTCATTTGTCCTAAAAATTGGCGTGCATAACTCGATAATGATTCTATATATCTTCGTTGGCCCTCTGCATATATTGTATCAAATGCAAGTGTGCTTTTTCCTGAACCACTTAATCCTGTTATTATTATTAATTTATCTCGTGGTATTTTAATATTTATATTTTTTAAATTATGCTCATAAGCATTATATATCTCTATATATGAATTCATCTTATTTTCCTTTCGTTTTTTTGATAGGAAATTTTATTAATTAAAAAATGCTGTTCCTATTCGTAATATATTTGCGCCTTCTTCTATTGCTATTAAATAATCATTACTCATTCCATAGGATAGATATTTGAAATTTTTTAAATTAAATTTTTCTTTTATTTTTTCAAATAATTTATATGTTTTTTGAAATGGTATCCTTATTTCTTTTTCATTATTAGTAAATGGTGCCATTGTCATTAATCCACATATTCTTATATTTAATAAATTTATACTTCCCTCAAATAATTTTAATATTTCATTTTCTTCTTTTAAACCATATTTTGTTTCTTCACCTGACATATTTACTTCTATTAATACATCTGTTATCAAATTTTTTTCTTTTGATTTTTCATTGATTTTTTTTAATAATTCAAATGAATCAATTGAATGTATTAAATATGTTTTTCCAACTATGTATTTTATTTTATTCGATTGTAAATGACCTATTAAATGCCAGATTGCGTTTTTACCTATTTCTTCATATTTTTTTAAAAATTCTTGAACTCGATTTTCACCAAGATTATTTATTCCATTTTCTAATAATATTTTTGCTGTTTCTACATCAACAGTTTTTGTTACTCCTATAATAGTTATTTCTTCTGGCGCTCTGCCACATTTTATACATCTTTCTTTTATTTTTTCTTTTATTTTTTTTATGTTTTCTTTTATTTTTACTTCTATATCGTGCATACTTCTTCTGCTTCTTGACCTTCTATTTGTTTTTGTATTTCTGTTACCTCTTTTATTATTTTTATTATCTCTTCTTTTAGATATTTTAATTCACCTTTGATTTTTTCTTTTTCTTCTTTTTGCTCATCACTCGTTTGCGAATATTTTTCTAATAATCCATTATATTTATTCTTTAATATTTTTAAGTTTGCTTTCTTATTATCTATTATTATCATAAATTTACTTATTTTTTCTTTATCTATTTTTTCAAAATTATAATATACTTCTGCTATATAATCTTTTTTGCCTATGCCAAATAATCCGCCTACTCCTTTTTCTAATATTTTTACTACAAGTAAATTCTCATCATTTATATTAAAATATTCTAATGCTTTTTCTTTTATTTTTTCGATCGTCTCTCCTTTAAATATTTTTAATGATTCTATTACCCTTATTTTTTTCTTATCATTTTTTTTAATTAATAAACTACTTAAATTTGATTCTTTTATTGATAACATTTCAGATGCATATATTTCTGATTTTGATAAATCTAATAATTCTATTTCAACAAATTTATAGGTATTTTCATATTTATAAATTTTTTCTTTTTCAGAACACGGCGTTAATGAAACATAATTATCTTTAAATTTTAATATTCCATTGCAGCCTGCAAAAAATCTTAATTCTTTTGCATCACTAAAAATATTTTGTCCAAATTTTATATTTATATCTTTTCCTTTTAATGGTGGAACTACATAATTAAAAATATCAACACCTGATTTTCCTATTTGCGGTAATGTTTTATAAAATATTAATTGTCCTCTTGCAACATATACTTCTTCATTCTCTTTTAATAATGAATATTTTATTTCTGCATCTGCACCTGCAGTAGGTTTTATTCCTTCGGCTACTAATATCTTTTTATTATATTCTTTATTTTTTATTGCATCCTGTATTGGTTTTATTTTTATCTGATTTAAATTATATAATTGCAATACTTCATATACATAATCAAAATTAAGTTTTTTGCCATCTTTATCTTTTGGTGGTTTTAATTCTATATAAGCATTAAATTTATCTGATACATCTACTTCTACCCAGGCATCTTTTTCTTTATCATATTGATTATATCCAACTATTGTTCGTTCTTCTTTATTTTCTTTTAGTATGTTTTTTATTATCTGAAAACTTACCTTTACAAAATGATTCTTTTTACAATATTCTTCTATTTCTTCTATATTTATTTCTTTTCCTTTATTTTTTGGTGGTGAATATTCAAATATTAATTTTCCTTCTAATATTTTAAAATTATATTTTGCATCAATTGGTTCTTTTTTTTCTTCTTCTTTTTTTTCTTCTTCTTTTTTTATTTCTTCACTCTTTTTTACTACTCCACCTGATATTGTTTTTAATTGGTTTTCTATTGTTGTCAATGTTTCTGTTATTGTAAATAATTCATCTTCAACTGGATTAAATTCTTCTTCTTTATATTTTTTTATTAATAATATTTTATTCCATTCGCTATTTATTTTTATTGTTGGTATAAAATTCTGTATCTCTTTTATTTCTTTTATTTTATCTTTTAAATAATTTTTCTCAAATCCCTCTATTTTCAATACATATTTCTCATTATTATATGCAAATGCAAATGATATATCCATATTATTTATTATTGGTTGAATTAATTTTTTCTTGATTATATTTATTGTAAAAATTAATGAATCTACTTCTGATATAAAATCTTGATTGCTCCAACAAATCTCTTTTATAATATTATTCAATTCATCAATAAATACTAAACTATTCTTAATATTAAATTCATATTGATTTTTTCCTTTAACTTTGAGTTGAAATCTTCCTTTTTGCTCTAATAATTCTTGTATTGTATTTAATAAATCATTAAAATTATATGGCTTATATATATATCTATCTGCCCCATAATTTAATCCTTCTAATTTTGATTCTAAATATGCTTTTGCGGTTAATATTATAAATGGAATATTTTTATATTTTTCATTCATCTTCACTCTCTTGCAAAATTCAAAACCATCCATTTCTGGCATCATTACATCTGATAAAATCAAATCAACTTCATTATGTGTTAATTGCTTTAATGCTTCTATCCCATTATATGCCTGTATTACTTTATAGCCACTATTTGTTAATTGAAGATTTAATATTTGTTGTAAGGCTTTTGAATCTTCGACTACTAATATTGTTTTCATATTATTTTATTTTATATAAATTTTCTTTATCTATTTTTATTAATTCATTTTTTATTTTTTCTGCATTTTTATGATTTTTTTCTTTTTTATATTTCTCTAATAATAAATATTTATATCTTATTTTTTCTAAATAATCAAGTTCATTAAATAACTTTTCATCATATTCTATTTCTATTGCTTTATTGTAAATTTTATATTCTATTTCTTTTTCTAATAATTTATATTTTTCGTCTTCTCTCTTTGTTAACTCTTTAAAATATTTTTCTGCTTTTTTATAATCATTTAAAAATAAATAGTTATTTGCTAAATAATAATTATATGTTTCTTTATTTGATAAGTCTTTATTAATTAAATCATTAAATATTTCAATGCTTTTTTGAAATTCACCATTTAATAATAAGATCTTTCCTTTTTCAAGTAAAATAATTGGTTTATAAAATTCATCTATTTTTCTTAATAATGTATTACAAATTTTTAAACTATTTTTAAAATCGCCTTGTTGATAATATATATCTTTTAATAAATTTAAAATATCAAAATTATTTTCATCTATTTTTATTTGTTGTATATATTTTAGTGCTTTTTCATATTCTTTATTTGAATAATAATAAAAACTTAATAATAATAATGTTTTCTCATAATAAATTGATGATTTGAAATTTTCAATAAACAATAACATATTTTTTTCTGCAATAGAATATTTTTTATTTCTAATATTTAATATAATCATTCTATATTGTGCTAAATCTGTTATATTTGAATCGTTAAATTCTGTTATAATTTTCTCATAGAATTGTCTCGCTGTTTCATAATTTCGCGTGTTATAATTTATGTCACCCATTAACAAATATTTTTCTGGTATCAAATATTTTTTTATGTTTTTTAAATATTCATAACTTTTATATATTTCATTCTTTTTAAAATAAATCATTGCTAAATTATAATTTATTTCTTCTCTTTGTTCTTCACTTATATTTTTTGTATTTAATAGTTCTTCAAATATTTCTTTTGCTTTATTAAAATATCTTAATTCTTTATAACAATTCGCTATATTAAGATTTATTCGATAAATATCTTTTTCTTCATACTTTTTCAATTCTTCCAGAAAATTTATTGCTTCCTCATATTTCATATTTTTTATTAATAACTCTGTATATAGTTTTAAAATCTTCAAATAATTATTTTTATCATTTAATAATTTTTTCTTATAAAGAAAAAATTTTTCACTAAAATCATCAATTCGATTCTCTTGAAAATATAAATAAAAAATATTATAAAAAAATGTTGAATCATATTTTTTTTCTAATAATTCATTTATTATCTTTTCTGCTTCTTTATATTTTTTATTTTTTAACAAAATTAAATATTTATATGATTTTATTTTGCTTATAATTGTTTCATCTTTTATTTCTGAAATATATCTATCTATTATATTTAATGCCAGATTATTTTGTTCAGTTATATAGTATATATTTATCTTTTTTAATAATACTCTTTGTTCATCTGATTTATCATAATATTTTAATGAATTCATAAAATCATTTTGTTCAAAATAATAATCTCCTATTCTTTCGTTTATTAAATCACGAAATTTATCATCATTTAAATTAATAAATAATTTTTTTAATAAATTTATTGCTTTATTATTTTGACCTGTTTCTGCATATGCATTACTTATTTCATAAATTGCATAATCATCATATTTTAACATTTTATTTTTTTTGTAAAATTCTATTACCTTATCTGGTTGATTTGTTTTATTTAATGAATAAAAATAGTAATAAATATTTTTTTCTAATAATTCTTCATTTATTTTTTCGCTTATTAATTTATTAAATGAATTTATTACTTCTTCAAATTTATTTTTTTCAAATAAAATTAATGTTTTATCAACTAAATATTTATGATAATAATAATTATTTTTTGTATTGTTAATCTTTTCAAATAATGAAACAGCAAGGTCTGGTTTATTAATTTTATAATATGTATAACCTGATAATGCATATTTATAATTTCGTAAGTTTTCATTTTCATTTATTATTTTATTCAAATTATTTATGCATTCATTATATCTTGCTTTTAAAAAATTTATTTCTGCTAATCGATAATATAAGATATTTAAAAATTCAATATCTTTTTTTTCTTTTTCTACTTTTATTATTAATTCTTTTAAAATTTTTTCTGCTTTTTCATAATTTGCTAATCGTATATAAATATATGCTTCGAAATATTTAATTGAATCAAATTTTAATAATTTTGTTAGTGTATAACATTCTTTTAAAAGTTCTGTGCTTTTATTTAATTTCAAACTTGATTGATAAAATATTTTAAATGCATTTAAAATTAATTCTTCATTATTATAAAAATATTTCTTATACTCATCATATTTTTTTAGACATTTTATAAATTCATTTTTTTTATATGATAAAATTAAATCTATAAAATTTATATTTGTATAAAGTTCAATATATCTTTCATTATATTTCAGACTATTAAATAGTTTTATGTATTCTTCTGTTTTATTCAAATCATTTTTAGTAAAATAAAAAATTATCATTGCACCATATTTTAAATAGTTGTCAATACTTATTTTTTCTATATATTTTAAAGCACTATTAAAATTATTTATTTTATAATATGATATTGCTGTTAAATAATTTATTAAATCAAGAATAATTGGTTTTGTTAAATTTATTTTTTCTGTTTCTATCTTTTTTACTAATTTTTCATATTCGCCATTCTCAAATAATATTTTTATTTCGAGTAAATAATTATCTTCATAAAAAAAAGAATTTTGTGGAATTGGTTTTATAAATTCCTGAATATTCTGTATATATTCTTCTCTTTCGGATATGGAAAATAAATTTTTATAAAATTGCTCTGCTGAAAATAATATTGAACAATTTATAAATAACCAAATAATAAAAAATTTCTTAATCATATTTAATATTTATTTTTAATAATTTATATGCAATTTCAGTATCTTTATTAAATATTAATTTTGAGACAAAATTATAAACTGCTTTATCTAATGAAATTATTTTCGAACTTTTTATAAAATTTATCTTTTCCACTTTGCCTTCTGGATTAATCTTAATTAATAATTCAATTAATATGTTTTCATAAAATGGATTTATAAATTCTGGTAAATTAAGTTCTGATTGTTTTATTATTATTCGCTCTGCTTGTATTTTTGTTATTTCAGGTATCTGCTCTTTTTCTTCTTCTTTTTCTATATATTCTTTTTCTTCTTCCTTTTGTTCTTCTTCAATTTTTTCTTCTCCTTTTTCTACAACTTTTTCTTCTGTTTTTTGTTCTTTTTCTACTTTCTCTTCAATCTTTTCTTCAACTTTTTCTTTTCCTTCTTCTGGAATTCTCTCTTCCTCTATAATTTCCTCTTCTTTAATTTTTTTCTTCTCTTTCTTTTTTATTATTTCTTTTTTGGCTGGTTTTATTTCTCCCTCTTTTACTTCTAATATCTCTGTATCACTTTTTTTTTCGATTATTGAAGAAACACTAATCTTTTTTGCTATTTCTTTTTTTAAATTTATTTTGTAATGATAAATATAAATAGTAGTAAATACTATGATAAAAAGAATAATTATGATAATATCTTTATTCTTTTTCATTTATCTAATTTTTTATTCTTTGTAAAAAATAAACTGAACAAACTGTGGTGGGATATTTATTCATAAATATTTAATTAAAAAACACTTATTACATCTTTTAATGCATTATAGTCTTCTAATGTGATTCCCGGCACTTTAATTATATCATCACCTGTTTTAAATTTTTCAATATTCTCTCTATACCAGATTATATTTTGTGCCTTATATTCTGTTATATTTGGTAATCTTGTTAAATCAGATAAAGATGCTGTATTTATATTTATCTTTCCTGCTAATGAACTTGCTGAACTTACACTCGGAGTATATTGTGGAGTTGTTCCTGTTGTTCGTGGTGTCTCAAAATATGATGGTTGACTTAATATTGATTGTAAAACTGAATAATCTCTTTGTTCTTCATATCTTGGTGTCTCATAATAACTTGATTGATATGATGGATAAATAGTTGAATAATAATCACTTTGATATCTACTGCTCATATCATAAGATGTTTTTGGTTTATTTAATTCTTCTTTTATTTTTCCTAATTCTGAATTTATTGTTCTTAATTCTTCTTTTAATGCTTTTACACTTTCAAGTTCAAATGTCTTTTTTTCGGCATTTAATTTTTCTTCTAATGCTCTATTATTCTTTTTTACTTCAACTAATTTTAAACTTAATTGTGCCACTTCTTTATTTAATTCAGTATTTTTTAATTCTAATTCATTCATCTTTTTTGCTTTCTTTACATCTTCCATTTCTTTTCTAAATTCTTCTAATGATAATAAATATTGCTCTTGTTGCTCTTTTATTGTTTTATCCGCTTTTGTTGAGATGTTCTTTATTTCATCTGCTGCTGATTTTCTTAATTCATCGATTCTCTGTAAAATTCCTTCTTTAAATTTTGAATAATCATCTTTTAGTTTTTGCATATCTGATTTTAATTCTTCTACAATTTTCCTTGTAAAATTAAATTCATCTTTTAAATTTATAAAACTTTCCTGAGTTGAATAATAAACAGAACTCATACTTTGTTTTGTTTGTTCTGTATATGGTGTTTCTTCTTTTTTTTCTTGTGTTTTTGTTATTGCTGTTTCTGGCATTGATGCTTCTGGTAATGGTTGTAATTTGGTTGTCTCACTTTTTTCTGGCGAATATACTGCTAACTCACTTCTTCTTTGTAAATCATAATCTCGTTTTATAATTGATAAATTATATAATGCTTCTTTATTATTTTCATCTATCTTTAAAACTTTATTATATTGTTCTATTGCTTTATCTATCTCTCCATTTAATTTATATGCTACACCTAAATTTAATAATGCTGGAATTGATGTTGGATTTAATAATAGTGCTTTTTGATATTCTACTATTGCTTCTGGATATTTTCCTAATATTCGATATACTACACCTAAATTAATATGATAATCAATATCATTTTGATTTAATGCAATTGCACTTTTAAAAGCATTTACTGCTTTGTTATATTGCCGTGTTTTATAATAACAAATTCCTAAATTATAAAATGCATCTGCTATATTGGGATTATATTGAATTGATAATTCTAAATTTTTTATTGCTTCAACATAATTACCAATTGCTAAATATACTGTGCCTAAACTATAATAAGCATTTGCATTTGATGGGTCGAATTTTATTGCTTCTTCAAATGAAACTATTGCATTTCTGTAATCTTTCTTTTCAAAATATGAAATGCCCAATTTATAATGAGTTCTGCTATTTTGTTCATTTATATTTTGTGAATATAAAATAGAAATAAAAATAACTAATAATAAAATTACAAAAAAATTTTGTTTCATTACTGCTCTCCTTTATTATTTTATTCTAATAATCTTAATTCAAGTTTTGCTTTAAATGCAATTTCACTATTTGGTTCAATAATAACTGCTCGCTCAAATTGATTATATGCTTTATCAAATAATTTTAATTGTTTATAAACCAAACCTAAATGGTATCTTTTTATTTGTGAATCTTCTTCATAAAATACTGATTTCTCTATATATTCTTTTGCCTTAATTATTTCACCTTGTTGAAAATAAATCCAACCTAAAGTATGATAATATTTTGCTTTATGCTGTAAATCAAGATTAATTGCTTTATATACAAGATTTTCTGCTTCATTTAATTTTGTCCCTAATTCTGCATATAAATATGCTAAATTATTATAAGCAAGTGGATTATTTGGAAAATATTCTATTGCCTTCTGATATTCTTTTATTGCTTCATCATACATTCCTTTTAATTTGTATTCGTATCCTTTTTTATTAAAATATGTTGCATCATAATTATATAGTTTTTCTTCAAATTGCATTTGTTTTGGACTCTTTTTTTCACTATACATTGGTTTTAATAATACTCTTGAATTTATATCAGGTATCTTTTTTTCTTCTTCTAATTTCGGCGCACGCTCTGGAATCATCTTAATATCCTGCATTATTTCCGCTGTTTTTAATATTGCCTCTTCTATATTTTTCTTTGGTTGAAAATTATACTCTTCTGAATATTTATTATGTAATTCCATTTCTTCTCGTAACGAAAATTCTTTCTCACTTATTTTTTCTAATTCTTTTGTCTTACTTTCTATTTCAGCTTCACTTATTTTCTCTTCTGGTTTTAACATTAAATCTTCTGCTTTTGTTTTACTTATCATTTTTAAATAATTTGCTGATATACTATTTAATTCATCTTCGGGTAAAAAAGTTAATACTTTTGAAAAATAATATTTTGCATTTCCATAATTTTTTAATACTTCATAATATATTTTGCCTAAATTAAAATTTGCTTCTTTTAATTTCTCGCCATCTGGATAGAGTTCAATATATTTTTTATAATACTTTATTGCATTTGCTATATCATTTATAAAATGACTTGATACTGCTACATTATATAATGCCTTTTTATAATCCCCTTCTTGATATGATGTCTTTTCCAGATATTTTAAATAATTCTGTATTGCTTCTTTATAATTATTTTTACTAAATTGAAAATCAGCAATTTTTAAATAATCTTCACTTTCCTTTATATCATCTTCTCTTATTCTTACTTCTTTTGGTATTAATCTTATGTTTTCTACTTCATCTAATTTCTTTGGTTCCTCTACTTGAATTTGTTCATCAATTATTATTGTATCGCCTTCGGATATTGATATTAAATTTTGTAAATTATTTAATTCAACTATACGATGATATTTCGCACCATCGCCATAAACTTTTTTCGCTATATCCCATAATGTTTCGTTCTTCTGAACTATATATGTTTTATATGTTAATTTTGGTTTTGTAATAAAAAAATCAGTATCTATTTGACTGGTCGATGGAACTTTATCTTCCGAACTTATAAATTGAATATCTTCATCTACTAATGGTAACTTTTTTATTGTTGTATCACTCTTAATTTCTTCTATATTTATTTTTTTCTTTTCTGGTTTTATTTCTTCTTCTGTTAATTTTTTATATTGATATTTTGCTACACTTATAAATGGTGAGTTTGGATATAAGTTTATAAAATCTTTGTAAATTTTTATTGCATCAGTTACAAATCCAGCATTTTCATAGGCTTTTGCAAGATAATATAATGAACTACTATATTTATAACTATCTGAATTTTCATATTTCTTTCTTATTTCACTGAATAATTTAATTGCTTCTTTGAAATCATTACTTTTAAATGTATTTAATGCTCTTTCAAAATCTTCATCAATGTTATTACTTAAAATTTGTATTGGAAAATATACTACCAAAAAAATTATTAAAACATAACTATTCTTCATAATTATTTTTTAAGAATACATACAAATCTTTTTTCTCTTTTGGGTCATTTAAATCAACTGATGCTTTTTTAAAATATTCAAGTGCCTCATTTTTATTTTTATTAAATATGTAATATCCATATTTTAAATTATATAACCAATCATTTTCATCTATTTTTCGTGCCATTTCAAAATATTCTTCTGCTTTTTCTTTATTCTCAAGTTTGTTATAACAATCTGCAATATAAACTATTGCTTCTATATTATTTTTGTCCTGCTCAACTACTTTTAGTAAATCATTTATTGCCTGAAAATATTTTTCTTTTGCATATAATTTTTTTGCATTTGCTAATATGTTCTGTAAATTCTTATAGTTTTCTATTAATTTTTTTAATGGTTTTTCAAATTTGAATTTTGCTAATTCTTTACTACAATTTAATATGTATGAAATTTCTTCTATAAAATATTTCTTGCATTCTGTTAATAATTCTTTTTCATATTTATTTAAACTTTCTTTGTGGGCTAATATCGTGCTTACTTTTATTACTTCTGCTACTTGATATGGGTCGCCACTTAATGATTTCTTTTTATTCTCTTCAAGTCGCTTTATCCAATCTTTATTATATCCTGTATCTGGTATCTCTATAAAATGAAATACTTTTTCTAATTCTTCTTTCGTCAGCGGTAGTCGGATTCCAAGTGATTCAACTTCATTTATTGGAACATAAACTTCCATTTCTTTTAATAAAATTTTATACATTTTTAAATTATTGTCCAGAATCATATCTTCTTTTATTTCAATTACTTCTCCTATTCCTTTTAAAGGATAGATAACTTTATCGCCTACTTTAAATTCTACCATTTTCTTCAATCCTTTCTTTAATATTATTGTAAAATTTCCCTTTTATAAATATTTTTTTTTAATTTTAAATTTTTTTTATAAATAGTCAAGAAAAAAATCTATTCTTTATTAATTTTTTTTGATTGATTTTTTAATCAATTGGAGGTGGCGGTGGGAATTGAACCCACGTATAACGGTTTTGCAGACCGCTGCCTGACCTCTTGGCTACGCCACCATTTTTTTAATTTTAACATATTTTATAATATTATTTTTTTATGTCAAGAATTTATTTCTTGATTTATTTCTTTTTTTATTTTTTATTATTTTTATAATGATTGAAAAAATTGAAAATAATATTGTTAATATCTTTTTAAATAGAGTTGAAAAATATAAAAATAAAACTTTCATCAAATATCAAAATAAAAATAATGAATGGCTGGAACTTTCTTATTTTGATTTTTATAATTCCGCTCTTAATTTTGCCAAAGGGCTTCAATTATTAGGAATTGAAAAAAATGATATTATTACTATCATTTCAGAAAATCGTTTAGAATGGTTAATCTCTGATATGGCTATTCTTTTTTGCAATGCTATAAATGCCGCTTATTACGATAATGCTTCTTCTTCTGAATTAGAATATGTAATTAATAATGCCAAACCTAAATTTATCATATTATCAAATAATCATCAATTATTAAAAGTTTTAAGAATTCCTGATATTTATTCTTTGATTAATTATTTTATTATTTTTGATTATAAAGATGAATATAAATCAAATAAAAAAATATTGAGTTTTAATGATGTTTATGAATTAGGTAAAGAAAAAGGTAATAATGAAAAAATTTTTGAGACATTAAAATCCATAAATGAAAATAATGTTATAACTTTAATTTTCACTTCTGGTTCTGGTGGTCTACCTAAAGGTGCTATGCTGACTCATAAAAATATTGTTGAAGATATTAAAAGATGTTCACACCGTTTTTTTATTCCATCTGATTTCCTCTTTTTATCTTTTTTACCATTGAGTCATTCTTTTGAACGAACAACAACTTATTATTTTTCTATTTACTCTGGTGCTACAATTGCAATCTGTCAAAAACCACTCGAAGTAATAAATAATATTAAAGAAGTTAAACCTGATATTGTTATTAGTGTCCCCAGATTATTTGAAAAATTTTATAAAAAATTTTTTGAGAAAGTTAATAATTCTAATTTTATTCAAAAAACTATTTTGATAAATGCTATAAAATTTGCTAATAATATTTCTGATTATTTTATTAATTATAAACCTTTACCATTTTTTAAAAAAATAATTTTTTTATTTTTAAAATTTTTAGTTTATAAAAAAATTTATAATGCTGTTGGTGGAAACATAAAATATTTCATTTCCGGTGGTGCACCACTTAACTCTGATATTATAAAATTTTTCTGGGGAATTGGTTTAAAAATTTTTGAAGGTTATGGCTTAACTGAATGCTCCCCTGTCGTTTCTGTAAATTATGAAAATAATATTAAATTAGGTTCTGTTGGAAAACCTTTACCTGACATTGAAATAAAGTTAGCAGATGATAATGAATTATTAATCCATGCTCCAATTGTTATGAAAGGTTATTTTAATAATGAAATTGCAACTAAAGAAATCATTGATTCTGATAATTGGCTTCATACTGGTGATATTGTAAAAATCGATGATGATGGTTATATTTATATTATTGGTCGAAAAAAAGATATAATTATTACTTCTACTGGTTACAATATCTCGCCTGCTGATATTGAAATGAAATTCCTTAATTTTAAGGAAATTTCGCAAGTTTGTTTAATTGGTGATAAATATAAATATCCTGTTCTTTTAATTGTTCCTAATTTCGATTTTCTAAAATTATTTACTCTTGAAAATAGCATAATTTATCAATCAATTGAAGATTTATTAATTAACAAAAATATTATAAATATTTATAAAAAAATAATTAAACAAGTAAATAAAGAATTAAATCAAGTTGAAAAAATACGGAATTTTAAATTGTTGTCAAAAGAATTTACAATTGATGATGCACTGTTAACACCAACTCTGAAAATTAAAAGAACTGCTATTTACAATAAATATATAAATGAAATAAAAAAATTATATAAAGATGAAGTTAAAGATATTTTTTAGTTTTTTCTTTTTTTTATTTTTTATTTTTTTATTTGCAGAAGAAAATTTAATTTTATCACCAGAACAAATTTTATCATCATTACAAAATATTGATGATAATTCTAAAATAAATTATCTTGAAGAACTTTATAAATTTGAACTTAATGAAAATAATTTACTGCAATTATTAAATTCAATTGATTTTAAAAATAATCAAATTACTTTTTTAATTAAAAAAATTTTTATTAAGAATTCTAAAAATATTGAAAAACTTTGTGAAATTATTTTTTTTGAAAAATTTAATAATGATTTAATCAGAGAACGAAATATAATTTCTTTTATTGAATTATTAAAAGGAATTAACTTAAATAAATCTCAAACTGAAAATATTAAGACATTATTAAAATTATTTATTGAACTTGAAAAAAATAGTTATTTAAAAGAATTATGTTTAAATTATCTTAAAGACAAATTTTCAGATGATGATATTGACTATTTAATTGATATTTATAACGAAGAAAAAAACGAAAATTTAAAATTACTATTAATCGATATATTGAATAAAATAAATAATATAAAAACTCTTAATTTTTTAATTGGGCTATCTTATAACACAAATAATAAAATAAAAGAAAAAGTTATTACTTTATTAGCAAATAAAAATGATAAAATTTTAATTTTACCTTTATTAAATTCTCTTGATGATACTGATGAGTTAATAATTCAAAATGCTATTTATGGTCTTAGAAAATATAAAACCAATCTCGCTTTTGAAAAAATATTAAATTTTTTAAATCATCCTAATTTAATAATTCAACAAGAATCAATTTATTGTATTGGTAATTTTGAGAATGATACTGCGCTAATCAAATTATTGGAATTATATATCTCGAATAATAATCAAGAAATACGAAAAACAATTGAAAATGTTATAAAACAAAATAATTATTTTTCCTTACAAAAAATTGAAAAATTAAAATCCTCCCTCTTTGAAACTAATTCAATTATCCTTGAAAATCTAATTAAAAATATTTATCAATATAAAAAATTATAAATATGCTTCGAAATTTTTGCCTCTAATTAAATCTTTTCCACTTTCTATTATTAATGAATTTTCTGTTGACTTTGTTATATCTGCTGTTGCAGCATCGAGTGCTAAATTCTGATTTACTTCACTTGTATTTCTAATATCATTTCTACTGATGCCTGTATTTTGTTCAATTGTTGAAACTAATAAATTTTCTACTCTCATTATTTTGCCTCCCGCTAATAATTTTTTTCTATTGTAATATTTGAAAATAAAAAGTATAATTTGTCAAATAGAAAAATGAAAAATTTTTTTAGAAAAATTTTATTTGTTTTTATTCTTTTTCTGGCTTTATTTTTTAGCAGAAAAATTATTTCTTTATACAAACTTAAAAAAAATTATTTAATAAATTACCTGAAAAAAATCAGCTTTTTATTTAAATTAAAATTTTTATCACCATTACTGGTTTATAATTGTTCTAAATTTGTAATGAATAAAATTTATAAAGAACAAAGTTGCTTGTTAATTAATTCACTTGCTTTTATTATTCTTAAAAAATTTTATTCTCAAAATATTAATTTGTTTTTTGGAATAAATAAAAATGAAGATAATCTTAATGGCCATTGCTGGCTTAATATTTATGATTTTAATATCACTGATGAAGATAAATCAAAATATGAATTTATTTTTAAAATATGAAAAAATTATCTAATAGAGAAATAATAAAAAAATATTTTGCTAATTGTTTACCTTATGAAGTTATTATTGAATTAACAGAAGATTGTAATTTATCCTGTGTTCACTGCAATAGAGTAAAAGGTAAAAAATTTATTTCAATTGATGAATATAAATTTATTTTAAATGAATTAAAAAAATTAGGAACATATAGAGTTTTCTTTACTGGTGGTGAACCTACAATAAATCCTGATTTTTTAGATATTATTGATTTGACAATTAAAGAAAAATTCTTTTTCAGCATCCAAACTAATGGCACAAACATTACAAATGAGTTAATTAAAAAATTAAAACCAACAAAATTTTTTTCCTCTATGCAAATAAGCCTATATGGTAGTAATGAAAAAATTTATCGAAAAGTTACACAACAAAAAAATTTTTTTAAAAAAGTTATAAATAACATAGAGAAATGCAAAAATGCAGGTTTTAAAATTATTTTAAAAAGTTTAATTTCAAAACTTAATTATGATGATATAGAAAATTTAGAAAAATTAGGGAAAAAATTTAATGTGTTTCATAAATTTGATTTTACTATTTTTCCTCGTGATGATGGTAATTTAGATTATCAAAATTTAAGAGTTTCTTTTGATGATTTAATTAAATATCAATTAAGACTATATTCAAATTATACAAAAGAAGAAATAATAAAATCTTTAAAATCAAATCGTCATCTTAAAAAATATTTAAATACAAATATTTGTAATGCAGGTATTACAAAAATGTGTATTACTGCAAATGGTGAATTACTATCCTGTAATGCTTTTAGAAAATCTTTTGGAAATATCTTTAAATACGGTCTCATAAATTTATGGAAAAATTCAGATGAATTAAACCAATTAAGAAAATTAAAATTAAAAAATTTTAAAAAATGTGTTAATTGTAATTTATTAAAATATTGTAACTCAAAATGTATTGGTTTATTCTATGCTGAAAATAATAGCATTTTTATTCCTTCAGAATTCAGATGCACATTACAGGCTTTATATCTTGACATTATAAAAAAACATTATATAATATAAATATGAAAATGAAAAAGAAATACAAAAAACCCCTTCTTAAAAAATATGAAAAAATAGAAAATATTATTAAAGCAGATTGGACTGGTGAGCCGGCTCGTTCTGTCTCAGAAGGATTTTTAGGAACTTTTTCTAATGCAGATTGTGATGCTGGCAAAACCGACCCAATAAATACAGATTATTGCTTATATGAATTTGATGCTGGTGGAGATTAAAAATTTTTATATCTCTATTCTTATCTTTGAATAATACTTTGCTGGTGCAATAAAATTTTTATATATCATTCTTAAATATTTTATTTCATCTGTTTTTATTAACATTCGATAATAATAATTATTACTTATTTTATATATAACTGATTTTGCAGGACCTAATATAATTACCTTATCTTTTATCTTTGATTCTGTTATTTTCTTTTTTAATTTTGTTATCTCACTTTTTACTCTTTCGGCATTTCGCCCTTTAAATTCAATTAACATTAACTTTACAAATGGTGGATATTTAAAATTCTTTCTTATTTCAAGTTCTGTATTATAAAATTTATCATAATCATAATTTAATACACTTTCTATTGAATAATGTTCTGGATTAAATGTTTGTATTATTACTTTACCTGCTTCTTCTTTTGTCCTCCCTGTCCTTCCTGATGTCTGCATTATTAATTCAAATGTTCGTTCACTACTTTTATAATCTGGTATATTTAATGAAATATCTGCATTTAAAATTCCTACAAGCGCTATATCAGGAAAATTATGTCCTTTCGTTATTATCTGTGTTCCTATTACTATATCCACTTCTTTTTTCTTTAATTTTTTATATAATTCTTCATATGCATTTTTATACTGCATTGTATCAAGGTCAACTCTTAATATATTTTTGTTATAAAATTTTTCTTTTATATATCTTTCGATTTTTTCCGTGCCACTACCTATATTAAATAAATTTTCATTTTTACAATTTGGACATACCTCTGCCTTTTGGATTGAATAATTACAATAATGACAAACTAATTGTTCTGTTGTTTTATGATATGTTAAACTTATATCACAATTTATACATTTAAAAATATATTTACATTTTGGACACATTACAAAATTGGAATAGCCTCGTCTATTTAAAAATAATAATACCTGTTTATCCTTTTTTAAAACTTCTTTCATTAATTCTAATAATTCATAAGAAAATACTTTTTCTATTTCAAATTTTGTTTTCTTACTTAAATCTATAATTGAGATTTCTGGCATTAATTGATTAAATACTCTATGCTTTAATTTTAATAATTTGTATTTTCCTGTGATTGCATTGTAATAAGATTCAATTGATGGTGTGGCTGAACCAAGCACTGCTACTCCATTATTATTTTTTGCTCGCATTACTGCTATATCCCGTGCATTATATGTTGGCATTTCTTGATTCTTATATGTGCTCTCATGCTCTTCATCAACTATTATTATTCCAATATTTTCTAATGGAACAAAAATAGCCGAACGAACACCAATTACTATATCTATTTCTCCATTTTTGATTTTTTCCCAATAATATATTCTCTCTTTATTGCTTATTTTACTATGTAATATTGCTATTCGTTCTTTTTTAAAATAATTACATAAATAATGTAATGTTTGCGGTGTAAGAATTATTTCAGGAACTAATAATATTGCTTTTTTATTTTTTCTTATTACTTCTTTTATTAAACGAACATATATTTCTGTTTTTCCACTTGCTGTTACTCCAAATAACAAATATGATTGATATTCATTTTTTTCTATTGATTTTTTTATTGTTTCAAATGCATATTCTTGTTCTTCTGTAAATTTTATTTCTTCTTTTCCAAAATCTTTTTTTTCCTCATAATAAACTTTTTCTTTTGAAAATTCTTCTAAAATTATTATATCATTTTTAATTAAATTTTTTATAAATGCTGTTGTTGTATGAAACTCTTTTTTTGCTATTTCTACTGTTATTATTCTATTTTTATTTTCTGTTAACCAATTTACAAATTTTTTTTGTTTTTCTGTTTTGACTAATTTTGGATTTTTTAGTTTTATCTCAAAATACTTATTTGTTATTTTTGGAATTTTTAATTTATAGTCGATTTTAATTATACCTTTATTAATTATCTCTTTTAATTTTTTCTCATTTTTTATTAGTTTTTTTATTTCTTTTGTTAGATAAATTTTTTTTTCTATTTTTTTATTTATACTTTTTTCTAACTCTTCCTGATTTATTATCTTATATAATTTTATTAGTTTAAAATTTATTCCACCAATTAATAATGAATTAAATACAATCCCTAATGGAGTAAAATAATATTGAGACATCCATAAACCAAGATTTATTAATTCATTATTTAGAAATGGTTTTTCAGTATCTAATATTTCAACTATTGGTTTTATTTTTTTTTTATTTATTTTATTATCATTGATTTCGTCTATAATTTTTATTATGAACCCGATATATAATCTTGTTTTAACTTCGACAATAACTCTGCAACCTATAAATTTTTCTGATTTTGAAGTTATTGAATAATAATATGGTTCATTTATTTTTAATGAAAAAATTACCACAAGTGCATAATATTGATTGGAATTATTCTGATAATTTTCCATTTATTAAATCTCTAAACTTTTTTAAATCTTCCCACACCAATCTTTTTTCTGATGGTTTTTTCATTATTGCTTTTGGATGCAATGTTGCCATTACATAATAATCATTTCGTTTTTCTATTATCCCTCGTAATTGTGTTATACCTGTTTTATATTTTTTTAAAAAATATTGTGCTGCTGTATTTCCAAATATTAGTATATATTTTGGTTTTATTATTTCTATTTGTTCCTCTAATATTTTCATACATTCAAATATTTCTTTTTCTGTTAATAATTTATGTTCTTTTGAATGACATTTCACTATACTTGTTATATATAATTTATTAGCGTCCAATCCAATTGCTTTCATCATATTATTAAATAATTCTTTATCCTCGCCTGAAAATATTATTCCGTTTTCATCTTCTATCTCATCTGGTGGTGATGTTATTATCATTATTTTACTTTCTGCTGAACCTTTATCAAATACTACATTTTTCCGCGTTTTGCTTAATATACAATTTTTACATTTTTTATATTTTTCTCTTAATTCTTTTATTAATTTTTCTTTCTTTTCTTTTTCTTCATTTTCTTCGCCTGTAATTATTTTTATTTCACTTTTTTTTACTTCTTTTTTATTCTCTTCTTTTTCAAAAAAATTAATATAAATTAAATCGTCTTTATTATAATTATTCTTCAATATTCTTTTTGTTTGTGAGATTATTTCAAGTAGATAATTTTTATCATACATAATTAAATTACCATTTCAGGTTTAATATATTCATAATATCCTTTTTTAAAATTTGTAAGTTTATATTTTCCAATTTGTGTTCTTATTAATTTACTAACAAATAACCTATTTTTTTCACATAATTTCCTGATTATTCTATTTTGTCCTGAATAAATTGTTATTTCTATCCAGGCATTTTTTCCTTTTATTTGCTTTATTAAAACTTTTTCTGGTTTTACTAATTGTTTTTCTATTCTGATCCCTTTTGATAAATTATTTATTTTTTCTTTTAAATTTTCTTTTGTATGAACTTTAACTAAATAAACTTTTTTTACTTTATTTCTTGGATGTAATATTTGTTGTGCAAAATCACCATCATTTGTTAAAAAAATTAATCCTTCTGAATTATAATCTAATCTACCGACTGGAAATAAATTTTCTTTTTTTTCTTTTATTAAATCTATTATTAATTGCCTATTTTTTTCATCTGATTTTGAACATATAAATCCTTTTGGTTTATTTAATGCAATATAAATTTTCTCATTTATTTTTAATCTTTTATTTTTATATTTTACAGAATCTTTTCTCTCATCAATATCATAACTATAATCACTTATTATTTTTCCGTTTACTGTTATTAATCCTTGCTTTATTATTTTTTCACATTCTCTTCTTGAACCTATTCCTGCATTTGTTAAAAATTTTATTAATTTCATTTTATTAAATTACTTGAAAAATTTTTCTAATATTAGTATAATTATTTAAATGAACACAGAACTTAATTGTAATAATTGTAATAATAATATATGTAAAATTGTTTTGTCAAAAGATAATTTAAATCTCTATAAATGTGAAAATTGTAATCTTTTATTTACTTATCCCCAACCTGATAAAAATTTTCTTAAAACTTATTATTCAAAATCTTATTTCAAACATTGGTTTGAATATACTAATGTTAAAAAAAAGACTGATTTATGGCGGTTGAAATTAGTTTCTAAATTTTTAAAAAATAAAAAAAATATTGCTTTATTAGATTTTGGTTGTGGTGTTGGCTATTTCTTAAATTTTATTAAAAAGATTTTTCCTCATTGGAAAATATATGGTATTGAATTTTCTGATTTTGCTATAAATTATGCACAAGAAAATTTTCAATTAAATATTTTACATTATAACCAATTAAATCAAATCACTGATAAATTTGATGTTATTACGCTCTGGCATACAATAGAACATCTAAATGACCCTTGTAATGATATAAAAAAACTAAAAAATTTTTTAAAAGATGATGGCTTGATTTTTATTGAAACTCCTAATGTCAATTCCTTATTACAAAAAATTCGTGGTTTAAAAAGTTTAAATCTTGTCGAACATTTATTCCATTATACACCTGAAACTTTACAATATTTATTTATGCGTCATAATTTTAAAATTATTTTAAATAGACCAGGTAATCCAGGTTATACTCGTAAAGGAATAAAAATTTTTATTAAAAAAATTTTATCTTTTGTTGGATGGAAAATTTTTAATTTTATTCAAAAAAATTATGATGATACTATTTTGCTTATTGCTAAATATCAAATTGATAAATATACTGATTAAATTTCTTTAATTAAAAGAAGTTCAGTATCTCCATAACTATATTTTTTATATATTTTACAATTTAACTTTTTTTCAAACTTTTCATATTTTGATTTTTCTATTATTAATAACCCTTCTTTATTTAATAATTTTTTTTTCTTTATTTCTTCTAAACTTTTTAAATATAAATCAATTCTTTTATACGGTGGGTCAATGTAGATAATATCAAATTTTTTATCATTGTATTCTAAAAATTTTATTGCATCCATATTTACAATTTTTATTTTTGAATTTTTTTCTTTTATTTTTTTTAATATTAAATTGTATTGTTTTTTATTTATTTCTGTTCCAATTACTTCAAAATTTTCTTTTTCTGCTTCAAAACAAATTCTGCCTGTGCCTGAAAATAAGTCTAAAAATAAATTACCATTTAATTCATAATTTCTTATTATATCAAATAATGCCTTGACAATTTTATTTGTTGCTGGTCGAACTCTTGTGTCCATTTAAAAAAATAACTTTCTCTTTATCTTTATTTTATCACTATTTTTTATATATTCTTCTTCATTTATGTTTTTATATTTTTTATTATTTCTATATACAATAATTTTATATTTACTCTTTTTTGGTTTTGCAATTTTTAGCGCATCTTTAATTTTCATTCCTTTTTTTAATAGATATTTTCCACTATTTTGAACTCTTCCACTTATTTCAAACTTCTGTAAATATATATTTATTTCATCATTTGGTTTTACTACATATTCTTCATTTACAACTATATTTTTATTTGTAACTTTATCTATTAAATAATCACCAATTTCAATCGAATTTATAATATCACTTATGTTTAAATTTTTAATTAATTTAATTAAATATTTTTTCGGTTCTTCATAATAAATACTAATCAAAACATAACAATAATCTACATTTATATATAAATTATTATTATTCAAAATATTTTCAGTTAACAAATCTAATTCTTTTTTTTCATTTATATTTTCTGGATTATAAATTGTATATCTGTAAATATATTTTTCTGATAATTGATTTTTTAAATAATTATTTATTCTTGCTAATAATTTTTCTTTTTCTTCTTCTTCAATTTCAAGTGTTCTTTGAATTAAGCCTGAAAAATTAATTGAATATTTATTAATATTTTTATTTTTTTCTTGATTATTTTTTACAGATAAAGAAGGTAAAAAAGAATAATCAAACGGACTTTTTTCAGCAGGCGGGGCAATATCAAATCTTTTATACTGATTTATATCAGTTATTTCTACATCATAATATTTTATTGGTTTTTCTAATTCTTTAAGCCAATCATCATCTTCTTTTTTCTCTTCTTTTTTTATTTCAAAATTTTTTATTTTTTTTAATAGTGTTTCTGCTTCACTATTATTATTTTCTTTTTTTAATATTTCTTCTGCTTCTATTATTCTTTCAGTATTTATATATATTTTTGCTAATAATAAATTAGCATTTGTATTGTTTTTAAAATATTCAAGATATTCATTTAAATATTTTTCTGCTTCTTTAAAATTATTCAAATAAAAATATGTCAGTGATATAAAATAATTTATTTCAGTATCATCTAAAAAATTTTTTTTGTATTCAAGAAAATAATTTAATGCTAAATAATATTTTTTATTTTTTAATGCTTCCAAACCAGCACTTTTATAATCTGGTTTTATTATTATCTCTTTTTTTGGTTCAATAAAAAAAATTGAATCAGAATAAATATTCTGCTTTTGTTTTATAAATATTTTTGGAATAAATATATATTCACTATCAGTTAAAACACTCTGTTCATTCTCATTATAAAAACTATTTATTTTAATCAAAAAATTTTTGTCGTTTATAAAAATCTTTTCTATCTTCTTTTTTTCAATATTAAAATTTTTTCTATCATTTAATAGATAATAGCATTTTAAAAGATTATAATATCCTTTTTTTAATTCTTCTGGTTCATTTGTATTTTGAATAAATTTTTTAAGTAATTCAATTGCGCTATTTATATTATTTTTTTCTAATTCTTTTATGCCCTCGTAATAATAAAATTTATAAGCAAAAAGGAATGAATTAAAAAAAAGGAAAAATAAGAGAAAAAAAATTTTATTATAAAAATTAAATTTCATTTTTTAATTTTCTTGTCATTAATGCTTTAACTGAAATATATGGTTCTTTATTTTCATATAATATTTTATAAACTTCATTTGAAATTGGAAATTCAATTTTATATTTTTGTGAAATCTGTTTTATTGTTTTTACTGTGTAATACCCTTCTACAACCTGCTTTATTTTTTTTAATGCATCATCAACAGAATATCCTTTACCAATAAGTTCACCAAAATTACGATTTCTACTATACTTACTAAATGCTGTAGTCATTAAATCACCAATGCCTGATAAACCATAAAAAGTTTGGATTTGACAATTAAAAATTTTTGATAATTTAACTATCTCGTAAATTCCTCGTGTTAATAATGCTGCTTTTGTATTTGTGCCAAATCCAAGACCATCTGATATTCCTGCTGCAAGCGCAATTACATTTTTTACAGCACCACCTAACTCTGCTCCTATTATATCTGTTGTTGTATAAACACGAAAATAATCTCTATTAAATAATCTTTGTATCTGTTTTGCATAATTTATATTCTTTGATGCTGCAACTACTGCAGACGGTATTTTCTTTTCTACTTCTTCTGTATGTGTCGGTCCTGTTAAACTTACAATTTTATCTGTTTTTAATATATTTTCTACAATCATAGAACCAGTTAAAAAATATTTATGTTCTATACCTTTTGATAAATTTACTACTATTTGTTCTTTATAAAATGGCTTAATTTGTATTATTGTCTCTCTTAAAAATTTAAAAGGAATAATAAGAAGAATCAAATCAAATGATAAATTTAATATTTCTGATAATGATTGTAAAATTACAATCTTATTTTTATTCTTTTTTTCTATATTTTTTATTTGCTCAATATTTATATCATAGACATATATAAAATTTGTTTTATTTTCAAGAAGTAACTTTATAATTGTTTTTCCCCATGCGCCACAACCTATAACTAAAATTTTCATTTTAAAAAAATTTATGCTCCTCTTTTTTTATTATTCTTATGATATTTGATTTATGTTTATAAATTACAAATACAGAAATTAAAATTGCAAGTAATAAAAAAATTTTTTTTTCTGAATAAAAAATTAAAACAAAAAAAGGAAGTAAAAAAGCAGCAATAATAGAACCAGCAGAAATATAATGTGTTAAAAAAACAACGAGCACAAAAATAAAAAAACAAATTAAAACAGCATAAGGCACAAGAGCTAAAAAAACACCTGTTGCAGTCGCCACTCCTTTACCACCTTTAAAAGAAAGAAAAATTGTCCATATATGTCCAGCAACAAGAGCACATCCACATAAAATTAAAAAATAATCGTTTTTAGAAAATGATGAAAAATTTTTTATAAATAATAGTGGTAAAAAACCTTTTAAAATATCAATGATTAAAACAAAAATTCCATATTTTTTACCTAATGTCCTGAATACATTTGTTGCGCCTACATTGCCACTTCCATAATTTCTTATATCAATATTCTTAACTAATTTTCCAACAATATAAGCAGTTGGAAAAGAACCAATTAAATATAAAATAAATATATGAATAAAAATTATTAAATAATTCATAAAGATTAAATATAATTCGTAATAAATTTATTTGTCAAGTATAAGATAATTTGAATGTAATAAGTAATTATCTAAAAATTTTCAATTGACTTTTTATTAAAAATAAAATAAAATAATTAAATCTATAAGTTATTTGGTGAAAAAAATGAAAAAAGAACGAAAAAAAATTTTAGTGACAAGTGCCTTACCTTATGCTAATGGACCAATTCATATTGGTCATATAGCAGGTGCATATTTACCTGCTGATATTTTTGTCCGTTTTTGTAAAATGAAAAAACGCGATGTTGTTTATATTTGCGGAACAGATGAACACGGCGTGCCAATTACAATAACAGCAGAAAAAGAAAATGTTACACCCCAACAAATAGTAGATAAATACCATAAAATAATTAAAGAAGCATTTTTAAAATTAGGTATTGAATTTGATAATTTTTCAAGAACTTCATTAGAAATTCATCATAAAACATCACAGGACTTTTTCTTAAAAATTTATGAAAAAGGTTATTTAAAAGAAAAAACAATAACACAATTTTACTGTGAAAAATGTAAAAGATTTCTTGCTGATAGATATGTAGAAGGTATTTGTCCATATTGTAAAAAAGAAGGTGCACGTGGTGACCAATGTGAAAATTGTGGAAAATGGCTTAATCCTGAAGTATTAATAGAACCAAAATGCAAGGTATGTGGTTCAACACCTGTATTAAAAGAGACAAAACATTTATTTTTAAAAATGGATATTTTTCAAAAACAAATTGAAGAATATATTTGTTCAAAAAAATATTGGAAAGAAAATGTTACAAATTATTGTAACGGCTGGTTTAAAGAAGGTTTGACAGAACGAGCAGTTACAAGAGATATAAACTGGGGCATAAAAGTTCCTATTCCTGGTTATGAAGATAAAGTTATTTATGTATGGTTTGAAGCACCAATAGGTTATATTTCATCAACAAAAGAATGGGCAAGAAAAAAAGGTAAACCAGATTTATGGAAAGAATACTGGCAAAATCCAGAATGTGAACTCATTCATTTTATTGGTAAAGATAATATAGTTTTTCACGCTGTTGTTTGGCCTATTACATTATTAGCGTATGGTGGTTATAATTTACCAACCGATATACCAGCGAATGAATTTTTAAATATTTCAAGCAAAAAAATTTCTACAAGTAGAAATTGGGCTATTTGGGTTCATGAATTTTTAGAAGAATTCTCAGCTGATTCTTTAAGATATACTCTTGCTATAAATGCACCAGAAACTCGTGATACTGATTTTACCTGGGAAGATTTTCAATTAAGAAATAATAGTGAACTAGCTGATGTAATTGGTAATTTTGTGAATAGAACATTAGTATTTATAAAAAAATACTTTAATGGAAAAATACCTGAAAAATATGAATTTTCAGCACGAGATAAAGAAATATTAAATGAGATAAAACTCACAAAAGAACAGATGACAGAATATTTTGAAAGATATTGTATAAAAGATGCAACACAAACTTTTTTCAAATTAGCAAAATCAGCAAATAAATATTTTAATGACTCTGAACCGTGGCGAACATTAAAAGAAAATATTAATCAATGCAAAACCACAATATATGTATGTGCACAATTAGTTAAAGCATTAGCATTATTAATGAATCCAATAATGCCATTTGCAGCACAAAAAATCTGGAAAATGCTAAAATATGAAGGAAAAATTCAAGACCAAAATTGGGATGATATTGATAAAAATTTTATTGAAGAAAATAAAGAGATAGGTGAAATAAAAATAATATTTAATAAAATTGAAGATAAACAAATAGAAAAGCAGATTCAAAAATTAACAGGTGATATTCCAAAACAAGATGAAAAACAAGAAACAGAAAACATAATTACAATAGATGATTTTAAAAAAATAAAATTAAAAACAGCAAAAATACTTGAAGCTGAAAATGTAAAAAATTCAAATAAATTAATTAGATTACAAATAAAAATTGGCGAAGAAAAAAGACAGATAATTGCTGGTATAGCAGAATATTATAAACCAGAAGATTTAATAGGGAAAACAATTGTAGTTGTAACAAATTTACAAAAAGCAAAATTATTTGGTCTTGAATCGAATGGTATGTTATTAGCAGCAAAAAAAAATGGTAAATTGACTTTATTAACAGTTGAAAATAATGAAATCAGTGATGGTGCTGATATTTCATAAATAAAAATTTAGTATGAGGTGAAAATAAGTATGTTAAAAGAAAATGGTTTTTTCTTTACTGATGCTCAATTAAAAAATGAAATTAAAAAGTGTGAATATTGTGAAGAAAAAGGTTGCACAGCAAAATGTCCTGCTAATTGTTCGCCAATGGATTTTATAAAAGCAATAGAATGTTTTGAAAAATCTGATTTTAAACGCGCAGCTGCATTAATTTATCGAATGAATCCACTTGGTGGTGTATGTGGTATGGTTTGCCCTGATAGACATTGTATGAGTGGCTGTGCAAGACGCGAATTTGACGCATCTGTAAATATACCTGATATTCAATCAACAATAATAGAAAAAGCATATAAATTAAATGCTGTTCCAATTTTTAAAAAAACAAAAGCTGAAAATGGTGAAATAGCAATTGTAGGTGGTGGACCTGCTGGTATTGCAGCTGCCGCAACACTTGCTTCACTCGGTTATTATATCCATATTTTTGAGCAATCAGATAAATTAGGTGGTGCTTGTAATTTAATTCCAGATTTTAGACTGCCAAAATATGTTTTAGAACGCGATATAAATTTCGCTTTATCATTAGGTAAAATAAAAGTTCATTTAAATAAAAAAATAAAAGATATAAATACACTATTAGAAAAAAATTTTAATGCAATAATAATAGCAGCAGGTCTCCAAGAACCAATTAAATTAGGTATAAAAAATGAGAAATTAGCAATATATGGAACTGATTATTTAAAAGAAGTAGATAAATATAATGTAAAAGATGAATGTGTAGCAATAGTTGGTGGCGGGGCGACAGCAACTGATTGTGCTTTAACTGCTTTAAAAAAAGGCGCTAAAAAAGTTTATATGTTTTCATTGGAAAAATTAAGTGAAATGCCATTAACAGCAAAAGAAATGAAAGAATTAATTCATAGTGGAGTAGTGGTAGAAGGAAGAACAAAATTAATTGAAATCATGAAAAGTGATGGAAAAATAAGTGGTATAAAAACAAAGAAAGTTGATTTAAAAGAAGAAGGCAAATTTAGTTTAAATAATATTATTGAAATAGAAAAATCAGAAGTAAAAAGAAATGATATAACAAAAGTAATTATAGCAATAGGAAATAAACGAGCATTTGAAAAAATTGATAACCCAAAAATTTATTATGCAGGTGATTTTTTAAATGGACCAACAACAGTAGTAGAAGCAATAGCATCAGGAAAAAATATTGCTTATTTTGTTGATGAATATTTAACAAAACATTTTCAGCCTGTAATTGAAGATAATAAAAAAAGTTTTGTTATTATTAAAGGTTATAATGAAATACCAATTTCATTAGAAACAGATTTTTTTGGAAGAAAAATTACAACACCATTTTTATTATCAGCAGCACCACCATCAGATGGTCTTGAACAAATGAAAAAAGCATATTTAGCAGGTTGGTCTGGTGGCGTAATGAAGACAGCTTTTGACAATGTACCAATTCACATTCCAGCAGAATATATGTTTGCATTCAATGATAAAACTTATGCAAATTGTGATAATGTATCAGGTCATCCACTTGATAGAGTATGTTCTGAAATAGAAAAATTAATTAAAGAATTTCCAGATAGATTAACAATAGGTGGCACAGGTGGTCCTGTTACAGGCAATGATGAAAGCGACAAAAAAGGATGGCAGAATAATACAAAAAAATTAGAAAATGCAGGTGCTATGGCTGTTGAGTATAGTCTATCCTGTCCACAGGGTGGCGATGGAACAGAAGGCGATATTGTTTCACAAAATGCTGAATTAACTTCAAAAATAATTGACTGGATTATGGAAATTAGTAATCCTGATATTCCAAAACTATTCAAATTAACTGGTGCTGTTACTTCTATTGAAGCAATAATAAAAGCAATTTTAAAAGTATTAAAAAAATATCCAAATAAAAAAGCAGGTGTTACACTTGCTAATACTTTTCCAACACTTGCATTTAGATGGGGTCAGAAAAAAGAATGGGAAGATGGAATAATTGTTGGTATGAGTGGTGATGGAGTAACACCAATAAGTTTTCTCACTTTAGCAAAAGCTGCTCCATTAGGTATTTATATTTCAGGTAATGGTGGACCAATGAATTATAAAAATGCAGCACATTTTCTTGCACTCGGTGCGCGCACAGTTCAATTTTGTACAATTATAATGAAATATGGATATAATATTTTCAATGATTTATGTTCTGGTGTAAGTCACTTAATGGAAGAACGCGGTATTAAATCAATGAAACAATTAATTGGTATAACATTACCAGCACCAATCAGAGATTTTATGGCTCTTGATTCAAAGAAAAAAATATCAGCAGTGAATAAAAATTTATGTGAACATTGTGGTAATTGTAGTCGTTGTCCATATCAGGCTATTTCTTATGATGCTGAAAAAATACCTGTTACTGATGCTTCAAAATGTATTGGTTGCAGCATCTGCGTTCAAAAATGTTTCAGTGGAGCTTTATATATGCGTGAACGAACAGAAGAAGAACTGAAAATGTTAAAAGAAAATTAAAAATGAATAAAAATATTTTAGCAATTGATGACAGCATAGTAATTATAAAAATGATTGAGAAGATATTAAATGAGGAAAATTTATTTAATGTAAAAGTACTTCGTGATAGTAAACAAATATTTTCTCTATCAAATGATTTTATTCCTGATTTATTTATAATTGATATAAATATGCCAGATTATGATGGTTTTTATGTTTTAGAATTTTTTAAAAAAAATAGTTTGTATTCAAAATCAAAATTTTTAATGTGTTCAACAAAATTTTTCGAACAGGATAAAAAAAGAGCTTTAGATTTGGGTGCTGATGATTTTTTAATAAAACCATTTACTAAAGAAGAATTATTAGGAAAAGTAAAAACACTCTTATTTAATTAAAATTATGATAAATACAATAGAAATCACATTTTGGGGTGTGAGAGGTTCTATTCCATGTGGAGATAAAAATAAACAAAAATATGGAAATAATACATCATGTGTTGAAATTAATATTAATGATTATATTATTATTTTTGATGGTGGAACAGGAATTTATAATTTTGGTTTAGATTATTTAAAAAGAGAAGATAAAAAAAAAATTATTATCTGTATCACGCATTCGCATTGGGACCATATTCAAGGTTTACCTTTTTTCATTCCTGCATACATACCTAGGCAGAATATCACAATTATTGGTTGCAATCAGGGAATGACTGAATTTAAAGATATTTTAAAAAATCAAATGGTTGCTCCTTATTTCTCTGTGGAAATCGAAAATTGGAAAGCAGATATATCAATAAATACAATAAATTCATATAATAATTTTGAAATAAAATTAAACAATTTCAAAATCGAAGCAATGTATGTTGAACATCCAGGTATGACACTTGGTTATAAATTATTATTTGATAATAAGATTATTATATATATTCCTGATAATGAATTATTTGCTAATTTCCCTCGTGATAAAATTTATAAACATAATGAAATATATAATTTTGATGATATGGAATTAATATTTATAGAAGAACAAAAATCAAAATTTTTTGGTTTTATAAATAATGCTGATATTTTAATTCATGACGCACAATATACGCCAGATGAATATAAACAACGAATTGGTTGGGGTCATTCTTGCTTTGAAGATACTGTTAAATCTGGTTTATATGGAAATGTTAAACATTTAATTTTATTTCATCATGACCCTACTCATTCTGATAAAGAATTAGATGAGATATTAAAAAAATCTCGTGAGATAGTTAAAACTGAAAAAAAGAAAATGAAAGTTTCTGCTGCCTATGAAGGATTAAAAATTATTTTATGAAATTATTTTCTTTTTTTTTATTATTTTTTTTATGCAGTCAATTTTCTTTTTCGCAAATTATTTCGAATTTTAATTCTTTAAATTTTTCTGATAAAATTAAATATTTTAATTCTGATGATTACAATGATATTATTTCTTATTTAATTAATCCATTATTTGAAAATCAACAATTTTCAAATTTTGCAAAAGAAAATTTATTAAATGATAGTAATTCTATATATTATCTAATTAAAGCATTAAATACAAATAATAGTAGAATATTATGGGAAGTAAAAATTCAATTAAAAAAAATTGGTTTGCCAGCAGTAAATTTATTAAATGATTTTATTAGTGATACTATTTCTGCTGGTAATTTAACAGCAATTGAAATTGCTGGCGATATTGGTGATTCAATATTTTTAAATAAAATAAATTTATTATTAACCTCTGAATTTCCTGCAGTTCGAAATATTTCTGCTATTGCAGCAGGTAAAATATTTAATAATGAAACAATAGAAAAATTATGTAATTTAATAAATGATGAAAATGATATGGTTAGAAAATCAGCATTAGTTTCATTAGGAAAAATAAAACCTGATGATACTTTTATTATTGAAAAAATTTTTCTTAATCTATCGGACACATATTATTTTCAAAAATTTTCTGCTGTTGAAGCATTACAAAAATTTGATACAAGTA
>Ga0209409_1000292_pt1 | contig 52486 bp, 49 predicted proteins | sample AD_JPNMR1_MetaG_FD_184424 | JGI IMG/M metagenome (GOLD analysis project Ga0209409, IMG submission 184424) | Active sludge microbial communities of municipal wastewater-treating anaerobic digesters from Japan - AD_JPNMR1_MetaG (SPAdes) (version 2) | ecosystem: Engineered > Bioreactor > Anaerobic... | reverse complement strand
GAAGATTCTCTTGAGCTATATTAAATAACTCATCTAAGTTAAAATTGAAGGTCACTAAAGAAGGTTCTTGTAATTGAATGTTTTCAATAGGTGAGATCCCCAATACTTGCCAAAATTGACTCCAAGCGTTGCTTAAAGAATTCTCTCCAGATGCTAAGCTATTTTGAGTAGAAAGATAGTTTAGTTCAGCCTCTTGTACATCCACCGCTGTAGCATTTCCTACTTGATATTTTATCTTTACAGCATTAAATTGTTCTTTATAATAATCCAATTGTTTCTGAAGAAGCTTAAGCTGAGCTTGTGCTTCAAGTACTGAAAAATAAGCACTTCTTACACTTTGTGCTACCTGAAGTTTTGTATTCTCATATTTCACCTTTTCAAGATTAGCAGAAAATTCTGATTGTTTTAATGAGAGAATTAAAGTAGTTGGATCTTTCTTTTTATTCTCATAGTCTAAATTAGCATTATCAAGACTTATCTTCTCCACTAAAAGATCTTTGTTATTCTGAAGAGCAATATTTACTGCCTCATCAAAAGTCAAAACCTTTACACTTTGAGAATAAATAGTAGAAAGCATTCCTAAAATCATAATCATGATTAACAAAACCTTTTTCATAATTTTACCTCCTAATTATTGGTTTAAAAGTATATTTAATTGGACCTTTTGGAGATCAAAATTTAAAGCAGCATTTTCCAAATCATACTCTGCTTGAAGACAATCAACCTCATAACTTTTCAAATCAAGAACTGTAATAATCCCAAGTTCATATCTTATTTTTTGTACCTCATAATTTGCTTTTTTCTGTTCCAAAATCATCTCTTTCTGTTTCAGAGTTCCTTGGGCTTGGAGAAGGTTATAGTATGTTTTCCAAAAACTAAGTTCTACATCCTTTTTTGTCTTTTCATAATTAAGTTTTGCCTGCTCCAAAGAAAGCTCTGCCTGTTTTATACTTATATTCTTTGTTCCTCCATCTAAAATTGGAGTACTAAAGGATACTTTAAAATTCCAGACATCCTTAGTACTATATGCAACCTTTTGGGATTCTCCAAAGGTTTGTCCTAATCCTACACCCAAAGCATAATCTTGAGTATTAAAGGAAAAGCTTACAGAGGTATTTCCCGTGTTATAACTTCCTCCAACAGAGACACCCCACGAAGGAAGTTTTGCTTTTTCAACGGAGAGTTTACTCTTTTCTACATCTAATGCTGCATTCTTTATTGTAATATTTCCATTATAAAGTACATTTATTAGATCCTCAGGTTTCTCAGAAAATAAATCAGATTTAATATCAATTTTTACAGGAATTCTTTCCAATTTTGTGCCAAGAAAATTTTCTAAAGTTTTATATGCTATTTCTAAGTTATTTTTACCAGAGGAATAATTTATCTCAGCAAGTTTCTCTTGTTGTCTATAATCAAGCAAAGTTATTTCATTTATAACTCCATTCTTAAACTGATCTTCTGCTACTTCTCTTTGTTTTACTGCAAGATTATAATTTTCTTCATAAATCTTTAACTGCTCTTGAGCAAGATATAGATCATAAAAATATTGAAGGAACTGGTAATAAAGATTTTGATAATTTGATCTAAAATTATTTTTTGCCTGCTCTAAATCAATGGAGGAAGATTTTAAACTTATTCCTACCTCTCCCCATGGAAGGAGTACTTGAGAATAATTTAAACTTATATTTACAATTTTTGATTCACTGGTAGAAGTTACTCCACTTAAATTTACGCTCGTCTCTCCCTGATTGTACCCTGCCTGAGCTGAAAGTTGAGGCTTCAACTGTGCCTGAGATGCATAATAACTCTGAAGATAAGATTCATACTGAGATTGATAGATCTGGTACAGAGGAGATTTTTGCAAAAGAGGAAGAAGAGATTCAAGAGTTAAGCTTTCTTGAGAAAAGGAAACACTAAATAATAATAAGACTAAAAATATAAAGCCTAAAACTCTCTTATACATGGCTAATCTCCCTTTTCCTATCTTCTATATCTACAATCTTTCCATCTTGCATTCTGATTATCTTTTCTGCATAACTGGCGATATCCTTCTCATGAGTAACAAGAATAATGGTAAGTTTTTCTTCTTTATGAAGCTTACTTATCAAATCCATAATCTCATAACTTGCCTTACTATCCAAATTTCCTGTAGGTTCATCAGCAAGAAGAAACACTGGGTTTATCACAAGAGCTCTCGCTATAGCAACTCTCTGTTGTTGTCCTCCAGAAAGTTGTGTAGGTCTATAGTAAAGCCTATCAGAAAGTCCCATCTTCTCTAAAATGACTCTTGCCTTTTCCCTTCTTTCTTTTGGAGAAACTCCTTGATATATAAGAGGAAGCTCCACATTTTGAAGAGCAGTATATTTTGGTAAAAGATAAAAACTCTGGAAAACAAATCCAATCTTTTTATTCCTTATTTCTGCAAGTTCATCATCAGAAAGTTTTGAAACATCCCTCCCATCAAAAAATATTTTTCCTGAGGTAGGTCTATCAAGACACCCCATAAGATGCATCATTGTGGACTTTCCAGAACCTGATGGACCCATAATTGCGATAAACTCCCCTTTTTTCACATTTAAAGAAACCCCATTGAGAGCAACAGTCTCTACACCATCCATCTTGTAAACCTTCACCACATCTTCAAGAACCAAAATATCTTCCATCTTTTCTACCACACCCTTTCTAATTTGAAATTCCTTATCTTTTTAGGCTATTAGACGAATCACAATAAAAAAATATTCAATTTATAGAAATCTATATGCTTTATTCTACGCCCAAAAATTTGACAAGAGCTATTCTTAAAAGATAAACTTTAAAAAGATGCTTTGGGGGCGTAGCTCAGTGGGAGAGCACTTGCTTCGCACGCAAGAGGTCGTGGGTTCAAGTCCCATCGCCTCCACCAAATAAATAGCTTAAATAACTTCTAATTCTTTAAACTTTTATTTAACAAGATATTTCGTTTTTTGTTATATTATGTGACATAAATCACTTCTTTCTAAAATTTCTGGGGCTATAATTTTTTATAAAAGAAGTTGTAAGTTACATTTACTTATAAAGTAATATAATCTTTGATCCCTAAAATAAATATTAATATTTAGGAGGTGCTAAATGAAAGATAAATTTCTTCTCCTAAAAATTTTAACAGCCTTTCTTATCCTTATGTTCCTTTCTGGTTGTACTCCAAAAGATACAACTCCACCATCAGTAAGTATTACTTTCCCATTAAATAATGCAACAGTCTCTGGACCTATAGATATAATTGCTTCAGCTACTGATGATGTGGGAATTTCAAAAGTTGAGTTCTATATTGATGGAAGCAAGGTAGGAGAGGCTACACAAACGCCTTACAAATACACCTGGGATACAGATTCTCTTCAATACGGCTTTACTCATACTATACAAGCAAAAGCTTACGACTTAGCTGGAAATAAAGCAGAGAGCCAAGTGATAACAGTAACTATAGGAGATACACAAGAACCTCAAGTTACTATTACAAATCCTCTTTATGGAGATATCGCTTCTGCAACAGTTTTTATACAAGCCCAAGTAGTAGATAAAATGCCATCAGTAAAGAACAAAAAGATAGAAAAGGCTACAAGTGGAATTTCAAAAGTAGAATTCTACATTGATGATAATAAGATAGGAGAAGCCACAGAAGTACCTTATGAATGTAGCTGGGATACTACTCAAGTATCAAATGGGACTCATACAATAACAGTAAAGGCTATTGATAATGCTGGAAATTCTGGAAGTACAAGTATATCAGTAAATGTAATAAATTTAGGAACAATAACTTGGCAAAAGACCTTTGGAGGAAGTGCTTGGGATGAGGCACGGTCTGTACAACAAACAAAAGATGGTGGATACATTGTCGCAGGTTCAACATGCTCATTTGAAGATATTGATGGCGATGTATACATATTAAAGCTTAACGCAGATGGAAGTTTAGCTTGGCAGAAAAGTTGGGGAGGAGTTAATGAAGACCATGCATATTCTATACAAGAGACAAATGACGGTGGATATATCCTTGCAGGTGCCACATGGTCCTTTGGAGCTGGAAAATACGATGCATATGTATTAAAAATTGATGCAAGTGGGGATTTCGTATGGCACAAATACTTTGGAGGAGCTTATGATGATTGGGCATATTCTGTACAACAGACAAATGATGGTGGATATATTGTCGCTGGTGGAACATCATCTAATGAAAATGATCCCTCTAATGTATACATATTAAAGCTTAATGCAGATGGAAGTTTAGATTGGCAGGAAACTTTTGGAGGAACTGCTTGGGACGAAGCATATTCCATACAACAGACAACTGATGGTGGATATATTGTCGCAGGTTCAACATCTTCCTTTGGCTCTGGTTATTATGATTTATACATATTAAAGCTTAAGTCAGATGGAAGCTTAGATTGGCAGAAAACTTTTGGAGGGAGTAATAATGATGAGGCATATTCCATACAGCAGACAGATGATGGGGGATATATTGTCGCAGGTTATACAGAGCCTTCTGGAGCTGGTCATAGGGATGTATATATATTAAAGCTTAACGCAAATGGAGATAAGGTATGGGAAAAAATCTTAGGAGGAAGCGATGATAATGTTGCATGGTCTGTGCAACAGACAGATGATGGTGGATATATTGTCTCAGGATCAATCTATTCCTCTGATATTACTTCCTTTGACGTATATGTATTAAAGCTTGATGCAAGCGGAAATTTAATATGGAGAAGGATTTTTGGTGGAATCTATTGGGAAAATGGATATTCTGTACAACAGACATTAGATGGTGGATATATTGTCGCTGGTTCAACATCTTCCTTTGGTGCTGGCCTCCCTGACGCATATGTATTAAAGCTTGATGAGAATGGAAATACAGGACCTTATCCTACTATCTCACTCTCACCAGCTAACAATTTTCAATTAAAAGATAAGTTTTCACCATTTTCTTTTAAAAAGAGATAATATTCAAGCTAATAAATAGAATTTTAACTTACGGGGGCTTTGAGATAACTCCCAAAGCCCCTCTTTATATATTCCCAACTAATTAGTGGGAAATTTTTATTCGTCTTTCAATTTATTAAGTATGTGACATAGATCACTTCTTTAGATTTTTTCTGGGTTATAATTATATTGAAACTAAATTTTTATATAGGGGGTATAAATATGAAAAAAAGATCCAAAATTCTTTTCTTGTTTATCTCTATCATTCTCCTTGCTTCTATATGTATAGCTCAGGAAACTATCACCTCAACTACATCTGAAATCACAAAAAAAGAAGTCCCCATCAATGTAATAACATGGCAGAAAACTTATGGTAAAGATAATTGGGATGAAGCATATTCTATACAGCAGACAAAAGATGGCGACTACATCGTTGCTGGATATACATGTTCCTTTGGACTCGGTAATGCTGATGTATATGTATTAAAAATTGATAAGAATGGAAAGTTATTATGGCAAAAAAACTACGGTAAAGAGTACGATGAAAAAGTATATTCTATCTGGCAAACAACCGATGGTGGATACATTGCTACTGGTTACATATGGTCCTCTGATAACACCAATACTGAAGTATATGTATTAAAGCTTGATAAGGATGGAAATTTACAGTGGCAAAAAACTTATGGAGGGAAAAAAGATGAAACAGCATACTCTATACAGCAAACAAAAGATGGTGGATACATAGTTGCTGGTGAGACAGAGTCTTTCAGTGCTGGAGAAAATGATGCATATGTGTTAAAAATTGATAAGAATGGAAACCTACAGTGGCAGAAAAACTTTGGAAAAAGTTCATATGATGCAGCGCATTCCATACAACAAGTGGCAGATGGTGGATACATAGTTGCAGCTGATACATTTCCCCTTAGAGCCGGAGGCTATGATGTATATGTAATAAAGCTTGATGAAAATGGAAATTTGCAGTGGCAGACAACTTACGGGGGAAGTAAAGGTGAGATAGCATACTCTATACAGCAAACAAAAGATGGTGGATACATAGTTGCTGGTGGAACATATTCCTTTGGAACTGGAAATGAGGATGTATATGTGTTAAAGCTTGATGAAAATGGAAATTTACAGTGGCAAAAAACTTATGGAGGAGAAGATCGTGATTTTGCATATTCTATACAGCAGACAAAAGATGGTGGATACATAGTTGCAGGTGGAACATATTCCTTTGGAGCTGAAAATGAAGATGTATATATATTAAAACTTAAAGAAGATGGAAGCTTAGAGTGGCAGAAAACTTTTGGGGGACGTAATTATGATGAAGCAAGATCTATTTTACAAACAACTGATGGTGGATATATTGCTGCTGGTTATACAGATTCCTTTGGAGTTGGAACTCGTGATGTATATGTAATAAAAATAGATGCCAATGGAAATTCTGGGCCATATCCTTCTAAAAACAAATAAAAATTTAACTTGGGGCTTTAGGAAGTTATCCCAAAGCCCCTTTATTATGAGCCCAAAATAATAATATAAGCAAAAAAGGATTTTATTTAATCTCCGAGGCTATTTTATCTAAACTTACTCCCTTATTATATAACATTTTACTTGCCAAAGAAGTATTTTCTTTTAATATCCCAAATAATATATGCTCTGTATCTATAGACTTCTTCCCAGATTTTTCTGCAAATTCCTGGGCATATGCTAAAATTTTATCTATTCTTGGAGTAATAGGATAGAGCTCGTAATGTCCTGTGGCTGATTTTTTAATTGCATCCTCAAGGTCTCTTTTTAAAGATCCAAGATCAATGCCTAATTTCTTTAAGATCTTACATGCATAGTTATTAGAATCATCTACCAATGCTAAGAGAATATGCTCTGCATCAAGAGCTGGAGAATTAAAACGTAAAACTTGTTCTTCAGCAGATAAAAAGACTTTTTCTGCTTTAATCTTAAAAGTCTTCATTGATTCCCCTCCCCTTAACCCATCACAGATTTGTGTTAATGTTATAATATCTTTACAGAAATTACAAGATGTATAATTAAATAAAGACTATCTGAGGGGAGGAATTTAATATGAAGAGCTTTATATTCTTTTTTATCATATTGATATCTCTTGTCTCTTTTACGCTTGCTTTAGATATCAAATATTTTGGGCATTCTTGCTTCCGAATTATATTTGAAAATGGATTTTCATTAATCATTGATCCATATTCATCAGCATATCCTATACCAAAAACTACAGCAGATTTAATGATATCTTCCCATGAGCATGATGACCATTACAATCCAAAATTTGTAGAAGGAAAGGTAGAAATCTTAGTAGGAACAAAAAATGGAGGGAAAGATTGGAATCTATTCAATAAAACCTATAAGGGAATAAAAATTTGGAATATACCAACTTATCATGATGATGCAAAGGGATCTAAAAGAGGAAAGGATAGTATAACTGTAATAGAAGGTGATGGAATTAAAATTGTACATCTGGGTGACATAGGGACATTACTTTCTGAAAAAGAATTAGAGCAGATGGGAAAGGTAGATATACTAATTATACCTGTGGGAGGATTCTATACTTTAAATCAAGCTGATGCGGTAGAATTAATTAAAGAGATAAAACCAAAGATTGCAATTCCAATGCATTATAAAACTGAATATACTAAAGACTGGCCTATATCTCCTTTAGATGATTTTTTAAAGTTAATAAAAGATTTTAAGGTTAAAACTTACAATACCTCTACGTTGAAAATTTCAAAAGATGAGTTACCAAAGGAAACAGAAATTTGGGTGCTAAATTATAAATAATAACCTTATGGTATAATTAAATCATGAAAAATAAAGAAGTTGCTCAAATTTTAGATGAGATTGCAACTCTTTTAGAGATAAAGGGGGAGAATAAGTATAAGATTGCAGCATACGAAGAAGCTGCAAGAAGAATAGAAAACTTAACTGAAGATATTGAAGAACTCTTTAAAGAGGGGAAATTAAATCAAATAAAAGGTATCGGAGAAAGTATAGGACAAAAAATAAAAGAATATCTTACCACAGGAAAGATTACCTATTTAGAGGAATTAAAAAAAGAAATACCACCAGAGCTTTTGGAGCTCCTAAAAATTCCTGGTATTGGACCAAAACTTGCATACCGTCTTTATACTGAGCTGGAAATAAAAGATATTGATTCCTTAGAAAAAGCTGCAAAGGAAGGAAAAATCAGATTATTGCCCAGATTAGGACCGAAAGTAGAACAAAATATTTTAGAAAGCATCAAAGAATTAAAAGAGAGACAAGCAATGCCAGAGAGAATACTCCTTGGAGTTGCTCTACCTTTAGTAGAAGAAATTGTTTCATACCTTTCTCCATATCCTTTTGTAGAAAATATCGTACCTGCAGGAAGCGTGAGAAGAAGGAAGGAAACTATTGGAGATATTGACATTCTTATTAGTACCCAAGATATGGAAAAGGTAAACCAAGTTTTAAAAAATCTTCCAATCCTTAAAAGTATTTTAGTAGCAGGCACCACAAAAACAAGTATAGTAGTAGATCCTGGTATTCAGGTAGACTTTAGAGTGGTAGATAAATCTTCTTTTGGAGCAGCTCTTCAATACTTCACAGGCTCAAAAGCTCATAATATAAAACTCCGAGAGCTTGCCCTTAAAAAGGGGCTTAAGATCAATGAATATGGGGTATTTCGTTTAAGTGATAACCAAAAACTCTGTGGAGAAAAAGAAGAGGAGATATATGAAATATTAGGTTTAGAATATATCCCTCCTGAATTGCGAGAGGATCAAGGGGAAATTGAAGCTGCTATGGAAGGAAACATACCTATATTAATAGAGGAAAAGGATATTTTAGGTGATATGCATGCACATACTGATTGGAGTGATGGAGCAAATTCATTGGAAGAAATGGTGGAGGCTGCTTATCGTTTAGGGTATAAATATGTGGTTATTTCAGATCATAGTCAAGCTTTGGGAGTTGCAGGAGGGCTTACTCCGGAGCAGATAGAAAAACAAAGGGCAGAAATATATGAACTAAATAAAAAATATAGAGATTTTAGAATTCTACATAGTATTGAGGCAAACATATTAAGTGATGGAAGTATAGATCTTCCTGAAGAGACTCTTAAAAAATTTGATTTAGTCATTGCAGGATTACATTCAGGATTTAAGCAACCAAGAGAAAAGATAACTGAAAGATTAATATCTGCTATAAGAAATCCATTGGTAGATATTATCAGCCACCCCACAGGAAGATTAATAAATAAAAGACCTGCATATGAGGTAGATCTTTCTGCCATATTACAATGTGCAAAAGAGACAGGGACTGTATTAGAGATAAATGCACAACCTGATAGATTAGATCTATGTGATATAGATGCAAGAGTTGCAAGAGAAAAATATGGGATATTTTTATCCATAGGTACTGACAGCCATGATATAAGAAGTTACTCTTTAATTAAGTATGGAATATCAGTAGCAAGAAGAGCATGGTTAAGAAAAGAAGATTTGATAAATACTTATCCTTGGGAAGAAGCAAAATTGAAACTAAAGAGATATAAAAAGGAAAAATGAAGATAAGAAGAAAGGGAAAGCTTACTGAAGGAGAATGGGTTATACTGTGGGAAGGGAAAAGGAGACACTTAGTTCAATTAGAAAAAGATGGGACATTTCATTATAATAAAGGCTATATATCCCATAATCAGATTATAGGGAAAGAAGAAGGTATTATTGTAAAATCATCTCAAGGTAGAGATCTTTTGGTACTCAGACCTACCTACTCTGATTTTATTTTGGAAATGCCTCGTGGTGCTCAAATAATATATCCTAAGGATATAGGAATTATCTTAGTATGGGCAGATATATATCCTGGGGCAAGAGTATTAGAAGCTGGGATTGGTTCTGGAGCCCTCACCATTGCCTTACTTCAAGTAGTAGGAGAAACAGGGACTGTAATCTCCTATGAGGTAAGAGAGGATTTTGCTGAAAGAGCTCTAAATAATATAGAAAATTTTCTTGGAAGAAAAGATAACCATATATTAAGACTGAAAGATATATACGAAGGTATTGAAGATGAAAATTTAGATAGGATAATTTTGGATTTACCTGAGCCTTGGAGAGTTATTGAACACATAGAGAAAGCTTTAAGACCTGGAGGGATTTTCTTATCCTATACACCAACAATAATTCAAGCTCAAAAAACAGTAGAAGCATTGCAAACATTTAACTCTTTTACTTTTATTGATGTCATAGAAGTATTATTAAGACCTTGGCAAATTGAAGGATTTTCTGTAAGACCCTTTCATAGAATGGTTGCCCATACAGCATTTTTAAATATTGCAAGAAAAGTCTTACCTAAAGAAGAAGGGAATATATCTCTGAGGGACGAGCCTTCTGAAGAAAGAGAAGAAAGTCCTGAAACAGATCTTTAAAAAAATTTCTTTCTTCTAGCTCTAAATCTTTTAAAATATCATGAGCTCTTTTATAACTATCAATAAATTCATCTTTGCCAAAAAGAAGGATAACATGTTGTCCTAATCCTCCCCACCTAAAAAATTCCATTTCAGTAAGAGGCGGTTTTAGAAAAACTAAATATTTATAAACCCTATCAGGACATTTTCCAGGATAAAAATATACATCTCTTCCCTCAAAAAGCTGAATTTCTTTATCTCTATCCTTAGAGAATCTTCCATCAGTAAAACCAGGGGTAAACACTATCTTCGGATATCTTAAATTTCTAATTCCTAAAAGATCAGAAAGAAAAAGTCTTTTCTCTTCATTCTTAAGAGAAGAAAGAAATATGATAGGATTTTTAAGATTTTTAACTATATTTAAAAATCTTTGAGAGAATTCTTCCAATAAGAAAAGTTCTGAATCATCCCATAGAATTACCATATCTTTTGTTAAAGAAGAATAGAAATCAGTATCCCATGGAGAAAAAATCTTATCCTCCCAAAAATCTCTATTCCAAAGAGGCGATATAATGACATAGTCTTTATTTCTTTTCTTTATCTCTCCTAAAAGATTTCTCTTTTCCAACTCATTTTCCAAAAAATAAAGTATTGCTTTTACTTTCTTTCTCTTTATGGTCTTTTCTACTACTTCTGATTCTTTCCACTCTTCCAGATAAAAATTAAAGTACTCCCTCCCTTGATATCCTTCCTTTTCTATTCTCAGTATGATATCTACTGTCTGAGGGGAATCTTTTAAAGCTTCTCCTCCAATCCCCAAAGAGAATATAGGAGTAGATAAAACCCTACCTGACACATCCCCAATCTTTATTTTATATCTTCTTCCATTGCCAATTTTCTCAAAATTAGCAAAAGTGGTAGAATTTATTTTGAATCTTGGTTCCTCATTCCCAGGTCCAAAAGGAGAAAGAAGATCTATCTCGGAGAGAAAGCCTGTAATAAAATCATTATTTATCGTTTCCAGAGAAAGCTCAGCATCAATTTTTATCTTAGGAGTAAAGTCCACATCTTTCCAAAGAGTATTGGCAATTTCTAAAGCTTTTTGCTTAAATTCATCCCAGTTTTCTTTTAGTAAAGAAAATCCTACTGCTCCTTTATGCCCTCCAAAATTAGTAAGGTAAGGAGAAAGACTTGAAATAAAATTAAAAAGATGAACGTCCTCTACACCTCTTCCAGATCCTATAATGAGATCTCCATCTCCTCTTCCTAAAAAGAAGGGGAGATTATATTTATCTGCAAGCATAGAAGCTACAACTCCAATAATACCTCCAGCTTCCTTCCCCCAGTCCTCATGGTATAAAAATACTGCTCTATTTTTTTCAATATCCTCATTTTTTAATAACTCTTCTGCCATTTCATAGACCCTCTCTACTTCCTCTTTCCTTTTTCTATTAAAATCTTCTAATCTTTCTGAAAGCTCCTCTGCCTCATTCACATCATCTGTAATAAGTAGTCTTACTGCTTCTCCAACTTCTTTAAATCTTCCTATAGCATTAATTCTTGGAATAATAGAAAAGGATAAATCCTTTGAACTTATAAAAGTATTATGGTCAAGTCCTACTTTTTTTATTAAAGCCTTTATACCAATAGAATTTGAATTTAAAAGATTCTCAAGTCCATATTTCACAAGAATTCTATTCTCATCTTTTAACTCCATCATGTCTCCTAAGGTTCCTAAAGTAACCAACTCTAATATTCCCTCTTCTTTAAAAATATCTTGACCTATAGCATCTCCAAGCACTTTTAGGAATTTAAAAGCAACACCTACCCCAGCCATATACGGAAAAGGATATCCGCTTAGATAAGAATCAAAAACTAACAGTCCTTGAGGAATATCTTCTTTTTCAGGAATATGATGGTCCGTTACGATTACTTCAATACCATTATTTCTTAAGAATTCAACTTCTTTTTTACTTCTTATACCACAATCAGCAGTAATAACAAGTTTGACATCTCTGTTCTTTTCAAGTGCCCTCTTTAGACTTTTTTCCTTTAAACCATAACCTTCTTCTAATCTATGAGGAATGTAATATGCTATATTCCAACCCCAATGAGAAAGGACTTTGTAAAGTAATGCCGTTGCAGTAATTCCATCTGCATCATAATCTCCAAAGATAAGAATTTTTTCTTTTTTATCACGAAGATCAATTAAATAAGAAATCGCTTTTTCAAAATCAGGAAAATAAAAAGTAGGATCATAAAGATTCTCTATTTTAGGGGTTAAGAATCTTTTCGCCTGTTCCTCCTCAGAAATTCCCCTATTTAAAAGTAAACGAGCAAGAAAAGGAGAAACCCCAATCTTTTTTGCTAACTCCTCTTCTTGCCCTTTATTCTCTTCAAATAGAAATATCCATCTTCTCATTTATGCTTTATGAAGCTCTCTCCACTCACAAAGAATTCCGGAAGCCACATAAATAGTAGCATAAGTACCGATTATAACGCCAAGATAAAGAGCAATTATAAAAGGTCTTAATACCACTCCTCCCCAAAATAAGAGTGGAGTTATAGCAAGTAATGTTGTAAGAACAGTATATATAGTTCTTGCAAGAGTTTGGTTAATACTCTTATTTACCAAGCTTACAAAATCTTCTTTAGGATAAAGCTTTAGATTCTCACGTATTCTATCAAAAACAATAATAGTATCATTGATTGCATATCCGAGAAGGGTAAGTATTGCTGCAATAAAAGACGGATCAACCTCCCATTGGAAAATAGAGAAGAGAGATATGGAAGCAAGAACTACAAAAGCCTCACTTATAATAGCAGAGATAGCAAAATCAAATTTAAATCTAAAGGTTATATATACAAGCATTACAATAATAGCTAAAACTCCAGAAAGTATAGCTTTTTCTCTGAGCTCCTGACTTACAGTAGGCTCTATCGTAGTTAACTCCCTTGCTTCATATTTTCCTATAAGCTTTTCTACCTCAGTAGAAAGTGCCTTCACTTCTCCCTCATCTAATGGCTTTGTTCTAATCCAGATTTCTCTTCCTTCGGATCCTGTTTGAATTGTAGATTTATCATAGAATCTCCTTGCCTCATCTCTTATTTTACTTATCTGTTCACTCCTTAAAGGATTAGAAAGTTTATAGTAGATAACACTTCCACTTTGAAAATCAATACTGTAGTTAAGTCCTTTGGTAAACAGAAAAACAATTCCTATAATTATAAAAGCCAAAGATAATAAAAGAAAAAATCTTCTTACTTTCTTTCCTAAAAATTTTATCTCTTTTTTCACTAATATTTCCTCCCTTCTTATAGACCAAGAAGTTTAGTAGATTTCTTAAATGCCGGAAGTGAAAGAAGATTTTCTAAGAAAGTTCTCGTAACAGCGAGTGCTGTAAACATACTTAAGAGTACTCCTGAGGAAAGAGTAACTGCAAATCCTTTTATAGGACCTGTACCAAAATAGAAAAGAATACTCGCTGCAAGAATTGTAGTAACATTACTATCTATAATTGCTCTTAATGCATTTCTAAATCCTGCATCTAAGGATGCCATTAAAGTTTTCTTCTTTGCATATTCTTCTCTCATTCTTGCAAAGATAAGACAGTTAGCATCCACTGCCATTCCAATAGAAAGAATTATACCCGCTATTCCTAGAAGCGTTAGAGTAGCATTAAGAAGTTTTAATAACGCAAGGTCTAAAATTACATATATAATAAGAGCAAGATCTGCTACTACCCCCAACATTCTGAAAAAGACAGCCATAAAGACAATAACAAGAATTCCACCTATAATTCCACTTTTATAGGCTGCTTCCATAGTATCCTTTCCAAGAGTTGGATCTATGGTTCTATTTTCTATTACTTTTACAGGAACAGGAAGAGCACCAGCTCTAAGAAGAATAGCAAGTCTCTGAGCCTCATCTAAGTTAAATCTTCCTGTTATAACTCCTACTCCTTCAGTAATAGCTTCTTGTATTACTGGATTAGAAATTACTTTTCCATCAAGGACTATAAATACTTGTTTCCCCACATTTTTAGAGGTAAAATCTGCAAAAATCTTTGCACCTTCAGGATTCATTTCAACTCTTACCATAGGTTGTCCTAATTCATCAAACTCTACCTTAGCATTCTTAAGAGCAGATCCTGTCAAAACAGTTTTTCCAGACTCATCCTTAAATTCAAGCAAAGCAGTTTGTCCTATAACCTCAAGAGCCTTTTCAGGATCTTCTATTCCAGGAAGCTCCACAACAATTCTATCAGCACCTTCCTTGTAAATAGAAGGCTCAGTAACTCCTAACTGGTCAATACGATTTCTTATAATTTCTATGGTTCTCCTTACCGCATCATCTGTGATTTCTACTCCCTCAGCTTTTTGACATTGTAGAGTTACTCTAATACCTCCTCTTATATCCAGTCCAAATCTGAAAGGGAAAGTAAGAAGAATCCACAAAGCGACCCCTACAAGAAGAACAATAAAGGCAGTTTTATATTCAGTACGAATATTCATAGATTTTTAACTCTCCTTTCTCTTAATCTTTTAAGGGGTATGCTACTCCATCAAGAAGCATCTCAAAAATAACATCTTTTGCAAAGGAAACTTGAATCGTTTTCTTCTGCTTATTTATTGCAACTATACTTCCAATCAATCCTCCCTTTGTTACAATTTTATCCCCCACCTTTAGAGAATCCAGCATCTCATTTCTTTTTTTCCCCTCACGTCTTTGAGGGACAACAAGCATAACATAAAAAATAGCTAAAAAGAAAACCCAAATAATTATAACACCTATTAAATTAGCAGACTGTCCCATAGTTCCTCCTTTTCTAACCTATTTTCTCTATCAGATTGTAAATATTTAGAAAGAAAATACTTCTTGAATTCCTCAACCCCCCCTTCTTTAATACTTTCTCTAATATTTTCCATAAGTCTAAAAAGAAATCTCAAGTTATGAATTGTAAGAAGACGAAAAGATAGCGTCTCATGCTGAAGAAATAAATGTCTTATATAAGCCTTGTTAAACTTCTTACATGTATAACAATCACATTCTTCCTCTAATGGTGCAAGATCTTCTTTGTATTGAGCGTTTTTTATATTTCTTCTTCCTAAGGAAGTATAAAAAACCCCATGTCTTGCAAGCCTTGTAGGAAGCACACAATCAAACATATCAATCCCCATACTAACTCCCATTATAAGATCTTCTGGAGCTCCAACTCCCATTAAATATCTTGGCATCTCCTTAGGTAGAAAATCCAATGTAAAGTCGGTAATTTCATACATCTTTTCCTTTGGTTCTCCCACACTTATTCCTCCTATAGCAAAACCTTCTATATTTAGACCAAGTATTCTTTCTACTGCTTCTTTTCTTAAATCCTTATAAAATCCTCCTTGCACAATTCCAAAAAGCGATTGTAAAGGATTTCCTTTCATCTCCTTGTATTCTATACTTTTTTTAAGCCAGTAAATAGTAGTATTTAAAGCTTCTTTTACTTCTTCATACTCAGCACCATACCCAAGACATACATCTAAAGGCATTATAATATCTGAACCCAAAGCTCTTTGTATTTCCATAACTAATTCAGGAGTAAAAAAATATTGGGTCCCATCAATATGGGAATTAAAATATATTCCATCTTCTTCTATTTTTCTTAATCTTGCAAGACTAAAAACCTGATATCCTCCACTATCTGTAAGAATAGATCTATTCCAACCCATAAAAGCATGTAAACCACCAGCTTTTTCAATCAATTCATGCCCTGGTCTTAAAAATAAATGATATGTATTAGATAGTATAATCTCCGCTCCTACATTTTTTACTTCTTCAGGTATAAGAGTTTTTATTGCTCCCTGAGTTCCTACAGGCATAAACACAGGAGTATTTATCTCTCCATGAGAAGTTTTTAATCTTCCTAATCTGGCTTTTGTATTTCTATCTTCTGATATCAACTCAAAATTCATTAGGTTTTCTCCTTAATATATAAACATAGCATCCCCAAAGCTGTAAAATCTCATTTTTTCCTCAATAGCTTTTTGATAAACTCTTTTCATTAAGTCATATCCCATGAAAGCAGATACAAGCATTAAAAGGGTTGACTTTGGTAGATGAAAATTAGTTATAAGTCCCTCCAAAATTTTAAATTGAAAACCTGGATATATAAAGAGAGAAACAAGCCCTTTTCCTGCCTCTAATCTTCCTGAACCCCCTTGAGCTTCAAGAACCCTTGTAACAGTAGTTCCTACTGCTATAATTCTTCTTCCTTCACTCTTTGCCTTATTTATTTTATCTGCCACCTCTTGAGAGAGCTCAAAGTACTCTGGGTCTAATTTATACTGTGTAATATCTTCTACCATTACAGGTCTAAATGTACCAAGCCCCACATGGAGAGTAATATATAATATTTCTACTCCTTCTCTTTTTAACTCTTCTAAGAGTTCTTGAGTAAAATGAAATCCTGCAGTGGGAGCAGCTACAGCTCCCTCTTTCCGAGCATATACCGTTTGATATTTATTTGGATCCTCTATAGGCTTTTTTATATATGGAGGAAGAGGAATTTCTCCTATCTGCGGAAGGATATTCTCAAGATTATCTTTAGAAAATTCCAAGGTAAAAATACCATCAGGAGTTCTGTCTATCACTTGAGCATAGAGATCTTCATGAAAATATATCTTTGTTCCTACTTTCGCCCTCCTTCCTGGCTTCACCAAAGCCTCATATTTTCTATCTTCAATTTTCCTGAAGAGTAAAACTTCAATCTCAGCACCTGTTTCCTTTTTCCCATAAATCCTTGCAGGGATTACTTTAGTATCATTTAATACAATAATATCCCCTGATCTTAGAAATTTTTTAATATCTCTGAAAATGTGAAGAGACATCTCTCCTGTACTCTTATTCACCACCATCAACCTACAAGAATCCCTCGGCTCTATAGGTTCTTGAGCTATAAGTTCTTCTGGTAATTCATAATCATAATCAGAGAGCTTTAGTACCACTTTGCTGCCTCCACTTTTTGATAATAATACTTTAGAATCTCCTTATAATTATAACCTCTTTCTGCAAGAACTTTTGCTCCCTTTTGTGAAAGTCCAACTCCATGCCCATTACCTCTTCCAACAAGAGTGAGAATTCCATTTCCATTTAGCAAAATATCAAAAAGAGTACTGGGAAGATTAAAGAGCTGTCTAAATGTAGTACCATTCATATCATATATATACTGATCATCTTTGAATAAAAGTCTTCTCACCCTCCCTGTCTCAGTTTTTTCAAGCTCAATAGAAAAGGAGTTATTCAAATTAATATGAGCAGCTTTTAATTTATCTACGAAATAATCTACGCTAAAATTTAAAGTCCAAGTATCTAAAAATAATTCATCCACATCCTTTACAGCTCTTAAGTAAGGGAGGTACTCTCCCCAAACATTTTCAGAATTTTCTGTATATCCACCTGAAGAACTATGAAAAAAAGCCTTTATAGGAGAACCATTATACACGACAATCTCCCCTAAAGTATCAAGAACTGCTTTATTAGATCTTTCATTTTCCGCTACTACACCTTTATAAACCTGACAATGCGTATTATTACATAAGTCAAAACCTCCATGCCTTCCTCTACTCACTAAAGCATAAGTTCTTGATGCAACAGCCTGAGCTTTCAAAGCTTCCATGGGATAAAATGCAGGCATTTCAGATGGCACCACAGAAAAAAGATACTCTTCCATATTTAATATATTAATAATCCAACTATCTTTATTTATCTCTAAATATCCTCTATAAGCCTTGGAATTATAATTAATAAATTCCCCATCTATAGGATATAAATCTAAAGGAAGAGTTACTCCTAATATACCATTTGCTGTTTCTATAAAAACACTTCCATCTATATTCTTAATTTTTATACTTCCTTTACCCTCTACTTTAATATCAAGATAATCTGTAATAATCCTACTTACATTAGAAAATACAGCTTCTTTTTCTATTCTCCCAAGACCTATTTTTAAGGTTGGAATATCTTGGGAAGGTACTACATTAATAAGAGAGAAGAAAAGGAAAACAAAAATTAACAGTTTCTTCATTTTACTTTCTCAAACGAATAATAATATTCAGAATAATAGTCAAAATAAGACTTAAAAGAATAGATGTAGTCAAAGGAAAGTAAAAAACAAAGTTTTTTCTTTCTATTTTAATATCTCCAGGAAGCTTTCCTAAGAAAGGAATCTTTTCAATAAAAAGGAATATTAATCCTAAAATTATCAGTATAATTCCAAATAGAATAAGCCATTTGCCCATAAAGGACATCTCTATTTTCCTCCTATTATTTTCTGAAATCTTGGAAGATTCTTAAAAGTAACCTCTCTTTTTGTAATAAGTTCACCATCAAAACTTATAAAAAGATCACTATCAGACTTTATGGTTACCTCTTTACCTTTATAAATTTTAACATGTGGATTTATAGTATATTTACCCATATAAACTAAAGGAAATGTAAGTATAAGCTCAAAAGCACTTACTTTACTAGCTACTGCTATATCAAAAAATCCATCACTAAAATTAGCAGATGGTAGAAGCATCATCCCTCCACCATAATATTGAGTATTGCCTAAAGCAATTAACGTTATCCTTCCATTCCAGGAATACCCATCAAAGCTTATCTCACATTCAGGATACTTAAACTCTTTTAGCGTAGTAAAAACTGAAACCATATAGCCTTTAATCCCTGTTAGATTTAAGTTATTAGATCTATAATTAACTTCACCCACAAATCCTGTACCAGCAATTCCTACAAAATATCTATCGTCCAAAATCCCTATATCTCTCTCTTCACTCTTTCCTTCTTTAAGCAATTTAACAGCTTTTTCTATATCTCTTGGTATTCCACAAGACATAGCAATATCATTTCCTCTCCCAAGAGGTATAATCCCAAGAGTCCCTCTCCCTCTAAGTCCATTTACCACCTCATTTATAGTTCCATCTCCTCCTGCAGCAACAATCACATCTGCTCCTTTTTCCAATGCCTTTTCTACTTGTGAAACAGTACCTTCACTGCCAATAGTAAATTCAATAGTATAATCAAGCTTCTCCTTTTCAAGAGTTTCTAAAAGCTTTGGATACATTTTTTCTGCCTTTCCCCGATTTGAAGTAGGATTAAAAAAAATATAGTATTTCATTTTTCTCCTTTCCTCCAATATCTTTCTTTTTCACTATATATGCATCCACAGTACCTCTGTCTATAAAGACCATATTCTTTAGATAATGAAACTCCTTCTCTATATCTCGGTCTAAAATCTCTATAATAAAAGAAAATCCCATATTCATCAGCAAGAAGATTCCCTATATTTTTAATCATTTCATGCTTCTGATATGGACTCACAAGCATAGTGGTAGAAAAATTGGAAAATCCTAATTCTTTTGCCTTTATAACAGTCTTTTTAAGTCTCATATAATAACAAACAGGGCATCTATTATTCTCCCTAAAAACCACCTGCCTTATAAATCCTTCAAGGTCATAATCATCTTCATATACCACCTGGAATTCTTGTCTTTCTGCAAAATCCTTTAGTGTATTTAATCTCATAGAGTATTCTGTATAAGGATGTATATTTGGGTTATACCAAAATCCTGTAATCTCAACCTCTTCTTCTCTAAGAATTTTTAAGGGGTAAGTAAGACAAGATGCACAACAGATGTGTAAAAATAATTTATTATTTTCCATAATCCTTCCTCATTATGTGAGTTAAACCAAGAGGAGTTATAACTCTCCCTCTGGGAGTTCTCTGAATAAATCCTACTCTTAAGAGGTAAGGTTCGTAAACTACTTCTATGGTCTCAGGTGATTCATTAAGTACAGCAGAAAGAGTCTTAAGTCCTACAGGTCCACCAGAAAATTTTTCTTTTAATGTAATGAGAATCTTCCTATCTAAATCATCAAGTCCATTTTCATCTATTCCCATGAGATCAAGGACTTTTTTTATATCATCTTTTGAAATACTCTCCTTTTCTTCTACTTCCAGATAATCTCTTACTCTCTTCAAAAGCCTATTAGCAATACGTGGAATACCTCTTGACCTTTTTGCAATCTCAAAAATTGCTTCATTTGATAAGTTTATCCCAAGCAAGTCTTGAGATCTTCTTACTATTTCTTCCATCTCTTCTTGAGAATAGAAATCCAGGTTAGCTATAAATCCAAATCTATCTCTCAATGGATTGCTTAAAAGTCCAGGTCTTGTGGTAGCTCCAATTAGAGTAAACGGTGGCAGTTTAATATTAAGCACTTTAGCCCCAGGACCTTTTCCTAATATTATACTGATAGATCTGTCTTCCATAGCTGAATACAAAATTTCTTCTAATGTAGAGGATAATCTATGTATTTCATCTATAAATATTATCCCTTTTTCAGAAACACTGGTAAGAAGGGCAACGAGATCACCTGCTTTTTGAAGAGATGGAGCAGATACTACTTTTATTTGTGCCTCTTGCTCTTCAGCTATTATAAGAGCTAAAGTAGTTTTGCCAACTCCTGGTGGCCCTACAAAAAGAATATGATCTACAGGCTCTCCTCTCTTTTTAGCTGCCTTTATAATCAAAGAAAGTCTGTCTTTTATCTTTTTTTGACCTACAAACTCTGAGAGTTTCTTAGGTCTCAAAATGTTATCTAAGACAGGCTCTCTTTGAACTAATGAAAAAGCAGGAAGATTTTTCATCTCCACTATTCCTTAGTAAGTTTTTTTAAGGCAAATTTTATAACTTCCTCTAAATCTTTAATCTCATTAAATTCTTTTTTAATATCTTTCATCACTTCCTCTACTTCGTTCTTATTATATCCAAGCTGATAAAGAGCCTTACTTACCAATACTTCATCAGATGTTACCTTCGGTATAACTCCTTTCATCTCTAAAAATATTTTTTGAGCAGTTTTCCTTCCAACTCCTGAAACATTTAAAAGTATGTGAAGATCTTCCTCCTCTATAGCCTCTCTAAATTCCTTAGGAGAGACATTCCCAACAATTTTTAGAGCAAGTTTTGCACCAATTCCAGAGACACTTCTAAGTTCTTCAAAAAGATCCCTCTCATCTTTATCTAAAAAACCAAAAAGTTTTATTTCCTCTTTTTCTATAACTTCTGATAAGAAAAGAAGAATTTCTTTGCCTAAATTTTCTTTTAAAACCTCATAATCTTTTTTAGAGACAAAAATACGAAAACCTATAAAGTTTAGATCAACTATTACTATTTCATTTGATACCTCTGAAATTTTTGCCTTAATATGATCAAAAAAAACCAATTATAGATTCTCCCCTTGAGTATAAAAATATGAGATAGCAAGAGCCAATGCATCAGCAACATCATCTGGTTTTGGAATTTCTTTTAAGTTTAATATCTCTTTCACCAAATACTGAATTTGCTGCTTGGAAGCCCTCCCATAACCTACAATAGCAAGTTTCACTTCCAAAGGTGTAAACATAACTACCTTTCTCTGACACTGATAAGCAGCAAGAAGTAGCACCCCCTGAGCTTGTCCTATATTTATAGCTGTCTTTGCATTTTTATTAAAAAAGACCTCTTCTATAACAATAGTATCAGGACGATATAAATCAAGGAGAGAAGATACTTGTTCAAATAAAGAATTTAACCGCCTCTCCACGTTCCAAGAAGAGGGAGTTGTAAAGACACCATAATCAATAGCGGATAAATCATCTCCAGATTTTTTAATTACTCCATATCCTGTAATAGCAGTGCCTGGATCAATTCCCAATACAATCATTTAAGAAAGAGTTTGTAGAATTTCATCTGGGATATCAAAATTAGCATATGTTTTTTGTACATCATCAAGATCTTCAAGTTCTTCCATTAATTTAAGCAGCTTCTCTGCTTCTGGACCATCTACAGGAACTAAGTTCTTTGGTACTTTTGTAACTTCTGCTTGAATTATCTTATAACCTTTTTCCTGAAGTTTAGCCCTTACATCTGAAAATGCCTGAGGATCAGTAATTACTGCAACATCTTCCGAATCTACCTCTACATCCTCAGCGCCTACCTCCAAAGCATCTGTAATAAGTTGCTCCTCATCTTTTATACTTTCCCTGTCTATAAGTATGCTTCCCTTATCTTCAAAGATCCATGCTACGCAACCTGCTTCTCCAAGATTTCCCCCATATCTTGTAAAAATTCTTCTTATCTCAGATGCTGTTCTGTTCTTATTATCAGTAACCACTTCTATTAAGATAGCTACGCCCCCTGGACCATACCCTTCATAAGTTATTTCTTCGTAAGTGATACCTTGAATCTCTCCTGTACCTCTTTTAATAGCTCTTTCTATATTCTCCTTAGGCATATTAGCCTCTTTTGCTCTTTCAATAGCAGCTTTCAAGTTGGGGTTTGTCTCTGGATTTCCCCCACCATGCTTAGCTGCAATAATAATCTCTTTACTTAAATTAGAGAATAATTTGCCTTTTTTAGCATCTGCTGAAGCTTTCCTATGTTTAATATTTGCCCACTTAGAATGTCCTGACATATTCTTCGCCTCCTATTCAAAGAATGAAATCTACTACCACTTAAGAATTTTACAATATTTCATAAAGTTTGACAAGAACAAGACTTTTCAGTAAACTTTCATACCATGAGCATAAGATTAGTATTAACTGACATAGAAGGATGCCTTACCGCAAATAAGGGAGTAGCCTTAAATCTTCAAGCTTTTCAATGGATAAGAGAGCATCTTGAAAAGCTTCCACCAATAGCTCTATGTACAGGAAGATCACAACCATATATAGAAGGTATCTTACAAGCGATCGGAAAATTTGAAGATTCTGTAGGAGAAAATGGATGCATTCTCTATATTACAGAGAAAGATGACATCACCCTTCACCCTAAAATAAATGAGAAAACCTTAAAAGAAAAAGAGAAAATGAAAAAATTTTTAAGAGAGAAACTTGAGGGTAAAGCTCATATAGAGCCAGGGAAAGAGGTTTGCGTATCTTTATATCCTGAAGGAAAACTTACAGTACCAGAACTCTCTGAGATTACTAAAGAGCTTTTAAAAAATACCTTTCCAAATTTCCAAGTAGTTTATTCCTATAGTGCAGTAGATATCACACCTCAAGGTATAGACAAGGGAGCAGGTATGGAGATGTTAGTGGAAAGGAAAAAACTAAATTATGATGAGATATTAGGAATTGGAGATAGTTTAGGAGATTTACCATTTCTTCAAAAATTAAAGTGCAAAACAACTCCTGCTAATGGACATCCCACTTTAAAAAGCATAGCTACCTATACTGCAAAAGAAGAAAATATCTTAGGCGTCATTGAGATTCTAAAGCATTTTTTCCTTTGAATAAATCTTCCATTACCTCAGGAAGAAGTCCTATAATATCCGATGCAATAAGCCCATAAGAACTTTTTCTTTCCTTCCATAAGTTTGCAGAATAAGCATGAGTATAACTTCCTAATAAACAAGCTCCTTTCTCTGAAAGTCCTTGAGCAAGAAGTCCTGTAATTATTCCTGTAAGTACATCTCCAGAACCCGCAGTGGCAAGCAGTGAATCAGCAAATGGATTTATATATGTCTCTTTTTCAGGCGTAAAAGTTAAAGAATAAGGTCCTTTTAAAATCAAATGTACCTTATATTTTTCTACAAATTCATCTCCAATTTTAAATCTATTCTTCTGTATATCCTCTGGAGAAGTGCCTAAAATTCTTGCCATCTCTCCAAAATGAGGGGTTAAAATCATTCTTTTATTATTAAGCTCAGGCAAAATATCTCTCACATAGGAAAGAGCATCTGCATCTACTACTACTGGTATAGAAATTCTCCTTAGAAATTCTTGAACAAAATAATTAGTCTCACCATAAATCCCTATTCCAGGACCTATTCCTACTGCATTTATTCCTAAGTCTTTAATCACAGAAACTAAGCTCTCAATATTTTGTGAACTTATAAATCCTTCTCTATCCTTTAGAGGTAATATAATAATCTCAGGATATAAACTTCTATATAACATATGAATAGACTCTGGAACTGCAAGATAAACCATACCTGTATCTACTCTTAATGCGGACATAGCAGAAAGAATAGGTGCTCCTGTATATTTTATAGAACCCCCTATAATTAAAGCTTTCCCCTTTTTAGTTTTGTGAACATTTTTAGAATAAACAGGAAGGAATTTATATAAGTCTTCTTTCTCTACAAGATTTATCCTTGAAGAAACAAAATCTTCCAAAATATTCAATGGAAAACCTAAGTTACTTATTTTTAAGTCTCCTATATAATCTATCGTCGTGGGATTAAAAAATCCAAGTTTTGGAAAAAACATAGTAAATGTTACATCCGCTTTTAAAACTCCCCCCATAATCTCCCCTGTATCAGAATTCATACCAGATGGAACATCTACTGCGATCACAAGTTTCTTTATTGAGTTTACAAAATCAAAGACATCTTTTAAAGATTCTTCTATATTCCTACTTAATCCCACCCCAAAAATCCCATCTATGACAAGATCAAAATCTTTTAGATCTTGATAATTCTCTATTAAAGATACAACTTCTATACTTTCCTTTTCTAAGAGTTTATATTGGATGTTCAATAAAGAAGATGTATTCTTATCCCACAGATAGGTGAAAATTTTAGGTTTTATACCATTATTAAGAAAATATCTTACCAATGAAATAGCATCCCCACCATTGTTTCCAGGTCCACAAAGTACAGCTATCTTTCTATCTTTTAAATTACTAAAATGCTCTTTTAAAAAGTTGAAAAGACTCCCAGAAGCATTTTCCATAAGCATGATAGGAGGAATCCCATACTTTTCTTCAAGACCCTTCTCAATATTTCTTATATCTGTGGAGGTTACCACTTTCATTTTTTATTCTCTATAGTTATGATGACTTTATTGGGAAGACACACTATACTTTCTCCTTTTTTACTAATATAACCTTGTTTTATACATATTTTATCAGGACAAGGAGAAGAAACCATGTGAAAACCTTTACCTTCTCTATACTCAAAGATACTTATTCCCAATGGACCTTTCACTTCAAACTTATCTCCATCTCTTACTTTATCTAATGATAATCTAATTATTGCTTCATTTTCTACAACTACCACTAAATAAGAGCCTTCTCCTTGAGTTATAATAAGAAGTAAGAAAATACTTATAAATATCAGTATAAATATAATTAAAAAATCTTTTTTCTTAATACTCATTATTGTTCAAATTAAAATTACCACAAATTTTACAAGTTTACCAGTATATTTCATAAAGCTCGAGATCAAAAGGCTCAACCATACCTAAAATTAGCCTACAAATATTTTATATTTTATATTTAAAATCTACAGAAAAGCTTTAGCCGGAATAACTTGACAAACTATTTTAACTAATGTTAGAATTCCAAAAATTCTGGAGGCAAACTTCATGGAAAAATTTATGATTAAAGAGATAAAAGAAGGTGTAGAGGTAATAACAAGTTTTAAAAATAGATTAGAAGAATTTAATCAAATAGCCCAGAGGATTATAAACTTTGATCCTCAAAATATAGTTTTTGTTGCCAGAGGCACATCTAATCATGCTGCTAATTGGGGAAAGTATTATATAGAATCTCAAGTAGGTATCCCAGTATCTTTATGTGCACCTTCTCTTTTTACCATATATAAACTTCCTCCTAATCTTAAAAATTCAGTAGTATTTGCCATATCTCAATCTGGAGAGAGTGAGGATATATGTGAAGTTATAGAGGTAGCTAATAAACAGGGAGCTCTAACTATAGGAATTACTAATAATCCTGAAAGTAAACTCTCAAAAATTGCACAAGAATGTTTTTTCCTCAATGCTGGTATAGAGAAAAGTGTTGCTGCTACAAAAACTTATTTGGCACAACTTGCCTCATTATATTTTATTAGTAATGCATTAAAGGGTAGAAAATCTATAGAAGAATTTGATAAAATAATAGCTGGTATGAGAAACATTTTAGAGAGAGAGGAGGAAATAAAAGAAAAAGTAAAACCTTATAAGTTTATGGAACACTGTGCTGTATTAGGAAGAGGTTTTAATCTTCCCACTGCTATGGAAGCAGCATTAAAATTAAAAGAAACCTCATATATAATTTCTCAGGGTTATTCTTCTGCAGATTTTATGCATGGACCATTAGCTCTTGTCAGTGATGGATTCCCTGTATTCTTCTTCGCTCCCAAAGGAGAAAGCCTGGCTAATTCTATAGAGACTCTTAATATCCTTAAAGAAAAAGGAAGTAGTATATTCCTTTTTAGTAATGAACTCTCTTTAGCTAAAGAATATGATGGCATCTTTATAGAGTGCGAAATTTCAGAATATGTTTCCCCAATCCTCCTTATATATCCAGTGCAATTTTTTGCATATTACCTTGCAATATTAAAGGGAAGAGACCCTGACAATCCAAGAAATATTAGGAAGGTGACCATCACAAAATAATGTGGATCATTGAAATTGCATTAGATCTTCTCAGAAATCCCATATTTGTTATACCTATATTTATAGCTATTTTAACTCAAGTGGTAAAAGGAACAATAAGAAGCATTCAAGAGAAAAGACTTATTCGGAGAGCTTTTTTTGAATGGGGAGGAATGCCAAGTTCTCACTCAGCTTTAGTAGTCTCTCTTTCCTTAATAATTGGATTGAAAAATGGTTTTGATTCTTCCATTTTTATTCTTTCCACATTCTTTGCTGGATTTGTAATAGCTGATGCTATAGGAGTAAGATTAGCATCAGAAGAACAGGCTAAGGTTATAAATAAAATACTCCGAAATGAGATAGAAGATAAAGAATTGAAGAATATCAGATTAAAAGAATCTATTGGACATACACCTATTGAAGCTTTTATAGGAGGAATCATTGGGTTCGTTTTAGCATACCTTATTTATCAGATAGTATTCACAAGATGAAGATAGGGTATTTCAGTGATACTTACCGTCCTCACAAAAATGGTGTAGCTACTGCCTTAAGTATACAGAAGAAGAATTTTGAAGAAGAAGGTCATGAATTACATCTATTTATCCCATATATTCCAAACTCTCTTCAAGAGAAAAATGTTTATAAATTACCTTCAATTACTTTCCCTTTTCAAAAGGAACATAGAATAGCAGTACCTCTTTCTCTTAAATACGACCTACTCTTAAACAAGATAGACCTTAAGATCATTCATACTCATACTCCATTCTCATTAGGAATTTTTGGGTGGTACGAAGCAAGAAAAAGAAAAATTCCTCTTGTTCATACATACCATACTCTCTTTACAGAATATGCATATTATATATGGGACCATTTCTCAGGATTCATTAAAAAGCATCTAATCACAGAAAAGGAAGCGAAAGATATTGCCATATGGATGAGTAAAACTTATTGTAACTTATGTGACCTTATCATAGCTCCTTCTACTAAGGTCAAAAAACTTCTTATAGATTTTGGAGTAAAGTCTCCCATTGAGATCCTTCCCAACGGCTTAGATATAAGAGATTTCAAACCTATAGATAAAAACCTTGCAAGAGAAAAACTCAACCTACCTAAGGATGCTATGATTTTGCTCTTCGTAGGAAGGCTTGGCAAAGAAAAAAATATAGAGTATCTTCTCAAAGTAGAAAAATGGCTTAAGTTAAATACTTCTTATCCTATCTATTTAGTAATAGTAGGGGATAACCCTGATAAAAGAGTTTTGGAAGGATTAAGAAAAGAAGCCGAAGAACTTGATATAGAAGATAGGGTTAAATTTACAGGATATTTAGAATATGAGGATATAGCAAATGCATATTTTGCTTCAGATATATTTGTATTTTCTTCTCTCACAGAAACTCAGGGCTTAGTGGTATTAGAAGCTCTTACCACTGGACTTCCTGTAATTGCCTTACAAGATGAAGCCATAGGGGATTTTGTAGGGGATAAATATAATGGTTTCTTAATACCACATAGTCCCTATAAAATAGAAGAGAGCATTTATGAGTTTGGAAGAAAAATCATTGAACTTATAAATAATAAAGAGTTATATTTTACTCTATCGGAAAATGCAATAAAAAGCGCAAAAGATTACAGTGTACAGGAAATTAACAGAAAACTTCTATCCATATACGAAAGACTCATTTGGGATTATAATAAATACTAATGCCGGATTTTATTTCTCTGTTTATAGAAGAGGTCAATAGAAAAAAGCCAAAGCTAAATGAACTCTTTTTTAAGGAAAAAGTAAAAGAGGATACTGCCCTTTTTGAATTCATTAAAAATTTGTGGAATGACATACCTGAAAGTTTTTCTCATAATGGAAAAAATCTGTATGCTATAGATGCTTCCCAAAGAATGCTTTCTTTTGCCTTAGGACCATATCTTTTTATAAGTCAAGGACTTGCTATAGGCTCTAATGGATATGAAAAAGCAATGCTCTCTCTTGAGCCAGTACATAGCTCTATATTAGAAAATCATTTAGCATGGATCAGAGATATCCTTATGCAGGATATTGAAATAAAATTAGCATTAAAGATATTAGAAGAAGAAAATCCACCTTTTACATTGTTCTTAGATGGCTCATTATTATCCAGACTCTCTTACCTTATAAGATATATTACCTTTGAACTTATAGAATATCAAAAATTAACCCAAGAAGTATTAGATAATACCATTAAGCTTATAAATCTTGCTAAAGAGAAAAAAATTGAACTTATATCCATATCAAAAGTAAGTAGAAATACCTTTCTATATCAAATTTTCTCAATAGATCATCCAGAGGTAAAGGATAAATTTCCATATCCTCCCACAGATTCAGAAATCCTATCTATATTTACCTCAACTCCAGGATATAGTAATCCTCTTCTTACTGGAGGAGAAAGAGTCCTTGGGAATAAACAGATGGAAATTTTAGATATAAATAAAGAGTTAAAAAACTCTATAAGCAAATTACCTGCTTTTGCTACTTTTTATGTGAGACTTCTTCCAAAAGATCAAGTACTTCGTATAGATATTCCTGCATATATGATTGATGATAAAACTACTCTTCTTTCTATAGATTTTCAGTGGCTAAAAGATGTGGATATAAACAGTGTTCTCAGTATATTAAATGATAATTGCGTTAGCTCTCAGATATACCAAACTCCTTTGTATTTAGTTGACAAAGTTGTTAGAATAAAAAGAGAGCCTGATCTTGAAAGATATCTTATGATTCTTAGAAGAGAATTTTCAGATCTTTTAGAACTTGATAAAAGCCAAAGGAGGTTCTACTAAAAAGTTCCTATGGAGACAAAATGTGTTGGTTATTTGGTAGGGGAAAGTTATTGTGACAGTTTTCAATTCATAACTAATGAAGAATTAGCACCAAAAAGATTAGAGTATGTAATAACAAAAGGCACCAGTTCCTCTGAGGAAGAGGTAGAAGTTTTAGCTCAAGTAGAAAGCTTAAGAGCATTCTCTGATGTACTTTCAGAAGATCAAGAATATGATGCTACTATAAAACTCTTAGAACTAAATTATAAACTCCCTCTTAAATTAATAGCTTCAGCAAGAGTCCTGGGATATTTGGATAAGGATGGAAATATACAACTTCCAAGATCTGTATCCCTTCCAGGGTCTCCTGTCTATCCTGCACCAGATCCGCTTCTTGAAAAATTCTTTACTCACAATAAACCTACTGCTATAGAGATAGGTACTCTTCTGTATAGATCCAAGGTAAAAGTGACTCTTGACCCTAATGGATTAAGAAGACATTTAGCAATAATAGCTCAAACAGGAGCTGGAAAGTCCTATCTTACAGGACTTCTTCTGGAAAAATTAGTAAAACTTGGAGCTACAATACTGGTTTTTGATCCTAATAGTGACTATGTTTTGTTAAAGCGAAAAAGGAATAATCTAAGAGAATTCTCTTCAATTGCTAATAATGTTACAGTATATAGAATTCCTCGGGTACAAGGAAGATTTAGTAATGAGATGATAGGCGGAGTAGAATCTTACTCTATTCGTTTCAGTGAATTAGAAAATGAACAGATTTCAGAAATTTTGGGCATCTCTGAGTATAGCAATATAAGAGATGCTGTGGAAAGAGTAATAGACGGATTTAGAAAATCAGGAGTTGATTTTACACCTAATGACTTATACGCTAAATTGGAAAAAATTGCAGGAGAAAAGGAAGATGAAGAATCAGAGCCTGTTTTTGATTTTGAAGATCTTGAAAGAAGAACAGTAAAGGATGCAGAAAAAAATAACAAGAGAAAATACTCCGAAGAGATGATTAGTGGAGCCAGAAAAGCCCTAAAATATGTAAAATGGATAAAAGATTATCCTATATGGGGATTTAAAGATATAAAAGTAGAAAATATATTAAAACCAGCTCAGATATCTGTTATAGATTTAGCAGGAATAGAAAAAAATCTTCAAGATTTAGTAGTAAGTAAGTTATTAAATGATATATGGACAAAAGCAAAATCAGAGGGTCTTCCATACCCCTTCTTCATTGTCCTTGAAGAGGCTCATAACTTAGTACCAAAAGAAAAGGCTGAAAAATTAAGAAGTGCAAGGATAATAAACTCTATTGCTTCGGAAGGCAGAAAATTTAAAGTATTTCTTATAGTGGTTACCCAAAGACCATATAAGATAAGTAGCAATACCCTCTCTCAATGTGGAAGTCAAATCATAATGAGGCTTACAAATCCTACAGATCAGGCTGCAGTAAAAGAAGCATCAGAAGCACTTTCAGAAAATCTTTTCAATGATCTTCCAGGATTAAATATAGGTGAAGCCATAATCTTAGGAAAACTTACTAAAATACCTGTTATGGTAAAAATAGGAGAAAGAGAAACTGCAGAAGGCGGTTTTGACATTGATTTAGATGAGGAATTCCAAAAAGCATTAAGTGTTGCTAATATTAATGATCTATTTTCTAATAATCTTCCAGAAGACCTACCTGATTTTGGAAATGACATCTAATGTTAAAGATTCTCATAACTGCAGATAGCCACCTGGGAAGATACTATAGAAAAATGCTTCCCGAAAGATTACAGGAAAGGAGAAGGAGATTAAGAAACTCCTTGCAGGAAGTTATTGACTATGCTATAGAAGAAAAGGTTGATATCTTTATACAAGCAGGAGATCTCTTTGACTTATCAAATCCAAGGAATCAGGATCTCACTTTTATAGCCAGAGAATTTGCGAAACTTAAAAGAAACAATATTGAGACTTATGCCATAGGTGGAAATCATGATGCACCAAATATGGTGGATAATGATTCTTTCCCTATTAAAATCTTTGAAGAGGCAGGACTTATAAAAGTATTTCCATCCCAATCCACTGTTAAATACAAAATATATAAGAATAGTAGCTCCGAAAGAGTACTGATTGGTGGACTTTCTCATGATCCAAGGAAAAAAGGAAGGATGGATCCTTTAGAAAAAATTATTGTACCACCTGATATACCTTCCGATGAAGATCTATTTAAAATACTTATCCTTCACTACTCTTTTGAAAAATTTGCTCATCCCAAAGCTCAGGAGCCACAAGTTACCTTAGCATCTCTTTCCACATTACCATTTAATTTGTATATTCTTGGACATCTCCATAAAAAAAATGAATATCGTTTTGAAGATAAACTTTTACTTATTCCAGGAAGTACTGAAAGATTTGAGTTTGGGGAAGAGAATATAACTCCAGGTTTTTATCTTTTAAGAATTCAAAGTAAAAAAGTAAGCTTTGAGCATCATAAAGTAAATGTGCAGCCTATGAGAAATATAGAGATTAAACTAACAGAGGTATCCGAAGAAGATCCTACAGGTTCCATTATAGAAAGAATTGTAAATGTATCTCAGAAAGACCAACTATTAAAATGTAACTTAATAGGTGCAATTCCTCTTTCTATCTATCAAAGAATAAACTTTAGCAAGCTATTAGAAGAAGGCACATCATTAAATTTTCTCTTTGATTTGGATACCCAGAACTTAAAAATTCTTGGAAAAGAGATTAATACCCTCCCAGTAGCAGATTTAAGCCTTGACAAAGTAATTAATGATGTAACAGAAAAATATATAGAAGATAACATAAATGATAGAGAAACTATTATAGAAGCCATGAACTGGATAAGAGAGACATTAAAGGAAGAAAAAATACTATGATAAAACTTGCAAGCTTAAAACTTGCTAACTTTAAACAGTATGAAAAAGCAGAGATAGACTTTCCTGATCAAGGGAGAATCCTTATAAAGGGCAAAAATGAGGCAGGGAAAAGCACTATTTTTGAAGCAATAGTTTTTGCTCTCTTTGGAGAACCCATATATGTAGGAAACAGTGATAAGGACAATAGAAATTTAATAAGATTTAATGCAGATTCTACCACAGTAGAGCTCATTATAAAAACTGATGAGAAAAGAATAAAAATAAAAAGAACTCTCTCTACCCGAGATTCTCAAAGTTGCTCGTTAACTATAGAATCGCTTACTTCAGATACTACTCCTGTTTTTATTACAAAAGTAAAACAAACTAACGAAAGGATTATTAAAGAGATAGGCATAGACAAAAAGATTCTCGTAAATACATGCTTTGTAGGACAGAAAAAAATAGGTTCTTTAGAAGATTTAAAACCTGGAGAAAGACAAGAAATTATTTCCAAACTTTTCAATTTAGAGTATTTAGGAGAAGCCATTGAATTAGCAAAAGATAATAGGAAGAAATATAAAGATGAGATAGAAACTTACGAAATCATAAAAAAAGCAGGGGAAGCAAAAAAAGAGCTACCTCAAATAGAAAAAGAACTTCAAGAAATTCAAAAAAGGAAATTGGAAATTGAAAAAATAGAAAAAGCAAAAGAGATACTTAGCAAAGAAGAGGCTATAAAAAATCTCTCAAGGGAAATAGAAACTTTAGAAGAAAAAGCAAAGGCTCTTGAAAAAGAGGTAGAGAGATTTAAGAAATACAGAGAGGAAGAAAAAAAACTTGAAGAAATATTTAACATAAAGGGGAACATTCAAAATTTTGAAGAACAGAAGACAAAAATTGAAGAGAGAATAAAAGATTTAGAAGAGATTATAAAAAATGAGCCTTCTGTAAAAGAAAAACTAAAAGAGTTAGAAAAAGGCTTGGAAATAAAAAATAAAATAGAGGAACTTAAAAAGGAGCTATCAGATTTAACAATAAAGATAACTAAGTTAGATGAAAACATACCTAACTTAAAAGAAAAGGCAAGCAACCTTAAAGAGCTTCTGGAAAAGACAAAAAGTATAGCAGACAAAAAACAGGAAATAGATTCATTAGATAAAGAGAGAGAAAGCATAGAACAAAGACAAAAAATATTGAGAGAAAGAGAAGAAAAGATAAATAACATCTTACCAAGGATAAAAAATTTAGATAAGGAAGAGGACGCTATCCAGAAAGCCATTGTTACTTTATCTCAAATAGAGAAGGTTAATAATTTAAAAAACAATCTTTCTAAAAATAGAAAAAATGTTATCTCAGTCCTTATTTTATTAATAGCCTCTTTAATTTTAACTTTCTCTTTAAATTCTCTTTTTATCCTATTAGCATTATGCTCTCTAATATTTCTTGTTTCTTTTTATAGAACTTATTCAAAAATAAGAAGTAACTATGAGAAAGAATCAGGCAGATTAGAAGATTCCTTAGAGGCTCTTCCTGAAAATTTAAAGAACCAACAAGAAGAGCTCTTAAAAGAAAGACTAAGTAATATTCAAACACTAAGACGAAAGAAACAAGAACAGATAGAAAGAATAGTCTCAAAGATTGAAGAGAAAATTGAAAGTAGTAATAAAGAAATCATATCTAAAAGAGAAGAAAAAGCAAAATTAGAAGCAGAACTTAGAAGCTTAATTGAAGATGAAAAAAGAGCTAAAGGACTCATGGATGAGCTTTCTAACACACTAAAATGCGCAAGAGATCTTTCCCACATTGAGGAGAGTATAAATAAGTTAGAAGCACTTTATAAAAAATACCAATCAGATAGAGAATACTTAGAAAAAAATATATCTCAATTAAAAGGACAAGATCTCTTTTCTGAAAAGAATTTATCAGATCTTTCCTTAGAAAAAGGGTCTTTAGATGCTGAAATTAAGAAAATTGATGAAGCTAAAAAAGAAGTAGAAAAAGAAAAGAAAGATTACGAAAATATAATAAATAACTTGACACAATTAAATAAAACTCTGGGAGAAAAGACTGAGAATTTTATCTTACCATCTCCAGAATATCTCCAAGAGCTCAAAGAGAAAATAAAGGAATTAGAAAATAAAAATACTGAAGAAAATTCTAAAAAGGCAAATGAAGAGCTACATAGAAAAAAAGGAGCAAAGGATAATTTAGAAAAGATTTATAACTCTTTGATAGAAGAATTTATAGATAAATTTAAAGAAGAGAATTGGAAAGAGTTAGCCTTCATTGATATAGGACATGAAGAGAAAGAGTCCATTAATTTAAATGAAAAAGATCTTCTTCAAAAAAAGGGCGAAATGGAAGGAATTATTAAAGAATTTGAGTTAAAGACAGGGAGAAAAAGAGAGGAATTAGATCCTGAAAAAGTAGAAAAGAATTATAGAAATTTAGAAAAAAACATGCTAAAGATGGACTACGCTGTAAAGATTATAGAAAGTATAAGAGAAAGTATTCTCAAGGCAGTACTTCCAAGAACCATGGCTTTTATGCAGAAATTTCTTCCCATACTTACTGCAGATAGATATCATTATGCAGAGATTGATGAGGATTACAAATTAAAAGTCTATACCAATTATCAAAGTACACCTATTGAGAAAAACCTCTTTAGTGGTGGGACTCAAGATCAATTATCTCTTGCCCTAAGACTTGCCTTTGCTATGGCAACTCTTCCCCAAAACAAAGGAGTCCAACCTGGATTTATATTCTTAGATGAACCCTTAGGTTCTTTTGATGAGGAGAGAGGAAAAGCTCTTGTACAGCTTTTAACTCAGGGAGAGATCGCAGAGTATTTTGATCAGATCTTTGTTATAACTCATATACCTATAGAAGAGAGCCTTTTTGATGAAATCATATACATAGAAAACGGAAAAATTATCAGAAGAATGGAGGATTTTAATCAAGCTTTAGACTTTTGAGATATTCTTTAAATAATTCTCCTAATCCTTCTCTTTGTAAAGCAAGCTCTACTGAAGCGATAAGAAAACCTAATTTATTTCCTGTATCGTATCTTTTTCCCTTAAACTCATAAGTATAAATAGCTTCTTTTTCAAGAAGAAGTTTTAGACCATCAGTAAGTTGAATCTCCCCACCTTTCCCTGGCTTTACCTTTTCAAGCATTGAAAATATTTGGGGAGTTAGAATATATCTTCCTACAATAGCAAGATTAGAAGGGGCTTCTTCTACCGATGGCTTTTCCACAAGATTTGTAACCTGATATACACCTTCATCTATCTCTTTGCCAGCAATAACACCATAGTTTTTAACTTCGTCCTTAGGTATTCTCTCTACTGCAATGACAGAACATTTATATCTTTCATATATTTCTATCATCTGTTTTATACATGGTACATCACTTATAATAAGATCATCACTTAAAATAACTGCAAAAGGCTCATCTTTTACAAGCTCTTTTGTCACAAGTACTGCGTGTCCAAGTCCAAGAGGCTCTTTTTGTCTTATATAATATACAGTAGCAAGTTCTGATATCTCTCTCACCTGTTTCAAAAGTTCTAAATCTCCTTTTTTTTGAAGGAAATATTCTAATTCAAAAGAAATATCAAAATGATCTTCTATAGCCCTTTTATTTCTCCCAGTAACTATAATTATCTCCCCTATTTCAGAGTTAACGGCTTCTTCTACAGCATATTGGATTATAGGCTTATCCACCACAGGAAGCATTTCCTTAGGCTGAGCTTTTGTTGCTGGTAAAAATCTTGTACCAAGACCGGCAGCAGGGAAAATAGCTTTTCTTATTCCCATATTAATCCTCCTCTATTCCTCTGGAAGCTTTGCAATTACTTGAATAATCTCTCCTTCTTCCACAATAAGTTGATGCGCCGTATTTGCAGGAATTAACAAAACATCTCCACTTTCTATTTCAACTATTTGTGACTCTATTATCTCACACCCTCTTACCTCTTCGGGTTCTATAAATTTACCTCCAGCATATTTATCACTAACAAGTACTTTTGCTTTCCCAGAATATACAATGTATACATCATTAATCTTCTTATGTACCTCTGTTTCGCTCTTAAAAGGAGCCGTAAAATTTAAGAATCTTAAAACAAAACTTCCTTTTTTAAAATCGCTAATATTTTTATCTTTTATAGAAAACTTCTTATACATTTACATCCTCCTTTTAAAAACAAACTTTCTAAATATTCTAACCTTTAATAAAAACTTAATCAACTTTAGAAAACTAAACAAAAACCTTATAATAAACAAAAATGATTCTTACTTCTCTTTTTATAATTTATATGATAAAATTACCTCGTAAAATTAATATAAAGATGCAAAGGTGCTTTGGAAGAATTCCAGAGCACCTTTAGTTTTTAAAGAAAAAACCTAAAGGAGGCGCATAAAAAGCATGAAAGATAATGAGATAAAAATTGTTGATACCACATTGAGAGATGGCGAACAGACAGCTGGCGTTGTATTCTCAAAGGCTGAAAAGGTTCAAATTGCCAGAATGTTAGATGAACTTGGTGTACACCAAATAGAAGCAGGTGTACCTGTTATGGGAGGAGACGAAGAAGAAGCTATAAAAGCTATCGTAAAGTCGGGTTTAAAAGCTAGTATAATGGGCTGGAATCGTGCAGTTATAAGTGATATTGAGACGTCATTAAGATGTGGAGTAGACGCTGTCGCTATCTCAATCTCTACTTCTGATATCCATATTAAATACAAACTTAGAAAGACCAGAGAATGGGTCCTTGAAAGTATGGTAAAAGCTTGTGAGTTTGCTAAAAAACATGATGTATATGTATCAGTAAATGCAGAAGATGCTTCCAGAACTGATTTAGATTTTCTATTACAATTTGCAAAGGCAGCAAAAGAAGCAGGAGCAGACAGATTAAGATTTTGTGATACAGTAGGAATTATGGAACCATTTACGATCTATGATGTGGTAAAAACTATAATTGATAAGACAGGACTTGCAGTAGAAATGCATACTCACAATGATTTTGGTATGGCAACAGCAAATGCTCTTGCAGGAATAAAAGCTGGAGCTACATGGGTAGGAGTAACAATAAATGGACTTGGAGAAAGAGCGGGAAATGCTGCCTTAGAAGAGGTTGTTATGGCTCTCAAATATATTTATAACATTGATGTAGGGATAAAAACCTATAAATTAAAAGAAGTATGTGAGTATGTAGCAAAAGCATCTGCTCGGGAACTCCCTGTAAATAAAGCAATTGTGGGAAAGAATATTTTTGCCCATGAGTCTGGTATTCATGCTGATGGAGTAATAAAATACCCAAAAACTTATGAAGTATTCACTCCCGAAGAAGTGGGAGGAGAGAGACAAATTGTCATCGGAAAGCATTCTGGAACTCATGCTCTTATAAGAAAATTCCAAGAATATGCAATTCAGCTCTCTGAAGAAGATGCTCAAGAATTACTTAAAAGAGTAAGGGAATTAGCGGTGGAGCTTAAGAGACCTCTCTTTGATAAAGAACTTATGTATTTGTACCAAGACTACCTAAAAGAAAAGGGAGGAAAATAAGGAGTATAAAGTATGGGAAAAACTATCTCAGAAAAAATCTTTTCTATTCATACAGGTAAAGATGTAAAAACAGGGGATCTTGTTATTGCTAAAATAGATGCCCTCATGGGACAAGATGGAACTTCTCCTCTTGCTATAAAGGTGTTCAGTGAGTTAGGAGGGGAAAAAGTCGTAAATGCTGAAAAAGTTCTATTAGTAATGGATCATTCTGTGCCACCCCCTAATGAAGGAGTAGCTAATTTACACAAATTAATGCGAGAATTTGCAGAAAAATATGGTACACAAATCACTGAATTTGGAGAAGGTGTATGCCATCAAGTCTTCATGGAAAGAGGGCTTGCAACACCAGGAAGTTTAGTAATAGGTGCCGATTCTCACACCTGTACATATGGAGTTTTGAATTGCTTTTCTACAGGCGTAGGTTCCAGTGAACTTGCAGCTGCTATGTACACAGGGAAATTGTGGTTTAAAGTTCCAAGCACAGTAAAAATTAATCTAAACGGAAAGCTTCCTAAGGGAGTAACTGCAAAGGATGTGGTACTTTTCCTAATAGGACACTTTAAAGCAGACGGGCTTACTTATAAGGCTATTGAATTTGATGGAGAGATTATTAAAGAACTCTCTATGGATGGGAGAGCAACTATTACTAACATGGCTGTAGAGATGGGAGCTAAAGCTGGAATAATGCCTTTTGATGAAAAAATAAGAGAATTTTTTGAAAAGATAGGATATCCTCAAAAGAATGGCATCTCTGCGGATCCTGATGCGGAATACGAAGCAGTATATAACTTTGACCTTTCTAATTTGGAGCCTCAAGTTGCCATGCCTCATACTGTAGATAATGTATCTCCCATATCTAAAATAGATAAGACCAAAATTAATGAGGCTTATATAGGAACATGTACCAATGGAAGATTAGAGGATTTCAGACTTGCTGCAGCCTTACTAAAAGGGAGAAAAATAGCCCAAAATGTAAAAATGATCGTAGCTCCTGCATCAAAAAGAATCTTGATGCAGGCTTTAAAAGAAGGACTTATTGATATTTTCTTAGATGCAGGAGCAGTGGTAGTAAATCCAGGATGTGGTCCATGTGTAGGAACCCATCAGGGAATTCCCGCTGATGAAGAAAATGTTATCTCCACCGCCAATAGAAACTTCAAGGGGAGAATGGGAAATAACAAAGCATTTATATACTTAGCTTCTCCTCTCACAGTAGCAGCCTCAGCAATTAAAGGAGAAATTACTGATCCAAGAGAATTGCTATAAAGGAGGAATTAAAAATGATTATAAAAGGAAAAGTCCATAAATTTGGTGATGATATAAATACTGATTATATTATTTCCGGCAAATATAAATTTAAATCATTAGATTTTGTGGAGATGTCAAAGCATCTATTTGAGGATTTAGATCCAAATTTCTATAAGAAGATAACCCCTGGAGATATCATTGTGGCAGGAAAAAACTTTGGATGCGGATCTTCCCGAGAACAAGCTCCATTAGTAATAAAATATGCAGGGATAGGGCTTGTAATTGCCAAGAGTTTTGCAAGGATATTTTATAGGAATTCCATAAATGTAGGACTTCCCTTACTTGAAGCAGATACCGATGAGATTGATGATGGAGATGAATTGGAGGTAGATCTTTTCCAAGGGAAAATTTATAATAAAACAAAAGATAAAATTATTTACTCAAAGAGTACTTTTCCTGAGATAATGGTAAATATCTTACAAGCAGGAGGCTTAGTGGAATATTTAAAAAAAGAAGGAGACTTCAAGATTTGAATGTATAATTTCTCTTTTTACTTTCCCACTAAGGTAAAATTTGGCGTAGGACTCTGGGAGAAAATTCCCGAAGAGTCCTATTTTTTGGGAAGAAAAATATTGTTAGTAACTGGAAAGAAACACTTAAAAGAGACTGGAATTTTATCTAATTTAGGAAAAACCTTTAACAATTACCCTATAGACCTTTATATCTTTGATGAGGTTCCACCAGAACCCCCATATTATGTGGTAGATCAAGGAGCGGAATTTGCAAAAATGAAGGATATAGAGTTAATTATAGGGATCGGTGGAGGAAGTGCTTTAGATGTTGCAAAGGCTATCTCTGTAAAGGTAAATCTTACAGGTTCCATATGGTATTATGTGGGAGATAATAGCGAAAAAATAACAGTAAAAGGTCTACCTACAATCTTGGTGCCTACCACAGCTGGAACAGCCAGTGAAGTTACAAAAATCTCAGTATTAATTAACCCTGAGACAAAGGAAAAACTCAGCGTCAACAATGATAATTTATATGCTACTTTAGCAATAGTTGATCCTTATCTTACACTATCTCTTCCAAAGGACGTTACTGCCAGAAGTGGAATAGACGCCTTTATTCACTCTTTAGAATCCTATCTTTCCAAGAATAGTAATATCCTAACTGAACCTATCTCTCTCACTGCTTTAAGGCTTATATACAAATATCTGCCAAGGGTCTATGAAGATGGTGATCGTTTAGATTTAAGAGAGAAAGTTCTTTATGCCAGTACCATAAGTGGAATCGCTTTTACTCAAACAGGACTTGGAGGAATTCACGCCATTGCCCACCCTATAGGAGTATTTGCTAATATTCCTCATGGACTTGCTTGTGCCTTAGTAACTTTACCTGTTCTTGAATATAATCTGGATATATTATCCCGAGAGAAAATCTCCGCCCTTAGTAGATCTGTAGGTGTTTACTCTATGAGATCTGCCAAAGAAAAAATTCTAACAAAAATAGAAGAATTTTTTAAGAGTTTAGGAATAACCTTAGGACTAAAAAACTACGGCATAGATAAAAGTATGCTCCCTATAATTGCAAAAGAAGCTGCAAAAATGGGAGCTTATAAAACTAATCCAAGAACCTTAACCTATGAAGCAGTAATTGCTATACTTCAAAAGGCTTGGTAATTCTTCCTATCTACAATCTCTAAAACTGGCTTAAATTTTACAATAGATCTATCTGGAATATAGCCTCTAACTGCTACATTAGGATATATAAGTACTTCTTTCCCAATAATAGATCCAGGATTTAATACTGAATTACAACCTGTCTCACTATCATCACCAATGATAGCTCCCAATTTTCTCAAACCTGTATCATAAACTTTTCCGTCTATTGAAACCTTAACAGTAGATTCATTGATGATCTTTAAATTGGATATCTTTGTCCCTGCACCTAAGTTTACTTTATGTCCAAGAATACTATCTCCTACATAATTAAAGTGTGGAGCTTTTGCACCAGAAAGAAGAATACTATTTTTAACCTCACTACAATGACCTACCACAGAATTATCTCCAACATAAACATTCCCTCTTATATAAGCACCCTCTCTTATCTCACAATTTCTTCCAATGTAAGCAGGACCTTTAATATAAACATGAGGCTCTACAATTGTCCCTTCTCCTATGAAAACGGGACCCTCAACAAAAACTCCACCTTTTAAAACACCACAAACCTCTGGCTTTACATACTCATGTAAAAAATCATGGAGTTTTAAAAGAGCTTCCCATACAAAATTTATACTCTCAAAAAGTTCCTTTTCAAAATCCCCAAGTTCAAAAAAATCCTCTGGTTTAAGCATAAAATCCCTCCTTTTTACCATCCTAATATATTTAAAACTTCAAGAATATCCTTTGGTCTTGATGCTAAAAAATGTACACCATCAAGAAGCTTACTTTCTTTTATCTTTTGGCAAAGTTCTGCACAAATTTCTATTCCAGTCCTTCTTACATCAGTACTTTTTTCAATTTTTTCAATAACAATCTTTGGTATTTCAACCCCTGGTACACTGTTCAACATATAATTCATCATCTGAAGAGACTTAAATACGGTAACTCCAGCTAAAATCTTTATATCTTTCCCCACCTTTTCTCTAACTTCCTCTATAAGAGGAAGAGCAAAAAATAGCTGCGACTGGAAAAATTCAGCACCTACCATATGCTTCTTTTTAAGCTTCCATATTTCTAAATCCAAAGGTTTTAGATTTGGGTTAAATACTGCACCTAAGAAAAATTCAGGACTTTTATTTAATTTTTTACCAGAAAAATCCTCGCCTTCTTCTAATCTTTTAGCAAGTACCAAAATGTTTACTGTATCCAGATCAAAAACTGGCTTTGCACTTTTAGCTATTCCTGTAGTAGTATAATCTCCTGTAAGCACAAGAACATTGTTAATTCCAAGAGCCGAAGCACTTAGAAGCTCTCCAGAAATAGCAACTCTATTCCTATCCCTTGCAGTAATCTGAAAGATGGGTTCTACACCTTCTCTTAAAAGAAGATAACTTCCCACGAGAGATGTTATTCTTACCCCTACATTCTGAAAATCTGTAACATTTACTGCATCAATTCTATCTTTTAAAAGAAGCGTTTTTTCTATAAAAGAAGAGATATCCACCCCTCTTGGTGGGGTGACTTCTGCTGTTACAACAAATTTTCCGGCTCTAATCTTTTCTTCAAAATTCATTCTTGAAGAAGTATCTTACTAAAATCTTTAGGAGGAATAACTCTTAAAAAGTTATCTTCAGTAAACTTTTTAGTTTTATAAAGAATTATCCAAGGGCACAATCTATCATAAACCTCACAAATTCCATATTTAGACCCTCCACATGGTCCATTTCGCATCTTCTTAGGACATAACTTCTCCATACATAAATTTCCTGTCCAAGAAATCCAGCACTCTCCACAGGCAGAACATAATCTTGCAAAACTTCCAAGACTCCTTCCAGGCTCAATCTTTAAAGTATTAGTAGCCGTAACTACAGGCTTATTCAGATAATTAGGAAGTATCTGAGGAAATCCCCCACAAGTAAAAGTTATTATACTTTCAGCTCTCTCTAAGTTTTCTTTCTCTTCCTTAAGAATATCTTTAAGAGCTCCCACATTACACCCTTCTTTAGTAAGATTATACATACCTACAATTTCTAAGCCAAAATCTTCTAAATAAGGAAAAACCTTTCTATTCTTCTCTTCTATATCTAAAAAACCACAATTATCACATGAGAAGATAAAAACCTTATTTCCTTTTAAAAAAATCCTAACCTCTTCTTTAGATTTAATCTCCAGTCTCATCTTTTCTTACCGCCTTCAGAAGATTTAAAGCAAGAACTCTTGTGGTTATTATCCCAATACCACCTGGAACTGGCGTTATACTTTTAACCTTATTCTTTACCCTATCAAAATCCACATCTCCTACAAGTTTGCCCTCAACCACATTAGTGCCCACATCTACCACAACTGCATTTTCATTTACCATATCGGGTGTAATCATGCCAGCTTTGCCTACAGCTACAACTAAAACATCTGCCATCTTGGTATAGAAACTTAGATTTTTAGTCCTGGAATGACAAATTGATAAAGTAGCATTTTTATGAAGAAGAAGCAAAGCAAGAGGACGTCCTACCGAGATACTTCTTCCCACTAATACTACATTTTTCCCTTCTAAGGAGATATTATAAAAATCAATAAGCTCAATTACTGCTTGTGCAGTACAAGGGTGAAATGTATCTTCCCCATAAATAATCTTCCCTAAATTCTGATAGGAAAGACCTTCTATATCTTTAGAAGGAGGGATCAATTGATAGACCTTCTCTTTCTCCAGATGTACTGGAAATGGTCTTAATATAAGTACTCCATGAATATTATTATCTTCTGAGATTTCTTCCATCTCTTTCTTAAAATCAGAAGAAGGAATATCCTCTTCCAAGTTTCTTCTTTCCACATTTATCCTTACTTTTTTAAAAAACCTCTCTACACTATCAGCATAAGATTCTCCCTCAGGATTTTCTCCTACTTTTATTATAAGAAGAGTAGGAACAATTCCTTTTGAGCCAATCTCTTTAAGATCTTCTCTTATTTTTTCTTCAAGTTTCTCAGCTACAGGCTTTCCATACAAGATTTCTACCATAATCCCTTTCCTTTCTTAGGATAACCCTATTATATTACCTTTATCATCTATATCTATCTTGTATGCAGAAGGTATTTTAGGAAAACCTGGCATAGTCATTATATTACCTGTGTAAACTACTACAAAACCTGCTCCTCCAGAAATCTTTACCCCTTGTACATTTAAATCAAAACCTTCTGGTTTTTCTAACATTTTTGGATTATCAGAAAGAGAATATTGGGTTTTTGCCATACAGACTGGAAGATTAACAAAATTCCATTTTTCTATATGCTTCAAATCTTCCTTAGCTTCCTGAGAAAAGATCACATCTTTAGCCCCGTAAACCTCTTTTGCAATTTTTTTTATTTTAGATTCGTAAGGCTCCTCTAATGAGTATAAAAATTGAAAATTATTTGGATCATTTTCAATTGCAGACAAAACTTCTTTTGCAAGTTCTCTTCCACCTTCACTTCCTTTTTCATAAACTTCTGAGACAGCAACCCTTATATTTCTCTTTTTTAACTCCTCAAGTAAGAAATTAATCTCTCTTTCAGTATCCCATGGGAATTTATTCAAAGCCACTACTACTGGAATCTCAAAAACATCTCTTATCACGTGTATATGATGCAGAAGATTTGAAAGCCCCCTTTCTATAGCAGAAATATCTTCTTTATTTAGCTCCTTTTTGTTTCCTCCATGAAGTTTTAAAGCCCTTATGGAAGCTACTATAACTCCTACACTGGGCTTTAAATCTCCAATTCTACATTTGATATCAAAAAATTTCTCCGCACCAAGATCTGTACCAAATCCTGCTTCAGTTACCACATAATCGGAAAGTCTTAAAGCTATTTCAGTAGCAATAAGAGAATTACACCCATGAGCAATATTAGCAAAGGGTCCCCCATGAACAAAAGCTGGAGTGCCTTCAAGAGTCTGAACAAGATTAGGTGACAAGGCATCTTTCAAAAGTACTGTCATAGCTCCCTGAGCATTTAATTCCTTACTAAGCACAGGTTTTTCATCATAATTTAGACCTAAAACAATGTTACCTAATCTTTCTTTAAGTTCCTTAATATCTTGCGCCAAGGATAGAATTGCCATAACTTCCGAGGCAGCAGTAATATCAAAACCATCTTCCCGAGGAATTCCATTACTCTTTCCACCAAGCCCACTAACAATATGTCTAAGTTGTCTATCATTCATATCTAAACATCTCTTCCAAAAAATCTGCCTTACATCTATCTTCAATTCATTTCCCTGATATATATGATTATCAAGAAGTGCTGAAAGAAGATTATGTGCAGAACCCACAGCATGAATATCTCCAGTAAAATGGAGATTAATTGTATCCTCAGGAATTACCTTTGCTCTACCTCCTCCTACAGCACCTCCCTTTACTCCAAAGATAGGTCCCATAGATGGTTCCCTAAGACAGATCATAGCCTTTTTAGATAAAGATGCTAAAGCATCTCCAAGCCCTATAGCAGTGGTAGTTTTTCCCTCTCCATAAGGGGTAGGGGTCATTGCAGTAATAAGAATAAGATTTCCCTTCTTTTGATCTTTAATCCGTTCAAGTACTCGCCAATCTACTTTACCTATATACCAACTATAAGGAATAATCTCCTCTTGAGAAAGCCCTAATTCCTCTGCTAATTCATAGACATTTTTCACTTATATTCCTCCCAAGCTCAAGTCTCTACTGGAACAATTTCTCCCCAAATATTATTGCCATCTACATAAAGATAACCTATGGAATTTTGCTTTGCGAAGTACTTATCAGTGGGAGACCCAGGATTAAAAAAGAGCATATCATCTTCCCATTCTATCAAGGCTTGATGTGTATGTCCAAACACTATAGCCTTTATATCTTCCCCTTCAAAAAGTTCTCTCACTCTTTCTTTTATCCCCCAAGGACCACCACTGCCATGAGTAATTCCTATTTTTATCTTTTCAACAGTTATAACTCTCTTAGCAGGAAGAATTCTTTTAACCTCAAATGAATCCATATTCCCATAAACACCAATAACATCTGAAATCTTCTGGAGTTCAGGTAAAAAGAAAAGATCCTCCCAATCACCAGCATGTAGAATTAAATTTACATTTTGAAGTTTCTCTAAAATTACTTGAGGCAAAGCAGGACATCGGGATGGAATATGAGTATCTGAAAGAACCCCTATTTTAATCATAAAAATATCTTCCTCCTAAAGATCACAAATAATCGCAAAAAATTAAAATTATTGAAGAATTAACATTAACGTTTCCTAATAATTGGCGGGGAGGGTGGGACTCGAACCCACATGGCCGTAAGGCCTTACCGGTTTTCAAGACCGGCCCCTTAGCCAATTCGGACACCTCCCCGAGGTCCAGTGAAAATTATACCACAAAATCTTTAAAATTTACCTTAATTTTTGGTATACTAAGAAAATATCACGAGGGGAAGAGGTATATAAAGGGAAGATGAACTACCAGATGAAGAAACAAAATTATGTATTATTTGATACAAGAATAGTGGTATCATTTAAAAAAATTTACTTACATAGGTTATGCGGAAATGAAAATATCATGTTCTACCGCAGCTTTTATTGATCCTAAATCATCAGTAGAAGAAAAGTTAAGAGCTTCTATAGAAGCTCTTAACACCATAGTTAATTATGGCTATGATGGAATTGAGCTCTTTATACCAAAGGTATTTAATGAAGAACAAAATGATATTCTCTTTAAAGAAGCAGAAAAAATAAAAGGGAAAATTCTTAGTATGCATGCTCCAAAAAATACGCTACACAGACCAGCAAAAGAGATATTTCCATCTTTATCAAGACTTATTAAAAGAGCAGGAGAATTAGAAACAAAAATTATAGTACTCCATCCTCCTTTTCAAAAAGATTTCTCCTCTCTGTTAAGAAAAGTCTTCTTCATCTTTGATAAGCTAATAAACTATGCACAAAAAAACAATGTAATTTTAACTATAGAAAATGTACCCTATCTTTTAGATCCACCTATTTTTTATGAGGAACTTACAAAAAGATATTCTGAAGGTATAGGCATAACCATTGATATAGAATATCTACATTCTACCCCTTATTCCCTTGAGAAATATCCTACAGAACTTCTTACTAATTTTTTAAAAAATATACATATAAGAGATTATGATGGACACAGTTTTGATGATGAAGGTAGAAGAAGATACTTACAACTTGGAAAAGGTAATATAGACTTTAAAAAGATCTTCAAAAAACTTAGCGAATTAAACTATAAAGGTCCAGTCACTGTGGAGACCGTTTTTAATAACGAACCCGATGATTTAATTTATTGCCAAGATTTTATTTTGAAGAATCTTTCCTAAAGATTAAAGATCGTTAGCTTCAGGATACGATCCAAGAATTTTAAAATCTAAGCACTCTTCTTTTATCTTTTCTAAAGACTTTTTTACTTTTTCATCTTCTATATGTCCCTGAAAATCTACAAAAAATCTATATTCAAAAGATTTAGAAGGCACAGGTCTTGATTGAATTAAAGTCATATTCAATCCATAATCATGGAGAGGTCTTAAGGCTCTATATAAGGCTCCTGCTTGATGCTTCACAGAGAATATAATAGATGTTTTATCCTTTCCAGAATTTCTTGGGATATTTTTTCCAAGTACTAAAAATCTTGTTTTGTTATTCCAGGAATCCTGAATACTCTCAGCTAAAGTCTTCAATCCAAAAATTTCGCCAGCAAAACTACTCGCTATAGCTGCACTATCTTTATTATTCTTAACTAACATAGCTGCATAACTGGTACTTGAAGTAGGAATCTCTTCCACATTTGGCAAATTTTGTCTAAGCCAACGTCTACATTGAGCTAAAGCCTGAGGATGAGAATATACCTTCTTAATATCATCTAATGAATCTGCATCTGAAAGAAGAGAGTGTCTCACAGAAAGATATATCTCACCTACTACTTTTCTTGTGGTAATAGCTAAAAGATCCATTGTAGAACCCACAGTACCCTCTAAGGAGTTTTCAATAGGAACTACCCCATAATCATCGGCATCTTCTTCCAAAGCCTTAAATATATCCTCTACAGTAGAAAAGGGTATAAATTTTGCTCCTTCCCCAAAAAACTTTACTGTGGCCTGATGGCTAAAACTTCCTTCCGGTCCTAAGAATCCTACTTTAATCTCTTCTTCAAGATTTCTTATATGACTTATTATACTTTTAAAGATCTCATAAATAGCCTCATATGTGAGAGGACCTTCACTTTCGGATATTAATCTTTTTAAAACCTCTCGTTCTCTTACAGGATCAAAAACAGGAAAAGCATTAGAATCTTTCCATTTTTTTATATCAAGAGCTATCTTTGCTCTTTCATTTAAAAGTTCTAATATTCTCTTATCTATCTCATTTATTCTTGCTCTTAACTTTTCTAACTCTTCCACTAATATTCTTCTCCTCCTTTTAAAAGAAAAACCTCTTTTAATTTTAAAAGAGAAACAACTAAAAGGTCAATAACTTGACAAAATATTTTTAATAGAGTACTCTTATGAGGAAAATGTTTATCTAAACGATATTAATAAACTCGTAAAGAGAGAAAAGGGGGGTACTAACGTGAATAATGAATCTGGAGAAGGCGTTACAAAAAAAAGGTTCAGAACTTTCAAAGAGATAAATATACTAATAGCACTCATTGTACTATGCACAATAATAGCAATAATTAATCCTCGTTTTTTAACTCCCTTCAACTTACAAGTTGTTGCAAGACAGATCGCAATTTATGGTTTACTTGCTATCGGGGAAACACTGGTAATTATTACTGGAGGGATTGATTTATCTGTAGGCTCATTGGTCGCATTAACAGGAGTTATAGTAGCTTTACTAATGAAAAGTGGCATTAATATGTATGTTTCCATACTTTTAGTCCTAATTTTATCATCTTTAATAGGATTATGGCATGGTACTTTTGTCACCAAGCTAAAAGTTCCACCTTTTATCATAACTCTTGGCACTCTTACTGCTGCAAGAGGTTTAGCATCAGTTATAACAAAGGGATGGCCAATTTTAGGACTACCTGAGAAATTCTTTATAATAGGACAAGGTGAGATTTTAGGTATTCCCATTTCTCTTATTATCTTATTAGTCTTTGCTTTTATTACTTTCTTCATAACTAAGTATACTGTATTAGGAAGACAGATCTATGCTATAGGAGGAAATATTGAAGCTGCAAGACTCTCAGGTATTGATGTAGATAAAAGAACAATTTTCTGTTACATTTCAAGCTCCTTCTTAGCAGGGGTAACTGGAATTATCATTGCTTCAAGACTTAGTCAAGGTCAGGCTGGTGTTGGTAGTGGATACGAATTAAATGCTATTGCTGCATCAGTTATAGGAGGTACCTCTCTTTCAGGAGGAGAAGGTAGTATTTTAGGTGCTCTTATAGGAGCAGCTATTATGAGTACCATAGACGATGGTTTGATTTTATTAGAAGTCTCTTCTTATTGGCATGACGTAGTTATGGGATTAGTTATTGTTGCTGCTGTTACATTAGATATATTGAGAAAAAGACAGAAAATTTAATATTTCACTTAAAGGGGGTGATAAAAAGTATTTCTCTCCGGTATTTAAAAATCTTTTAAAAAGGGAGGATCCCTCAATGCGTAAATTTAGAATTGCTGTTTTACTTCTTTTGATTCCCTTGATATTTTCTATTACTTACTCTCAGCAAGTTCAGGTAGCTATCATTGGAAAATCCGTACATCCTTACTGGGCTGAGGTAGAACTTGGAGTTAAAAAAGCTGCACAAGATCTTGGAGTAAAAGCTACATTCTTTGTTCCACAAAAAGAAGATATCCCCGCCCAAATCTCACAGATGGAAGCCTTCATAGCTATGGGAGTAAAGGGAATAGCAATAGCTCCATCAGATCCTACAGCACTTACACCAACAATAGAAAAAGCAATAGCAAGGGGAATACCTGTTATTACTTTAGATACCGATGCTCCTAATAGTAAGAGACTTGTATATATTGGTACTGATAATTATTCTGCAGGAAAAATTGCAGGACAAGTAATGTCTGATCTATTAGGAATTCGTGGTGGAAAGGTTGCTATAGGAACTGGATCTCTTACAGCTATGAACTCCTTAGAAAGAATGAAAGGTTTTACAGATGGCATTGCAAAAAATCCAAGAATTACAGTAGTTACAAAACCTGCTCTTTGTGATTTTGAAGATACCGATAGAGCTGTAACATTAGTAGAACAAGCTCTACTAACTTATCCTGATCTTAAAGGATTCTTTGGTGTCTATGCTGTCAATGGACCAGCTGCTGCTAAAGCAGTAAAATCTGCAGGAAAAGTAGGACAAATAATAATAGTGTGTTTTGACACTACTGCTGAACATATGCAATACATAAAAGAAGGAATAATTTCTGCCACTGTAGGACAAAGACCATACATGATGGGTTATAGAAGTGTTGAAGTATTAACCCAGATGGCTACAAAAGGTGTAGATGCTACTCTTAAAGACTTACCTGCGAATAGAATAATTGACACAGGTGTAGATGTGGTTGCTGCAGACAAATATGTAAAGAGTGTTAAAAGCGCTGAAGCACTTAGTGTTGAGGGATATAGAAAGAAGCTAAATGAATTAGGCATTCCTGTTCAAGGCTGGTAAAAAACTGGAGGAGGGGTTTAACCCCTCCTCCTTCCTTTAAGGAGGAACTGATATGGAAGAAGAATTATTATTAAAAATGGAGAATATTTCAAAACACTTTCCTGGGGTACAAGCACTCTCAGAAGTTAATTTAGAAGTATATAAAAGTGAAATATTAGCATTAGTTGGAGAGAATGGTGCAGGTAAATCAACTTTGATGAAAATCCTTACAGGAGTTTATCCTAAGGATGAAGGAACTATTTTCTTTAAAGGAAGAAAAATAGAACCTCAAAATCCACGTCATGCTCAAGAGTTAGGTATTTCAATAATACATCAAGAATTTAATCTTGCACCTAATTTAGATATAGCAACAAATATATTTTTAGGAAATGAGCCTAAAAAAGGAAGATTTATAAAAACTTTTGATTATCATAAGGCTTATGTGGAAGCAAAAAGATTATTAGACTTACTTGGCTTGAATATCTCTCCCAACACTTTGGTAAAAGAACTTACAGTTGCCCAGCAACAAATAGTTGAAATAGCAAAAGCTTTAGCCATAAAGTCAGAGCTTATAATTATGGACGAGCCAACTTCTGCATTAGCAGGAAAGGAAGTAGAAAATCTATTTAATATTATGAAAAGGTTAAAGAGTGAGGGTATTTCAATCATTTTTATAACCCATCGTTTAGAGGAGGTCTTCCAGATAGCTGATAGAATAATAGTTCTAAGAGATGGAAAAAGAGTAGGAGAACTTCCTGGTCAAAGAGAAAAATTTAATGAGGTAATTAGACTTATGGTAGGAAGAGATGTTATAGTAATTCCCAAACCTGAGACTAGTAGGGATGAGGTGGTTCTTGAAGTTAAAAATTTATCATCTAAGTTTGTAAAAGATATATCTTTCTCTCTAAAAAGGGGCGAGGTCTTAGGTATCGCAGGACTTGTTGGTGCAGGAAGAACCGAGATAGTTAGAGCTATATTTGGAGCTGATCCCAAAACTTCTGGAGAAATCTTTCTTGAAGGGAAAAAACTTGAAATAAGATCACCTAAGGATGTAGTTAGAGCAGGGATAGGTTTGGTTCCCGAAGATAGAAAATTACAAGGACTTATTTTAAATATGGCTGTATATGAAAATGTTACTCTTACTATACTACCAACTCTCTTCTCTAATGGATTATTAAAATCTGAAAAAGAATTTGCAGTTACGAAGGAATATGTGGATAAATTAGGAATTAAAACTTCAAATTTTTCTCAAAAAGTTAATACTCTCTCGGGAGGTAATCAACAAAAGGTAATCTTAGCAAAATGGTTAGCACTAAAGCCTAAAGTATTGATCTTAGACGAGCCTACAAGAGGAATTGACGTAGGTGCAAAAGCAGAGATACATAGCTTAATTGGTGAAATGGCAAAAGAAGGAATCGGAATTATTCTGATATCCTCTGAGCTCCCAGAAATTCTTGCTTTGTCAGACCGCATATTAGTAATTTCAAAAGGAAGAATTACTGCAGAGATTAATAAGAAGGATGCTTCACAAGAAAAGATTATGCAGTATGCTATTTTATAAAAAATATATTGAAAAGAGGCTATAAAAAAGTGCCACAGGCTCAACAGACCTTCCAGTATCCCCTCCTGCACCTTTTTAAAACCCTCAGTCTCAGATTTCAGCCCCAGATTTCATAGAAGCACCAGGCTTTACTAATACTCCTATTACTTTCCAGAGACTGCCTAAGTACTCAGGTAGAAGATTCCCCTCTACTCCTTTCCTTAGTCCCTGAGACCTACATTGTCTCAACCAAGTGCATTCAGGTCTACTTTACAGACCCCTTGATGCCTGTGGCAATTATGATTTTAACATAACTTTAAATTTTGTCAAGTTTATAAAAATAAGGAAAATCCTATATTCTATAAAATGCCCACCCTTTAAAAATTAAGTTAAAATCTATATTTCATG